>Ga0316208_1000020_pt1 | contig 289860 bp, 236 predicted proteins | sample 3monopyrite_MG_FD_204944 | JGI IMG/M metagenome (GOLD analysis project Ga0316208, IMG submission 204944) | Microbial mat bacterial communities from mineral coupon in-situ incubated in ocean water Damariscotta River, Maine, United States -... | ecosystem: Environmental > Aquatic > Marine >...
TTCGGCCTATTTCGCCGAGAACTTGGCCCTGCCCTCGTCGTGTACAGAAGTACACGTCCTCGGTTGGGCCGGCGTTCTCGACGATAGTGCCAGCAGGCTCGGCGTCCTTGATGGATTTCTGAGGGTTCGCGGGTAAGACGGGCGTCGGATTTCGGGTCCTTCATGGACCCGTCCACGTTGGAATCCGAAAGTTCGGATGACTTTGCCAAGCTCCGAGTTTTGACCGGCATGTCCTAGGGGCAATGCCGATCAGATCCGTCTACAGCACCCAGCCCATGAAGAGCACCAACAGGAAGGCCTGGAAACCGGCGCCCAGTGCTGCCGCCTTGAGAGGGCTTCGAACGAAGCTGGCCAACATCATGCCCAGCATGGTGGACTCGACGATGTTGATTCCGATGAAGGTGAGGCTCTCCACGAGGGGCATGGACGTGAGCGCCTGAAGCTGCGGCAGGAGTTCCTGCCCACCGGCCCAAACGATCAGGCTACCGAGGGTAGCGGCGATCACGGGGTCGGGCTTTGCCATGACATTGGTGATGATCCGTGGCTGCGTGGCCACTGCCAGGCTGGTCGTGATCAACGCCATCAGCCCGATCGCCAGGGTGTTGGGGATGAGGTTGGGAAGCATGCCTGAGTAGAGCCCCAGGACGGTCGCGAGGGCTGGAAGCGCCAGGTAGCAGACGGCGAAGACGATCGCGAACCAGCTCGATATGGCGCCTGCCAAGGCACGCGCAGGAACCGTTCGCGGCCCGGAGCTGCGGGTGTAGGACCGGATGATCGGGGGTTCGTCGAAGCGCACCCCCGCATCCGTCTGCGTCGCGTCTTGTGCTGCCACCCGCGGTGGCGTGCGAAGCATCTCGGCCATCGAACCTCCCACCCCCTGTGACTACTGTACGTGGGTCGCGGTTCGGATGATGTTGGGCTTTGTCACGGGCCGGCCCTGCCGGGCCAGACGCCGGGCTTCAGACACGGCTGCGCCGCCTGCGACTGGCGCAGGCGGCGTAGACCTTGACGTTACCGTAGAGTGGTGAGGATCAGCCCTCGAGCCAACCCACGACTTCGTCCTGGCCCATCTGCATGAAGCCGAAGCCCGCAATAGCAGCGCCGAGGATGTTGAAGGTCATCAGAGCGCCAACAATACCTGCGATGAGGCTGTTCTTGGCGTTGTCGTCCTTCTCGCCGTTCTTCATCTTGAGACCGACCATGATCTGCCAGGCACCGATGCCGAGCGGAATCAGGCCAAAGCATGCCCAAATCCAGAGCAGGCCCATGAGAATATTGAAACCACCGCTGGCCAAGTTGCACAGGGCAGCGGTGTTGTAGGGAGCAGGCGCGTCCAAGAGACCCTCCAGAAGATTGGCCGAATCTTTAGCCGTGGCTGGCCTGGTGTCAAGGATCTCGCATGCGATGATCTGCGGAATCTCACCACAGCTTGGTGGTTGTGTTGCGATCGAGCTTGTTGCGGCGGTAGCGTTTCAGCGCTTGCGGGAGCCACTTTTCGATGGTCTTCTTCCGGGCTGCGTTCTGTGGGTGGGTCGACAAGAACGGAGGAATAACCGAGCCTCCCGTGTTTTTCTCCATCCGGTCCCACACTGCCTTTGCCTGCCCAGGAGGGTAGCCCGCCGAGGCCATATACATCACTCCGATCGCGTCCGATTCGGACTCATGCATCCGTGAGAAGGGGAGGATCACGCCGACCTCGGTAGCGAGACCCAGCGCACCGACGATCACCGCCTTCTGCTCCGTCTTGAGCTTTGTCTTGCCTTCGAGGATGGCGTAGAGCCCAGCCATGCCCCCGAGCACCGAGAGCTGCTGAGAGAGCCTCTCGGCCCCGTGGCGCGCAGTGGCGTGGCCGACTTCGTGCCCCATCACAAAAGCCATTCCGGCTTCGTGCTTCAGGGTCGGCAGGATGCCGGAATAGAAGCCGATGTACCCGCCGGGAAGGGCCCAGGCGTTGATGCTGTTGTCCTTGATCAGGGAGTAGCGCCAGTTGTAGTCGGAGCGGTTGGCGACCTTGGCGATCCGTTTTCCGACCCGCTGCAAGACCTTGGGCTCCTCGCCGCCCTTCTGCACCTGGGACTTGGCGAGGGTGCTGTTGTACTGGCTCTTCCCGAGCGTGATCATCAGCTTCTCGGGGATGAGATTGTACTGTCGGCGCCCCGTGATGGGGACCTTGGCGCACGCGATCACCAAGGAAGTGATGGCAGCGAGGGTGGCAGCGGAGCGCATCATCGACATGGGTTCCTCCGAGGGATGGGCGGCGTCGGGAGCCTCGATAGCCCCCTCGGCGCGTTCATTCACCCCACCTCCTGCGATCGCGGTGGCGTAAGCTTTGGTCCGAGCGGCCGTTGGGGCCGTAGGAGGCCCGATGTCCGATCCCACCCAGACATTTCCCGCCGCGGCCCGGCCCTGGGCCGTCATCGGCTGGGGCACGTTGGTGTATGGCCTCGTCGTGTCGATTCCGGCGTCGTCTGTCTGGGTCCGCTACGCGGACGAGGGCTCGGAGATCATGCTCGCGTGGGGGCTCTTGGGGGTGGGCTTTGCCTTACCGGTCGGAATGGCCGTCGGGGCTCTGGCGGCCGGCCGAGAGCGGCTCATCACTCGTCTACAGCTCTCGGGTCGCATGGCTTGGTTGGGATATGGCCTCGGGGCGATAGGCCTCGCACACTGGGCCGTGATGGTGCCGTTCTCTGTGGTCGCTCTGTTCATAGGGATGGGGCGATCCGGAGCTCGAGCGGTGAGCTACTTCGAGTCGGCATCCTGGGGACTGGTGGCCTGGGCGGCTGTGGCGATCTCGATCGGAGTTTTGTTCCTCACGCGCCGGGGATTCCAGCTGCGAGGCAGAGAAGAGACACGGGTTCGGCTCCCGGAGATTCCCCACGTGCTCCCTTCAGCGGGGCTCGTTGGGCTGCTGGCCGGCCCGCTCATGGGCGTCGCGACGGCGTGGGTGGCCGAGGCAGGGGATGGCCGTGGAGAAGCCATCTCGATGATCTTCTTTGTCGGGGGCATCGGCCTGATCGCAGGCTTGGGGCTCGCCTGGTCTGGTGCAGCAGCCGAGACCGCGGCCTCCCGCGGAGGGGGCCGCCCGGTCACGTGGTTCGGCGCTTTTGGCTGCTATCTGGGGGCTTTCCTGGGTGTGCAGTGGGGTGCGGCCTTCCTCGTTACCCTGCTGCCCGCATGGGATTCGGCCATCGGCCAGCGCTTCATTCTCCAGGTCTTCTGTGTGGTGGTGCTCGCTTGCTCGGCGGCGTTGGTGGGTCGGGGGCTGCTGCGCGTGGAGTCGACCCACTCACCGGGATAGAAAGCGGGACCATCCGGAGAACCATGATGATCCGCCATGACTGGACCCTCGACGAGATCCGCGCCATCCACGACCTGCCGCTGATGGATTTGGTGTATCGGGCGCAGACCGTGCATCGGGAGAACTTCCCCGACAACCGGGTGCAGCTCTGCTCGTTGCTCTCCATCAAGACCGGAGGCTGCTCGGAAGACTGCGGGTACTGTCCCCAGGCGGCGCGCCACTCGACAGAGGTTAAGTATCAGGGGCTGATGCAGGTCGAGCAGGTGCTCGAGGCCGCCAGCACGGCGCGTCAGGCGGGGGCCACGCGGTTCTGTATGGGGGCGGCGTGGCGCGAGGTGAAGAACAACCGCGAGTTCGACGACGTGCTCGAGATGGTGAAGGGCGTCAAGGCGCTCGGTATGGAAGCCTGCTGCACCCTCGGCATGCTCGACTCCGAACAGGCCACTCGCTTGGCTGAGGCAGGGCTCACGGCCTACAACCACAACATCGACACCTCACCTGAGTTCTATGGCGAGGTCATCTCGACCCGCACCTATTCCGACCGCCTGCAGACCCTGGAGAATGTCCGGGAGGCCGGAATTCAGGTGTGTTGTGGGGGAATCCTCGGCATGGGCGAGGGGGTCGCTGACCGGTGCCGCATGCTGCAGGTGCTCGCTACGCTGACCGCGCACCCCAACTCCGTGCCGATCAACGCGCTCGTTCCGGTGCCAGGCACCCCGCTCGAGGATCAACAGACGGTCACGACGGTCGAGATGGTTCGGGTGATTGCAGCGGCTCGGATCCTCATGCCTGCGTCGATGATCCGTCTCTCGGCGGGACGTCGGGAGATGTCGGAAGAAGGCCAGCTCCTTGCGATGATGGCCGGGGCAAACTCGATCTTTTTCGGCGATAAGCTACTTACGACCGCAAATCCAGACTACGCTGACGATATGCGGGTGCTCGCCTCGGCAGGTATCCTGCCCCTCGAGCCCAATGTCGACCTACCGGCAGGGTCCTCCCGTTGACCTCCGTCGGGGCCCTCATCGCGTCGATCCTTGCGGACTCAGACGCTCTGGAGCCCCGCCTGATCTTGGCGGATCTACTCGCCGAACGCGGCGACCCCCGAGGTGAGTTCATCGGTCTTCAGTGCCTGGAGAGGACCACGGATTTGCAGCGACGCCGTATGATGGCTCTGCTGCGGCAGCATTGGCTGGCGTGGGTCGGGAGCCCGCTGGCGCTTCTGGTCGACAATCGAACCGTCCGGTTCCAAAAGGGTTTCCTTCATAGTTGCACGCTCCGACGCTCTCCGGTTTGGTTGCAAGAAGAAGTCGAGATCCTACCGGAACACGCCCTGGTACGGCGAGTCGATGTGGTTCGGGAGTTCGTGCCTGAGGAGGCCTCCTTGACCCGGGTGCTGCCCAGGCTCAGCGGACTGCGGGCTGTCCACGGCATCAACCACGAAGAACTCGCCGCCCTGGTCGAGCAACCACGAGATCTGTGCGAGCTGGGTATTGTCGATCTGGACCGCAGCTCGATGTCCGCGCTGCTTCACGCGACGCTTCCGGCGCTAGAGTTCCTCTCCTTGGAGGCGAGGGATCGAACGGAGTTGGTCGTGACCTTGCTCGAACGACTCCCCACCGTCAGCAGAATTCGAGTGGGCTTTGGGGACCTTCGCGCCTGGCGAGAGTCCCTGCTCGGACGTGGCCTGGACGCGATCGAAGTGCGCGTTCAAGGGTGGCTGCTCGTGCTCTCTGGGCAGAAGCTCGATCACCTCGACGCATGGCCCATCGCTGAACTCCGCGAAGACCCCACCCGTCCGCTGGTGGCGGAACTCTCCCGGCTCGAGATTCGGACCCTCTCCTATATCCGGGTTCGCGGGGGTATGTCGCCAGGAGAGGAGGCGGTCGGAGGGCTCAAGCGAGCTGCCCGCGGCACTCCGCTGAGGCTGCCCGCGTCCTGGTCGCGGAAGCCCGAGGTGTGAATCGCCCCGGAGCTCCCCGCGGTCATCGTTGGCTATGGGGTCTCGAGAGGCTTGCCGGCGTTGCGCCAAGCGCCGGTTCCACCCTGTACATTGACCGTATTGTAGCCCGCTTTGGCGAGCCGATCTGCGGCCTGCCCGGAGCGGCCCCCCGCTTCGCAGATGAGGTAGACCGGAGTGGACTTGTCATGGCCCTTGAGCACGGCGTGGTCGGCGCTGATATCCGAAAGCGGTGCATGGACGGCGCCGGGGACGTGGCCCTTGGCCCACTCGGGGTCCGTGCGAACATCGATGATCAGCGCCTTGTCGGCGATAGCCTTCTCGAGCCCGGCGATATCGGTGTCGGTCCGCTTTCCTGCTTCGGTTTGGGTCTTTGGGGCTTCGGCAGAAGTGGGAGCCGGTGAGGCCGGTGGATTTCCGGAGGCACAGGCGAGAATGGTGAACAGCGCGAACATCGCGACTCCAAGGTCAGTTGAGTTTTGAAGGGGGTTTGGCCGGGGTGACCCGGACATGAAGATGGCTACGGTGGTTGGGTGCGTGGCGCACGACACCCCGGCGATTCCAGGACAGTCTCGTCGAGGGTGAAACCAAGATCGCGTCGACCTCGGACGGCGGCAGCTCCAGCTGCTTCACGGCGTATTCCCGCAGGCGGTCGATATGTCGCTGATCGAGCAGGATGAACTGAATATTACCCGTGTCCAGAAGGGCATTGATCAGGGTCCATGTGGCGGACGGGTCGAATTGGTCGGGATGCACATCTTCGAATCCATCGGGTTGCTTCCCGCCGGACACGAACAGGCCAAGGTCGGCGTCGATCCCGAGGTGGTGGGTCATATGTCCAAACAGCGGCCCTCCGCCCCGGGTGGAGATGTCGCCGACCGTTATCGGATCCCAGTGGGGGTGGTCCCAAGCGATCCGCTCAGAGGCCTGCAGCAGCGTATTGACGAGGAGAGGGGTTCCCCACGCGCGCTTGGAGTCCCAGCGATCCACCAGGCCAGGAAGGTCTGGGAGTTGGTCTATGGCGCCTGCGCCCGACCAGGGTCGATCGGTCGCGAGGGCAGCGGGAATGAGAATCGCGAGCGCGAGCACTGACGCTCCATCGAACAATGGGCGGATCTACCCGAGGAACACTTCCGTGTCCAATCGGGTGGTCCAGGAGAGGTGGCTCTCGTAGTTTCCATGGGGGATGGCCAGCGCTACAATTGGCCCCATGGAAGATCGAGATCCCTCTCGCTGGCTCGCACAGCACCCCAACTTTCAATGGAAGGATGGGATGCTCGAACGGCTCGGTGCACGGCTGGTACTCGACGCCTGGAAGCATCCAACAATCGAGATGCCTACCGAAAAAGGCCAGCCAAACCTAAAGGATCCCGCGACGGGAGGGGTCTTGCTATCCGTGCTCGATGACGAGGGTCTGCTCACGGATGTGGTCCGTGACATGGGCGGGTGGATCGTCGCGATCCGCACACCAGACGGTGTTGAAGGTTACTTCGCCGATACCCTCGGGGAAGCAGCGGCTTGGGCGTTGCTAGCTGGTTGGGGTGAGGATCTGGAAGTTTCCCATGAGGTCGAGGTGGCCTGAATTCGTCGGGTATGTGTGGATGTCGGTGTCGCTAGCCGGTTGCTGGCTGAGTGCGGCCGAACTGGAAGACGCTCGTCTTCGGGTGGCTGAAACGGATGCGGATGCCGACACAGATACGGATTCCGACGCTGACGCCGACTCGGACGCGGATGCCGACTCGGACGCGGATGCCGACTCGGACGCGGATGCCGACTCGGATGCAGATGCCGACACGGACGCGGATGCCGACACGGACGCGGATGCCGACACCGATCCCGTATGTGTAGACTCGTCATTCTCCACCGTCGCGAGTGGTGGGAACGCGGGCGAGGGGAACGACTTCTCTCCGACCGGATGCGGCGCGAGCTCGGGTGAGGATGTGGCGCTGTCTTGGACCGCACCAACGACGGACTGCTACGTCTTCTCCACCGAGGGAAGCGACTACGACACGCTGCTCTACGTGCTCGATGGATGCGCCGGAGCCGAGCTGGCGTGCAATGACGACTACTACGGCCCCGCCGCGAACGCGCGAGTCGCCCTGGATGTGACTCAAGGACAGTCGGTTGTCGTCGTGGTCGATGCCTTCGGGTCAGCCACGGGGAGCTGGTCGATGATGGCCGGGGCGGGAGCGTTCGAGGAGGTCGACCAGGACCTGGGTAGCTTGCTCTCCACGACCGGGGACACCAGCGGGGCAGCGACCACCATTCCCTCGCCGAGTTGCTTCTTGGACGGCACGGAGATGGATCGTCTGATTCGCTGGGTAGCCCCGACTGCGGGGAGCTGGACATTCACCGTCGATCCCCAGTTCGACGCAGCCTTGGCCATCTACCCTGCCTGTGGGGGCCTGCCTGTGGACTGTTCGGATGCCTCGGGGGTCTCGAGCGAGGCCGTGACGGTGTCGAGCGCGGCAGGACAGGCTTGGCTCATACGTGTAGCGGGCTGGGATGGAGGCGTGTTCCTCCCCGTCGAGTTCGGGTCGTGGACGCTGACGATCACCGGCCCATAAGGGGGGACCTGTGCTGCTGATGGCGCTGTTCGTATGGGGCTGCAAGGGGCCGCTGGCTCCGGTCGACACGGGATCTGCCGTGCCACCGCGTGGCGAACTACTCGGGATTGGGCTTGCTCCTCGCGACCCTCTCGCGCGGGTGGGGGATCAGGTTCCGTTCTTCGCCACTGCATACTACGACAACACCGAGTACGAGGACATCACCGCACAGGTTCGCTGGGTCACTGCGGATGAACGCGTGGCGACGATTGGGGCGGATGGCGTGGCATTCGCGGTCGGGCCGGGCACCACCGAGATTGTCGCAGAAGAGGCGTCCGGCACGAGCAGCTCGGTCACGCTGACGGTTCTGGCTTCGGCGAGCGTGCTCCTGGAAGTCGAGATCAGTCCCGCCTCCGTCTCAGTTCGAGAGGGGGAGAGCTTCCAGCTCGCGGCGATGGGCACCTACTCCGATGGCTCGGCGGGAAATGTGGGTGCGGGGTGTACATGGTCGAGTGCAGAGCCTGCGGTGGCAACGGTCGATGCGGTCGGGCTGGTGGTGGGCCAGCAGGCGGGGGTGTCGAATATTTCTGCCGTCTGCGAGGCCGGCTTGTCCAGCAGCGCCACCGTCGATGTTGTAGCCGCCGACATCGATCTCGGTCAGGCGGAGCTCGCCTTCAGTTCGGTCGAGGGGATCGGAATCGACTCCGATGTGCTTTGGATCGTGGAGGTCACGAACTACGGTGATGCCTATGCGGGCGGGTTCTTCGTGGACGCGTTCCTCGATCCAGGCGGGCCCCCGGTTCCGGGGGATGCCTACGATGCGAGCGGCTTCGTGTCGGGGCTCGCTCCAGGTGAGTCGACCGAGGTCTTCATCGAGCTCTACGATGCTCCATTCGGGTCCTGGTTCAGCTGGCTGGGCTTGGACTTCGACAACCTCGTGGAGGAACTGGACGAGGGCAATAATATTGCTGGTCCAGTAGCCATCGAGACATCCGCGGCGGCTCTCGGGCCCGATCTCGAGATCGTCGAGGCCTTCGCCATCACCGACGGAGCCATCACCGAATATCTCGTAGAGATCGCGAACTCCGGTGACCAGGTAGCGCTGGACTTCTGGGTCGATCTGTACACGGACCGTCCGGATGCCCCGGGCGTGTGTTCCCTGGGCGATTCCTTCGTCAACATCACAGAGCTGGGGCCAGGGGAGAGCTTCGTCTGGGATCCCGTCGTCTCCAATGCCGCCGCTCCGGGTGCGTGGAACTCTTGGGTCTACGTCGACTCCTGCGATGATCTCGATGAGTCGGACGAGTCGGACAATCAGCTGAACTTCTCGCCCATCTGAGGTCGGGAATCACCGCTGCTTGATGACGCATCTCCGCGCGCTGGGGACGCAGCGGACCTGCCAGTTCTCCCCATCGGCGATGTCCATGACCCCTTGCTCGGAGGGGACGTTGGGCGTGAAGAAGGCGACCACGCGGTACTCTCCAGCGACCAGCTTGCGGAGATTGGCTGGCCTGCCGTCCGGTCCGAGCAAGCTTACCGTGATGCCGCCAGAGTCGATCCAGACCTCGGGCTTGGCGGACGTGGCGGCGACGGGTTCGGGGTCGGGTGCGACGGGCTCGGGTGCCACCGGATCGGGTGCGGCCGGCTCGGGGTCGGGAACAGCGGGCTCGGGTGCGACGGGCTCGGGGTCGGGTGCGATGGGTTGGGGGCTGGGCGTGATGGGCCGCGGGTCTGGGCTGACCGGGACAGGGTCCACGGGCGCGATGGGCTCGGGGTCGGGTGCGACGGGCTCAGGGTCGGGTGCGACGGGCTCCGGGTCAGGAGCCACCGGGTCAGGAGCCACCGGTACTGGAGTCGGGACGGGCTGCTCGCGATCGAATAGCCCCAGAGCCCAGGACCCCCCGGCTGCGGCGACAGTGGCCCCCCCGAACACCAATAGGCCCAGGACCCCGACGACAGCGAAGCTGATGCGGGATGACGGGGCACTCGGGGGGCGCGTCGGTTCGGCTTGCGGCTCCGAGACGGGCTCGGCCAGAGGGATTGGCACCGTGGAGGGAACAGGGGACTGCACCGAGTCCGGCATGGGCTCGTCGAACATGCCGGGTATGGGCGCCATGGTGCTCTGGGTGCGCCCTTCCGAGGCTCCAGACTCGCCGGAACCGTCTGCGATATCCGATGGGTGTGGGGCGACCGTCGCGCCGGTCTTCCCGGGATCGAAGGGACCTGGTGATTGGGCAGGGGACTGGGTGGGCAGCGGCATGGAGCCCTTGAACGAGCGTCGCAGCGACTCTGCAGAGCTCTCTCCACCGGCTCCCATGGTGGAGACTTCGGCGAGCAGGTCCGCGTCCCATGGGCCGCGACTCTTGTCCAGGGAGTCGTGATCCGTCTCTCCCTGCCAGATCGCGAGGAGCTTCTCGGTATTCGCGATTCGTTTGTCCCGATCGGGCTCGAGGGCGCCATGGATCGCGGCTTCCATTCGCTCGGGGATCTCGGGCACGATCTCGCGGATGGGCTGGTAGGTACCGCCGACGATGGCCGAGAAGATCTTGAACATGTCGGTGCCTTCGAAGGCCCGCACGTTGGAGGTGAGCTCGTAGAGGATGGCGCCCAGCGAGAAGATGTCGGCTCGCGCGTCGACCGTCTTGGCGTCGGAGATCTGTTCGGGCGCCATATATGACGGTGTTCCCATGGCGACGCCGGATCGGGTCCTGGACATGCCGTCGGACTCACCGAGGATCATCTTCACCAAGCCGAAGTCGGTGATTTTGGGGATCAGCCCCTCGTTGGTGATCGCGAGCATGATGTTCGCAGGCTTCAGGTCGCGGTGGATGAGGCCGTGCTTGTGGGCTGCTCCAACGCCTCGGATGATGCCGTTCGCGATCTCGTCGGATTGCTCGACCGTGAGGCGCCGCTTCATCAGGAAGTCGTCCAGGGACGGCCCCCGCACGTACTCCATGACGAGCCCCGGGGCCCCGTTGTGCACAATGACGTCGCTGACGGCGACGATATTTGGATGCTGGAGGGCGGCTTGTACACGGCCCTCTTGCATCAGGCGCTGCTGGATGCTGGCCGCCGGAAGCGTGAGCACCTTCATCGCAGCCAGTGTGCCGAGCTGTGCATGCCGGACGCGGTACACCGCCGCCATCCCGCCGCGGCCGATCTCGGCCTCGACGTAGTAGCGATTCTCGATCAGTGTACCGGGTTCGATATCCGCCATTCGAAGATCAGCGCTCTCCGATCATGGCAGCGGACACGCCGGTTCCCACGGCGATGCCGAGGAATGCCGTGCTGGCGATCGTGTACCCGTTGGTACGGCTGCGCTTGGCGTTGAGGGTGTCTACGGAGGTGGACAGATCGGACGCGCTGGAGAACAGGTTCCCCCGCTGGGCCCAGGCCATGCTGTACATCGCCCCGGAGAGCACCAAGGCGGAGCCGCTGCTGATGATCAGCGTGTTTCGGCGTCTGGGGACGGCTCGGTAGGGCGGGAGGCTCTCGCGGGGAGCGAGGTAGGTGGTGGTTTGGGCAAGGCCCTGCTCGTCGAAGAGCTGTGCAATGGTGGGGTGGAGCTTGGGGCGGCTGCGGGAGTTGGTGCCGTCGAAGCTGATGGACCCGACTCGGGGCTCAGGGACGGTTCGCCCGCTGAATTCCGGCACATAGGCGTCGTAGTGAGCGCGAATTGGATGGTTTGCCGGTAGAATTTCGTCGGGAAATTGGTACTCTGGGTCCGCGATTTTGGCGGACTCCACGGCCTTGAGGGAACCCGCCTCGTCCCCGACCATCAGCAGGTGGAGAGACATCACCCGGTGATGGTGGGCGACAGTCTTGGCGTCGAGCCGATCGCTGATGCAGGGCAGGAACAGCCCAGCGGCCTCGTTGACGCGGTCGCGGAACCCGGCCTCGTTGAGGTCGATGTACTCCGACTCTGCGGCGACGAGAACCTCTTCGAGCTCTGCGGGGGAGACCGGATCTCCGCACTCTACCGCGTAGGCTCCGCCGGTCAGCAGACTTGTCAGCACCGCAAGCATTCTTGGCCCCTTCGATCCATGTTGCACAGGAGCTGCAACTCTGGGATTGTTCCCGCCCGTCGGCCCCGCGTCAAGAGAGGGATTCGGCGGACTGGGCGAGGGCGTCCATCCTGGTCTCCACGCGGTCGACGGCTTCTCTATCGTCCGCTCCTCGGTGAATTCGACAGGCGAGTCGCAACGTCCGCATCGCGAGCTCGGGTTGTCGACGCCTGGCCATGAGGTCGGCGGTGTCTTCCAGGATGGGAGCGGTAGCCCGATCGCGGAAGTTTCGCAGGCGCTCACTGGCGCGTTCGCCGTCTGCGAGGTGCCTGCCACAAGCCGTCCAGTCCTTGAGCCCGGCAGAGGCAGCGAGCAAGCCGCAGTGGCTATGGACCTGCAGTGAAGGAGCTTCACTGTCTGCGACGTGGCGGGCTCCAAGAGTCCAGACCGTCAGCGCGTCTCGCCACCTCTCGGTCACGAGCAAGAGCTCTCCATAGGCCAGAAGTGCGTGAACGACCTCGGCGCTTCCGGTCAAGCGGTAGACCTTTACCGACTCCCGCATCGCCGTGTACGCCTTTCCGATCTCTCCACGAGCGCTGTAGGTCTCTCCCAGGGCGAGGAGGGCGGAACCCAACGGGACGGCTTCGCGCTTCTCGCGGTAGACGCGCACGCAGTGGGCATGGAGTGCGAGCGCGTCGTCGAGGTCGCCGCGCTCCAGGCATCGCCGACCCATCAAGGCCCAGGCTGTGGCTGCCTTCAGCTCGTCGTCGGTGCCCGCTGTGGCTCGGACGACGTCGGCGGCGGCGGCGAAGGCCTGGTCGAGGTCTCCCTGCCGAGCGTAGAGTTGGCTTCGGAATGAGCCGAGGGTGATGCGTTGGTCGAGGGTGGCGGTGTCCCCCAGGTCGGCGCGAAGCGCAATCGCCTCGGAGAGGGTCGAGGGCTCTTCGAGTTGAATTCCGAGTTCGATCCGGAGAACTCGTGCGGGAGTGCGAAGCGGGGACCAGCCATGGGAGTCGACATCCATCAACAGCCGATCGAGGTGTTCCTGGGCGAGCAGGAACCGGCCGAGCCGCATGAAGAGCTGGCAGCGAGACAACGCCACGGTACCCCACGCAGGATCGGAGGCCACGACTCCGGCTTGTTGCAGCGCGGCTTCGGCTCGCCCGACGAGATCGAGGGCGGCGGGTAGGCTGATTCGGCTTCGCTGTTGCACGGCTTCGAGCAGCAGGGGGACGGCCTGGTCTGGGGTCCCGCTCTGGACGAGGTGGACGGCCCTGCGCTCGAGATCGGCGCTTCCTTCTGAGCGGAGCTCGAGCATGGTGGCGGCGGCCCGATGAGCGCCCTGCAGGCGCCCTGCCAACCGTGCTGCTGCGAGGATGGCTTCCCGGAACATTCCATGGGTGAACATCCACCCGTCGTCGGTCTCCTCGGCGAGGTGGGATGTGAGCATGCGAGAAGAGAGCGCGTGTCGGGTACGTGCGGACTCGGGTCGGAAATACACCTGCCCCTGGCGGGCCCTCAGTCCATCGGGGTCGTCGCAGACCTGGGACCACTCGATCAGATCGACCTGGTCACCCAGGACGGCGGCCTTCTCGAGCATGACTCGGGCGTCCTCGGGCAGGCCGTCGAGGATTCGAAGGTGTCTCTCGCGCCAGACCTCGTCGAGGGATCGGGGGATCGCTGCCTGGCCCCGATCTCTGAGTGTGAATCCATCGGGCCCGACGACCAGGTGCTCCGCTTCGATCCATTCGCCCACGAGCTGAATCGCGAACAGAGGGTTCCCGCCGGTCCGCCTCTCGACCTGGGCTGCGAGCACGGGCTCGAGGCCCAGCAGCTCTCTCACCAGGATGGATCGGTGACTTCGTTTGAGCGGGCTCAGCTCGACGACGACGGTGCTGGGCAGGGCGCAGAACTCATCAATTTCATAGGACGTATCGGGTGTTTCCGGGAGGTCCTCGTCGCGGACTACCAGGCTTAGCATTCCTGGAATGGCCTGCTCGAGAGGGCGGGTCATCAACCAACGAGCGAAGGCGAATGTATCTGGGTCTACGTGGGCATTGTCGAAGCTGATACACAGCGGACGCTCGCTGGAGAGCGCCTGCAGAACCACCGAGAGTGCCGCATACCGTGCAGGTCCTTCGAGCTGGAGCCCGTCGAAGCAGCCGTCTGGGGAGCAGAGTGAACACAGTGCTCTGTGGAGGTCGGGATCGGGGTAGCCACGCCCGGTCATCACGGTCGCTACACGTTCGAGCATCTCCTCCGGTTCGAGCTGGTCGACTCGAAGAATGGAGGAGGTGAGATTGCGGATTCCATGCCCGCTGGCAGCGCCCGCCACACACTGCCCATCGAGCTTGATGGCAGCCCCGACCTCTTCGGCACGTTGGCCGATCCACTCGACGAGCCGCGTCTTTCCTGTCCCCGTGGGCCCCCGGACGACTACGAGGCGGGGGGTCTTGCGGCGCTTGCCTTCACGCAGGGCGTTCCACAGGAGGTTGCGCTCGGACTCGCGGCCCACCAACGGAACGGTGCGAATTCCCCACAGCCCGAGTCCGGCGCCGTGGAGCTTGGGAGAGAGCCGCGAGGGGATGGGGCGTCTCCAGGTCCGTGGCTGGGGCGGGCGTACCCGCATCAGTCGGTCCAGGTAGGAGGAGCTGGTCGCCTCTGGGGGACCGAAATCGGACAGCAGCTCCGCGGGAACCAATGCAGTGGGCTCGAAGTCCCCGGGCAGAGACTGTCCGGACACGTCGTTGGGCAGCCGTGCGCCGCTGTTGAACTGTGCGGCCAGGGAGGTGATGTCACCGACATTTGCGCTGTAGGGATCGTCGAGGGAGAGGAGGGCGTGGGCGGCATCGGCTGCGCGCCGAAATCGATGAAGAGGATCCTTGGCGATCAGGCACCAGATCCAGTCGATCAGACCTTCGGGGATGTCGAACCGAGGCACCGGTGCGGGCGGCATCTTGGTGATCTGCGCGTGCATCAGCGCAGCGGTTCTCATGCCCTTGAAGGGAAGGTTTCCGGTGACGAACCGATAGGCCATGCAGCCGACTGCGTACAGGTCCGTCCACGGCCCCTGCTCCCGCCACTCTGCTCGAACCTGTTCCGGAGCCATGTAGTGCAGGGTTCCGAGGGGCTTGGAGCCCGTCTCCTCGGGCTGAAAGTCCATGGCGCGGGCGATCCCGAAGTCGGTGAGCTTCAGGCCGGGACGAACATCGCCGAGCCGAGAGAGCAGCACATTCCCAGGCTTGAGGTCGCGATGGATCACCCCTCGTGCGTGGGCATGGGCCAGCGCATCGAGGAGCTCGAGCAGCACCCGCTTCACGGCGGGCCAGTCCAGTTCCCGCATGAGACCGTGGAGCGTGCCGCCGCTCGCGTATTCCATCGTGAGGTAGGGGCTACCCGAGACCAGAGCTCCCTTGGAGGTCTCCTCGGCTTCGTCTGAGAGGGTCCCGTAGTCGAACACCCACACAATGCCGGGGTGGTCGAGCCGGGCAACGGCCCGTACCTCGTTGCGGAAAGCCTCGAGGTAGCGCACCTGGCGCGCGGCATCTGCCGTGATCACCTTCACCGCGACCGGGATGTTCTGGTCGCGGTGGGTGCCCTGCCACACTTCTCCCATCCCGCCTTTGCCGACGAGGGTTCGGAGGTCGAAGGGGCCTACGGGAATGGGGCGATTCATCGGGGAGCCGGTGAGTTCACGCCCAAAGACTACCGCAAAATGCAATACAGCTGTGGCGGGGGGTGGCCGTGGTGCGCGTGAAGATCTGCTGCATCAGCTCGATCGATGAGCTGAACCGAGCTGTGGAAGTCGGCGCAGATGCGGTCGGCTTGGTGTCGGACATGCCCTCGGGGCCGGGGATCGTCGATGATTCTGTCATCTGCGACCTCTCAGCTCGTACCCCTCCAGGGGTCTCACGGTTCCTCCTCACCAGCCGGCTCGACGCCGCCGGGATCATCGATCATGTGCAGCGCACCGGTGTGGATGTGGTGCAGGTCTGTGATCATGTCGATCCTGCGGTCCTGCAGAAGGTCCGGCAAGGCTGTGCGGCACGGGTCGTTGCCGTAGTCCACGTCATGGCCTCAGACGCCGCGGCCTACGCAACATCCGCTGCCGAGGTGGCCCACGCGATTCTGCTCGACAGCGGCGCACCGGGTGCGGACTTCCGCTCCCTGGGCGGGACGGGGCGCACCCATGACTGGGACCTGAGCGGCCGAATCGTGGCGGCGAGCCACGTCCCCGTGTGGCTGGCAGGGGGCTTGAGGCCCGACAATGTGGCGGAGGCGATCGGGCGCGTTCGTCCGTTCGGCGTCGACCTGTGCACGGGGGTCCGGACAGATGGGCACCTCGACTCCGTCAAGCTCAAGGCCTTCATGGACGCCGTCGATAGCGCGTCGAGGAGCGTGTGATGTTTCAGCTGATCTCTGTGGTCTTCGCGATGCCCGGCTCTACAGGTGGGGCGCTGGGGCTGGCGCCGGTCGAAGGCAAGCCCGAGTCCCGCATCGTCCTGGGTGAGCTGGAGCAGGGGTTTCCGGCGACGGTTGCGCTCGGAGTCGGTCCGATCTCGGTCTGCTCTGGGAGTCTGATCACCCCGCGGATCGTACTCACAGCTGCGCACTGCTCGGGAGAACTTCCCCTCGAAGCCATCGTTCAGTTCGGAAGTGCGATCTTCGGCTCTGAAGTCGCCGCGCCAGACTTCTCGATACGTCTGTCGGATGCGAGGGTCCACCCGGACTATGTGCCCCTCGAGAACGGCGTCACCGATGGCGAGTTCGACCTGGCAGTGGCCATCCTCGAGGAACCCGTGGATGTGGCGCCGGTGTTCTTCCGCACCGATCCTCTCTCTGCTGCGGACGTAGGCACCCAAGTGGTCTCGGTCGGTTTTGGAGTCGATGGGAGCGGTGAAGGTGGGGGGATCAAGCGTTCGGCAGAGCTCGTCGTCAGCGAGCTGGACGAGATGTTCGTGATCAGTCTCAGCGCCGACAACGAAGGTTCGAATATTTGCTCGGGCGACAGCGGAGGGCCCCAATACGCCTTGGAAGACGGGCGCTGGGTGCAGTGGTCGGTGCACTCCTGGGCCGATGTCGGGTGCACGACGATCTCGGGCAGCACACGCACAGATGTGGCGGCGGACTGGCTGCTCGATCAGGTGGAGGAAGTCCATGGCGCGCGGGACCTCTGCAGGGTGAATGGGCTGTACGAGGACGGCGCTTGCGACCGCTTCTGTCCGGTCATCGATCCCGACTGCACCCCGGCGACCCTGGGCCCGGTCGAGACCGTTGTCGAAGCGCCACGGGGCTGCGCAACCGGAATGAATAGCTTTTGTTCACCTATGGTGTGGCTGCTTGGTCTGGTTCTCGCCCGTCGCGTACGGAGCTGAAATCAAGGAACGGACGCTATCTACGGAAGTGTTTCACCCCAACAATTCTTAATCTGTACACCAATGTCACGATTTGTTGAACAGGGCTTGTTCGGTTCGTACACGGGATGAAAGTATGTCCCGGACGCTGGCACGCCTGCGGGTCGGCATGACGAACAAGAGGGTGGGAGGCTTAGATGGCACGACTGAATGCAGAGCAGGAGATCGATCTCGCGCAGCAGATTCTCGATGCTGAGGCGGCGGCTAGAACCGCTCTCGCAGGGGTGGATGTCGCGCTCGAGATTCTCTCCGAGAAGCCAAAGCGCGTCGAGCGTACTCGGGCCGGAAGCGTCGACAGGCTGCATCGAGCAGTCGATGCGGCCTGGGAAGCCAGCAAGACCGACCCTGTGATTCGTAAGTCCGCTCGAGAGGCACGCTCTCATTGGCAGCGCGCAGAGGACGTCTCCTGGAACCTGGCTATGAGCGGGCGCCGCATTGCCCACGGCGAGGCAAGAAAGTTGGCGGGGCCCTTCTTGGATGAACCCGATCTCGTGCAGGAGGGCTACATCGGGCTCCTCAATGCCGCTCGGCGTTTCGATCCGGCCCGCGGGATTCGGTTCAGCACCTACGCCAAGTGGTGGGTCCGCGCGCAGATGACCCGCGCTATCGACCACACCGGGCGTCCGGTTCGGCTGCCTGGCTGTGCTGTGGAGCAGCTTCGGAATCTCCGAAAGGCAATGAAGATGATGGATATTCAGGGCGAGGAGTACGGCACCAAGGATCTCGCGGCAGAGGTTGGACTGGAGCTCGATCGCGTGCAGTTCTTGCTCTCGCGCGGCACCACCGTCTCGATCGAAGAGCCTGTAGAGGATGGTCGAAAGGCCCGGGCTGTAGGCCATTTTCTCGCTGACGAAGATGCGGGGATGGCGGACGAGTCCATCATGCATCAGCAGGAGATAGCGCGAATGCTCGAGGGCATGAGCGATGTACTTCCGGAGCGGCATCGCACGGTGTTGGTGCAGCGCTACGGCTTGGATGGGCAACCGGGGCGCACGCTTTCGGAGGTAGGGCGCGGGATATCTCTCTCCAGGGAGCGTGTCCGACAGCTCGAGCGGGATGCGCTGCGTCTGCTGCGTGAGAGCGGCCGGATCCGCGACGCTGCGGCCTGACATCCGCCTGACTCCGGCGTGGGGCGTTTCGGAGTTAGGATGAATTGCTCATGGACCCGTACGACGTCCCGGAACCCAAGAATCTCACCAAGCCTCCCGCTCCGGAACGAGCGGAGAAGCCTGGGACGTCAGTGCCATCTGCGCCTGCGCCCGATGCATCTACCACTACGGCTTTCGCGATCGAACAGAGCCCGTCCGGCGCTGTAGATCGGGAAGATGCTCGGCTGCTGAAGGTCTCAGGTGTCGATGAGCAGGGAGACCCCTCGGACACCGCCTGGTTGGACGATGAGGCCGGGCCCGAGGCCGCCCCCGAGCCCGAGGCGGCACCCGAGCCCGAGGCGGCACCCGAGCCCGCAGCGGAGCCGAGTCCCGTGGCCCAATCCGAAACCGCCGTCGAGCCTGTGGTCGAGGCCATCACCGAGCCTGTGGCGCAACCCGCTCCTATGGTCGAGGCAGTCGCAGAGCCCGTGGCCGCCGTGGCCATCGATCCGGAGCCCGAGATGCCCGCAGAGCCCGGGGGGCTGGGATTTGAGTCGGCAGGGGATAGCCTTGGTTTCGACCTGAACGATCCGGGATTTGGTGGAGACATCGACGACGGGGATGATTGGTCGGATGAGTTCGACTACAAGCCTCGGTCGGACAAGGGCATCGTGCTGGCACTGGTGGGAGCGGCGGTTGGCATCGTGCTCCTCGCGTCTTGCGGGGGGCTGCTGATGTCCGTTCTCAATAGCGACGGCGCCGAGGATGTGGGCACCACGACCGCCCGGCCAGGACCCGTTGCCAAGCCATCCCCCGTCGCGGATCCAGCTCCAGACCCCGTGGGCGAGCCGGCCCCGCAGCCGGACCCTGCTCCTGTGCCAGAGCCCGTTTCGACTCCCGCTCCGGTCGCCTCCGCACCGGTCGCCCCGAAGCCACGGCCCGCCCCTGCGCGACCGCACCCTCATCCCAAGCCACGCCCCGCACCGGCGAGGCCGCATCCCAAGCCGCGACCGGTCGCGCCCAAGCCTGCACCGGAACCGTCCGAGTCTCCTTGGGGGGAGATCGACGATCAGCGAGCGCCCGCGCCCGCGCCGGAGCCGAGTGGCTCGCCTTGGGACTTGCCGGACTGATCGGCAGGTGCAGCGGAGGCCAACTCAGTGGGAACCACGGTGGCGGACACGGCGTAGCGCTCGATGAGATGGGTGGCCGCGTTCACGACCGCTCCTTCGAGCAACAGGACCCGGTCATCGATTGCGTCACGCCGGGGGTGGCGCGGCTGGTATTGTGCGTGGAGGCGTTGCTGCATGAAGCGGGCCCGCTTGAGCTCGGAGAGCCGACGCGTGAGCACCACATCGCGGGATAGAGTCGCCAGCTCGTCGTATCGGCCAGCTGCAGCAAGAAGCTCCCAGCGGGTGCTTTGGACCTCCTTCTGTGCCGAGGGCACGAGAGGGGGATCGCCCTGGGCGAGGGATGGAGTGGCGAGGAGGAGTAGGAAGGTGAGTGTAGTCATGAGAAACCAGAACCAGAATTCTGATTCGGATATAATATGAGTGCCGAGGCTCCGCAACTGCGTTGGATCAAAGCTCCTCTTCAAGAGAGGTCGGAGCGGACCCTCGAGGCCCTGTTGGACGCGGCTGAGCGCATCCTCGAGGTGCAGCCTCTCCAGTCCGCTGGGGTCTCCGCGATCGCCAAAGAGGCGGGGTCGAGCGTGGGGGCTTTCTATCATCGGTTCCCCGACAAGCAGGCTCTCGCGCGCACTCTCTACCAGCGGTTTCGCAATCAATCCCTCGCGACCGTGACCCAGAACTTCGACCCAGAGGGCTGGGAGGGGCACGATCTGGCCTCCGTGCTCGAGGCGCTGATCGGGTTCACCGCTCATGACTACCTGCAGCGACCGGGGCTACGTCGATTTGCAATGCACCTCGTCGACTCCGATCCGGACGTACGGACCTTGTCAAAGGAGCTGTCTGGCGCTGTTGTCAACGCATTCGAGCGGCTCCTGCTATCTCGACGTGAGGAGTTCACTCACCCCGATCCGCGGCTGGCGGCAGAGTTCCTGCACAGGATGCTCTTCAGCACCCTCGACCAGGTTGCTCTGTTCCATGGGGAGGCTCCGACAGGGAACGAACTCACCGAGCAGCAGCTCGTTCAGGAGCTCTCGGCGGCGATCAAAGCGTACCTGGGAGTTCGGGCCTCGCTAGCGACCGGCCCAGCGGGCCAATGACCCGTACAAAGGGTACGGTGTTGAACGGAGGCCTGCGATGAGTGAGCGTGTCCCGCTGTCCAGCATGCTGTGCGTTTCCGAAGATGCGGCTCGGATGGCGCTCCAGCTTGCCGGCTGCACAGTAGAACCGGGGCTCGCGATGACCGTCGCCCACCCCGCGGGGGGCACCATTCACCGGATATTCGGTGTGCTCCGGAACTTTGTTGCAGATGAGGACGTAACCGAGGAGGTGCCAGCTCGGGGGGCCATCGGGTATATACCCGTCGATCTGCCGGATCATGTCGAGGCGCGCGGACTGGCCTTCGCGGAGAGTATCGTCGGCATCCTGGACCACCCCGACAATGATCGGACCCGGGAGCGCTTGTACTCGGGTGCGCTCAAGTACACCCCGATCAACAAGCGGGTCGCGATGCGTCTCCGAAAGCAGCTCGGAGACGGAGGAGCCCATCTGCCATGGAGTTTCAAGCCGCTGAATCTCGACCTCTCCCTGCGGGTCGAGCAGTACTGCAAAGTGTACGGGTTCGCGGTGTTCTACAGCCGTACCGCCAAGCTCGTCGGGAGTGAGGAGGTCGCCATCGAGCTGAATCGGGTTTTCTCGACTCCTTTTGGAGTGTCCGGATTCGGTACCTGGCAGGAGCCCATCGCCCAGGAGATCCTCGACGAGGACGTCGGCTTGGTGCTCGAAGCCAACTACCTCGTCCGATGAAGAGCTTCGCCATCTGGGCCCTGTGGCTGGGCGGCTGCAAATCTGCCCCGGTCGACTCCGACACCGATCCCCCCCCAGACACCGCCGCAGCTTCGGGTGATACCGGCGATCAGGACTGTGAAGACGACGGCTTCGAGCCCAATGACGAGCCCGGTCTGGCGTCCTCGGCTGTGGCCGGATCCGAGCTGGTCGCGTGCGAGTCATCCCCAGACTTCTGGGTCTTCGATGTACCGGTCGGGTCGGCGCTCGCGCTTGAAGTGAACCTCGAGCCCGAGCTCGGAAATATCGACATCGACCTCCTGGACGCCGCGGGGAGCACCTTGGACATATCTTGGGGCGCGGATGCCGATGTCGAGCGGGTGCGCTGGTTCAACGATCGGAACGTGGGTGCGACGGTATACGCACAGGTCTACCTTTTCTTTGGAGAAGGGGAGGGGGTTACCTATGACTTCAGCTCCCAGGTCAGTCCGTGTGGTCCAGACGAAAGCGAGCCAGACAACTCCATCTTCACCGCGAGCTCTCCAACGGCGCTTCCTCGGACGCTCACCACGGACGACCAGGATCTTGTTCGGCTGACGGTACCGGCTGCCGCGTCCATCGAGATCGAGGCCCGCTTCGACGCTCGTGACGGGGACATCGATCTGGAGCTGCTCGATGGTGCGGGCACCTCGATCGGTACCAGCGATGGGCTCGGCGAGGTCGCACGGCTGGTCCACTACAACAGCACAGAGTCCGAGCAGGATGTCTATGTGCGGGTGTATGCCCGGCCGAGCGAGACCTTCGGATGTCTGGACTACGAGCTCGAGACCCTCATCGCTCCGGTCGTCTGTGAGGTCGATTCCCTCGAGCCCAACAACGCGCCCCTCGAAGCCGTACCTCTCATCGATGCCGACCTCAGCGTCTCCATCGGCGATCCGGACTGGTTCACACTCGATGTCCCCGCCGGCAGGCAGGTGGTCGTCTCCGCGAGCTTCGATCCCGCCGATATCGAGCTCGAGCTCGAGCTGGGGGATGCCGCGAATGAGCCCGTCTCCACCACCAATCCGGCGGTGTTCTTCAACCCTTCCGCGGACGCCGTCACCGCCTACTTGGGCGCCTGGGTCAGCCCGGTGGGGCCTGGAGTCTGTGGGGCCTACAGCGTCGAGACGATCGAGGTCGACTGCCAGGGGGACGACGCGTTCGAGCCCAACCCGGACATCGGGGCCGCTGCCAGCTTGGTGGATGGTGCGGGGCTCGTCTTGGTACCCGAGGATGAGGACTACTTCCGGTTGGGGACCGTACCGGCGGGCGGGATGGTGCGCAACACGCTCGTATTCACGGGTATTGACGCGGATATCGACACCCAGCTCCTGGGGGCATCGGGCGAGGTGCTGGTCGAAGCTGCGACCTTGGAGTCCACGGAAGTCCTGGAGTGGGAGAACCCCACCGCGGCCGAGCAGGATGTGTATCTTCGGGTGTCATTCTGGAATCAGGCCTACGATGCGTGCGCTTCGCAATACAGCTTCACCACCACCATCGACCGGTAGCGCCGAATGACTCACTCGACCCCAACGATCTGCATGCTTGGTTTGCTGCTCTCCGCCTGCAAGAACGACCCGCCTCCGGCTGAAGAAGCGGACACCGATGCGGACTCCGACACGGACACCGATTCGGACACCGACACGGACACCGATTCGGACACCGACACCGACCCCGACACCGATCCCATCGGGTGCGCCGACGACGGATTCGAGCCCAACGACAGCCTGGCGGATGCCATCGCCAGCACCGGAGAGACTGCGCTCATGGTCTGCGATGGTGCCGAGGACTACTGGAGTCTCACGGTAGCCTCGGGGGAAAGTATAGAAGTTTCGGTACGTTTCGACAGTGGTGCGGGGGATGTCGATGCGGAGCTGCTCGATCTCCAGGGCGCCTCTCTGGTGGTCTCAGAGACCACCTCCGACGAGGAGAGGCTGGCGTGGTTCAACGACACCGAGGCCGAGCAGCAGATCGTGCTCCGGGTCTACATGTTCACCGCTGGCGGCGGCAATCAGTACGAGTTCTCAACCTTCTTCTCGACCTGCACGGACGACGGACTCGAGCCCAACGACGATCTCAGCACGGCGGCCGCTGTGAGCGATGCTCCGGGACAGGTGTTGCTGGCGGTCAACGAGGACTGGTTCGTCTTCTCAGTGCCCGACCAGGACCTCCTCTCGGTGTCGGTGCTACATGACGCGGCCCAGGGCGATATCGATATCGAGCTCCAAGACGTCGATGGAGTCGTGCTCGCTGAGGGCCTCACCGGCTCCAACGAGGAGACGGCGGAGTACTTCAACAACACGGGTGCGGAGCAGCAAGTCTACCTTCGGGCGTTCTTCTGGGGCTCTGCCGCGGTCCCCTGCAATGACTACGATCTCTCCAGCTCCACCACGCCGCTGGTGTGCGAAGTCGATGTCTTCGAGCCCAATGATGTGCTCTCCGATGCGACCGTGGGGCCGCAGTCTGGCCTGTCCCTCGGCGTGGATGACACCGACTGGTTCGCGTTGACCGTCGCTCCCGACGGTGTGATCGAGGTGGGGGCTCTGTCTACAGACCCCGCGCTCGAGCTCCAGGTCACCCTCTCCGATGCCAACGGCAGCGGTCTGGTCGGCGGGAACCCTGCGGTCTATATGAACAACACCGGTGCACAGGCGACCGTGTTCGCCGAAGTCCTGCTCGCTGACGGAATCTGCGGGCCCTACGAACTCGATATCGTCGACCTCAGTCCAGACTGTACCTCCGATGTTCATGAGGAAGACGACTCCTTGGCAGGCGCGGTCGACGCAGCCAACGGCAACTACACCGTCTCCGCAGCAGACCCGGACTTCCACGCGGTGGATGTGGCTCCCGGGTGGGTCACGGCGGCCATCCTCAGCTGGGACTCCCGGCTCGGAGATCTGTCTCTATACGCCTATGAAGAGGGCGGGGCCCAGGTGGCGCAGGATCTTGCGGGGGGCCCAGCCTCTGTGCGGATCGGCAATATTTCGACCTCCGCAGCCCGCTTCGTCGTGGGAATCGAAGACCCGGTGACCGGTGCTGCTTGCATCCCCTATAGCCTCTCCTTCGTCGAGCAGGAGTGTGGGCTGAACGACGACAACGAGCCCAATGATCAGCTCGCGGATGCGACCGCCCAGGCATCGGGCAATGGCTTGCTCGACGATGGAGACCTCGATCTCTACGTCCTGGGCACCGTCGCGCCCGGGCAGATCCTCGATGCGGAGGTTGTCTTCCTCCATGCGCTAGGGGATATCGACATCCGCCTTCTGGACTCTGCGGGAGTGGAGCTGGATGCGTCCGCCACCGTCGAGGACACGGAGTCGGTGACCTGGGCGAACACAAGAGCGGTCTCGACAGAGGTCCTGCTCGAGGTCCGGCACTTCGGGCTGGGGCCGGGCTGCACCACGCCCTATTGGTTCGATAGCGCGGTGAACTGAGAGACTCTCGATAGGCCGCCGAATCGGTGCCCCGCCTCAGAGCTCGTCGAGCATGGCTGCGGTGGGCAGCACGAGCACGTCGCAGTGTGCAGTACGGACGATATGGTTGGCGACGTTGCCCATGATCAGGCGGCTGATGCCCCGCCGTCCACGGTTGCCGACGAGCACCATGTCGTAGCTCTTGGAGAGCGCCAGCAGGACATCTTCGGGTTCGCCCGCGCCAAGCAACGCCTTGCCGCGGTGTTCCGGGGCGACGGCCTCGAGCAGGCCCTCGACGGTGAGGCGATTGGGCTCGTGCCGGGCGTGCCATTCGCGTTCTGCACCTTCGCGGACGGCCTTGTTTGCGATGGGGGGGAGGTGCTCCGGTACGGCGTAGACCACATCGAGGGTGCCGTTGAGCCTCTCGGCCCATAGCTTACTGAAATCCAGCACCTGCTGCAGCGCGCCACCCTTCACGTCGAGCCCAGTGAGCATCTGCGGATTGGCGGTGGGAGGGCGCTCGCCCCGCGGGACGAGAATTGGGCACACAGAACGGCGCAGCACCCGCACCGCCATAGGGCCCAGCAGCCAGCGCTGGAGAGCGGCCGGCTCCCGTGGGCCGACGATGAGGGCGTCGTACTCGCTGGTTAGCCGAATGAGCGCGTCCGCGGGGTCCCCTTGTTCAACCCTTGGGCGACCGCGTTGATCTTCGGGGATCAGGGTCATCAGGCCGGCGAGCAGGGCATCGTGCTCTTTGCTGGGAGCGCTACTGACGAACACCAGATCCACACGAGCACCGAGCACGGCAGCGAACCGGGCTGCGCGTTGGAGAAGCCAGTCGTGGCCCTGAACCAGGAGGTCGACGCCGAGGAGGATCTTCATATCAGCTTGGATCGCTCTGATCGAGGGAGACCCCACGCGACCGAGGTCCTTGGGACCGGTAGCTGTGCCTGTTGAGGTCGGAGAAGGTGTAGTTGCCTTGGAAGTTGCTCATGGCACTGCGTGTCGCGGGGTCTTTCTCGAGCAGGGGACCGATGTCGAAGGCGAAGTCGACTGGGCCGGTGCGCGGCACACGGGTCCCCTTGGGGAGCACCACGATACCCTCTTTGGTGATGAACGGGAACCGCATGCGATCCTCTTCCGCATCAATTCCGACTCGGGCTCCATGCTCGAATGAGCAGTTCTTGTCGCAGAGCACACCGTCGAGCTGCACGTCTTCGGCTACATCACAGCCCGAGAGCAGGATGCTGTCTCGAATCCGAGCGCCGGCGTGAACGAAGCAGTCGTATCCAAGCAATGCCTCGTGGAGTGCGGCGCTCTGGACGATGGAGCCCTCGCAGACAAGGGAGTCCACCACGTCGACTGGGCGACCGCCGAGGTGTCGGACGAAGCGCGCTGGGGGATAGTCACGCTGGGCTGTGCGGATGCGCCACTGCCGATTATACAGGTTGAGGCTGGGTAGAGCGCTGCGGAGCTCCATATTGGCTCGGAAGTACGAAGCGATCGTGCCCACGTCGCGCCAGTAGGGCTCCATCGAGTCGGGCTCGCCGATGATCTTGTTGGCCGTGAAGTCGTAGATGTAGATTGCACCTCCACCTTCGAGCAGAGCGGGGATCACGTTCTTCCCAAAGTCCTTGCTGCTTGCGGGGTCGTTGGCGTCTGCGATCAACAGCTCCTCGAGCACATTCCGCTTGAATATGTAGTTGCCCATGCTGACCAAGCTCATTCCGGGCTGCCCGGGAATGGTTGCGGGCTGGGCAGGCTTCTCCTGAAAGCCCGTGACCCGACCGGTGGCGTCTACCTCAATGACCCCGAACTGGTGGGCCTCCTCTACAGGTACTGGAAAGGCCGCGATCGTGAGATCTGCACCACGAGCGTGATGGGCCCGCTCGAACTGCGCTACGTCGAACTTGTAGACGTGATCGCCCCCGAACACCGCGACGCTGGCGGCGGCGGAGTCGCGGATGAGGTTGAGGTTCTGATACACCGCGTCCGCCGTGCCGAGGTACCAGCTCTCTCCCGTGCGCATCTGGGCCGGAACCTCCTCGATGAATTCGCCGACGCCGGACAGGTGCCAGTTGCGGTTGAGGTGCTTGATCAGGCTGGAAGCCATGTACTGCGTGAGTACGTAGATCTGCCGGTAGCCAGAATTCACGAAGTTCGAGAGCACAAAGTCGATGATTCGGTATCGTCCGCCGAAGGGCATCGCAGGCTTGGCGCGGTGAGTGGTGAGCGGCCCGAGTCGGCTGCCCTTTCCCCCGGCCATGATCATCACGAGTGTCGACGACCTCATCTGGCCTCCCCCTCCGGTTACGGAGGGCGCGCTGTAACACACCGTGATGACGGCGGAGGCGAGCTTGGCGAATGTGACGGTCTATGGGATCGCGAACTGTGACACCGTGAAGAAGGCGAGGGGTTGGCTGGACGAGCGCGGGGTGGCGCACGAGTTCGTCGACTTTCGGAGACACCCCGTGCCCGCCCCGCGAGTGGCGGACTGGGTGGAGCGCCTCGGAAGCAAGGCGCTGCGCAACACCAGCGGTCGCTCCTATCGGGCTCTGCCCGTCGAGAAATCAGACTGGACCGAGGAACAGTGGGCGACGCAGTTCTCCGAAGACCCGATGCTGATCAAGCGTCCGGTCATCGAGGTCGATGGGGAGCCGGTGATCGCGGGGTTCCGCGACCCCTCGGCCCTGGAGAAGAGGCTCGAGTGAGCCTGCTCACATCCGGATCGCGCCCGAGACCTCGAAGCCGAAGCGGTCGGTGTTGTTGGTCCAATCGCTGAAGGTCTCGTTGCCCCCGCGGATGGCCCAGTCGCTGTCGATCGTGAGGCAGCTTGCGATCCCGCCACGGGGACGAAGGCGCATCATCAGCCGCAGGCGGGTGGGCTCGTAGATGCCGACGAGGTCTTCGTACATGACATTGGCGAGGCGCTCGTAGCTGGCCATGGAGTCGCGAAATGCGTCCTTGTACTGCTTGAGGCTCTTGAGCTCGATGGTCCATTGGTTCGGGTAGAACGTGAGCAGGACCTCTCCGAAGTCCGGCTGGTTGGCCGTACCGACGAAGGTGAACTCCGGCATGTGGATCTTCTGCTCGTAGGCATCCGAGGAGGGGTTGGGGATGCGTCGCAGGAGGTGCGCCTTACTCCAATGGGAGTTGGGGAGGAGCTTGAGCTCCTCTCGCTTCTTGTTCTCCGTGGCGGCGCGCTCCTTACGGAGTGCGGCGAAGACTTTCTTTCGGTCATCGACCTCGAGGGTACGCATCATCTCGAGCGCGCTGTCGAAGCTGTCGTTGCTCATCGGGTCCTCTGGGCAGGGTCGGTGACATAACGCATGTATCCGGCGTGAGTTACTGCACGGTGCTCAGGAGGACATCGTGGACGAGGAAGGCAGCAACTTCATCCGCACAATCGTCGAGCAGCACCTCGCAGAAGGGCGCTACAACGAGATCGTGACCCGTTTCCCCCCCGAGCCGAATGGGTTCCTGCATGTTGGGCATGCCAAGGCGATCTGCGTCGATTTCGGCACAGCGCAGCGGTACGGCGGGCGCTGTCATCTGCGCTTCGACGACACCAACCCCGTCGCAGAAGACCCCCGATTCGCCGAAGCGATCATGGAGGATATCCGCTGGCTCGGGTTCGAGTGGGGCGAGCACCTCTACCACGCTTCGGACTACTTCCAGCAGCTCTACGACTGGGCCGTGCAGATGGTGAAGGACGGCCACGCCTACGTCGACAGCCTGAACGCCGAGCAGATCAGCGAGTACCGGGGAACGGTCAATGAGCCGGGGAAGCCCAGTCCCTACCGAGATCGTTCGGTCGAGGAGAACCTGGAGCTTCTGGACGGTATGCGGACGGGGAAGTTCGAAGAGGGGGAGCATGTGCTCCGGGCGAAGGCCGATATGGCCAACCCCAACATGAAGCTGCGCGACCCGCTCATGTACCGCATCCTCAACCGGCGCCATGACCGCACCGGGGATGCTTGGCATATCTACCCCATGTACGACTACGCCCATGGGCTCTCCGACGCGATCGAGGGGGTGACCCACTCCATCTGCACGCTGGAGTTCGACAACAACCGTGCGCTCTACGATCTGTTCCTCGATCGGGTGGGCTTCGCCGAGCCCCGTCCTCATCAGTACGAGATGGCTCGGCTGAACCTGCCGTACACCATGATGAGCAAGCGGAAGCTCCGCCGCTGCGTAGAGGACGGGCTGGTCCAGGGTTGGGATGATCCGCGCATGCCGACTCTGCGGGGAATGCGGAAGAAGGGGATTCCCCCGGGGGCGATCCGCGAGTTCGTCGAGCGGGTAGGGGTGTCGAAGGCGAACAGCGTGGTGGACTCCTTGTTGCTCGACAACGCGATCCGCGACCACCTCAACCCCTGCTCTGCGCGCATGATGGCGGTGCTCGACCCACTAGAGCTCACGATCAGCAACTGGCCAGAAGGGCAGGTCGACTGGCTCGACGCGAGTCTCTACCCACATGATGTGCCCCTGGAGGGTACTCGGAAGCTCCCGTTCACTGGCCGCATCTACATCGAGCAGGATGACTTCATGGAGGTCCCGGTCAAGGGCTTTCGGCGCCTGGCCCCGGGTCGGGAGGTTCGCCTGCGGTATGGGTACCTCGTCCGCTGCACGGGGGTCGAGAAGGACGAGAGTGGTCGAGTCATCCGGGTCGAGTGCACCTACGACCCTGCTTCCCGGGGAGGAGTGTCTCCGGATGGCCGAAAGATCAAGAGCACCATTCACTGGGTCAGCGCATCCGAGGGCGGGCGGGCCGAGGTCCGGCTCTACGAGCGACTATTCAATGCGGAGTTCCCCGATCGCGAGGAGGACTGGCGCGCGGTCCTCAACCCGGACAGCCTCCGGGTGGTCTCGGCATGGGTCGAGCCTGCTCTGCTGAAGCTGGATGGTGAGGCCCGGGTGCAGTTCGAGCGGACGGGCTATTTCTATGTCGATCCCACGGAAAGCCAGCCAGGGGAGCCTGCCTTCACCCGCATCGTGCCCCTCAAGGACTCTTGGGCCAAGGCGGTAGCGCCCGCCCCCGAGAAGAAGAAGGTCACGAGCAAGCCTGTCGACACGGCCCGGGAGCGCGTGCGGACCTCTTCCGAGCTCGCGGCCATCGCGGCATTCGTCGAGCGCGGAGTGGGGGAGGAGGAGGCGAGCGTGCTCATCGAGGACACCCGGCTCGCTGGCATCTTCGACAAGGCGTCGGCCGGCCATGCCCATCCCGGCGGGGTCGCCAAGTGGGTGGTCCACGGAATCGGCCCGACAGACACGGGCGCGTTGACCGTGGAAGCTCTGGGACGACTGGTCGAGCTGGTCGAAGAAGGCAGCCTCACGAATCGGATCGCCCGGGATCTGCTGGCGGTGTTGATCGCCGAGGGCGGCGACCCCGACGCGATCGTCGACGCCAAGGGCTGGAAGGTCATCGCGGACGACTCTGCGCTGGTCGCTCTGGTCGACGCCGTGATCGAGGAGAACCCCAAAGAGGCTGCGGCATGGAGGGGTGGAAAGGACCGACTGAAGGGATTCTTCGTCGGTCAGGTGATGAAGAGGACCCAGGGCCGGGCTGATGCTCGGCGGGTCAACGAACTGCTGGCCGAGCGCCGAGGAGGATGAGATGGGTCTCGAGATCGAAGTGATGACAGAGGGAACGGGGATGGTGGCGGCCAAGGGCCATCGGGTCAGCGTGCACTACACGGGCTGGCTGACGGATGGATCCAAGTTCGACAGCTCCGTCGATCGCGGGCAGCCATTCCAGTTCGAGCTGGGGCGTGGCCAGGTGATCAAGGGCTGGGACCAGGGGGTCTCGGGAATGAAGGTCGGCGGCAAGGTGAAGCTCACCATTCCGCCCGAACTCGCCTATGGGGACCGCGGCTTTCCAGGCGCGATACCCCCGAACAGCACCCTGGTCTTCGAGGTCGAGTTGCTGGGCGTATCGTAGGGTTGGAGCCGGGGCGCCATGGCGCCCCGGACCGCGCTATTCCTCGATCGAGACGATCTCGAGGTCGTAGACGAGCAGCCCCTTCGGTGCGCGAGGGCGGCCCTTGAACGCGATATCCTCGGGGATCCAGAAGCGCGCCTTCTCGCCGACGTTGAGCACCGTGACCGCCTCGGAGAGGCCATCGATGGACCGCCGCTGGCGAGCCGGGTCCTGGGGAACGTCGCCGAGGTTGCTGTCGAAGCCGGCTCCGCTCTCGACGATCCAGCCCATCCAGTTGGCCTTGATCTTCGAGTCTGCGGTGGGCTTCTTCTCGGTGGATGCGGGCTCGGAGAGCAGCTTCCACTTCAGGCCGGACTCGCTGGACTTGGCGTCTGCGGGTACATCGAAGGACTCGGGTGCGTTGGCCACGGCGAGCAGCTCTACGTCGAATACGAGCATGCCCTGGGGGCCGCGCTTGCCCTCGTAGGCGAGGCTGGGCGGAATCCAGAACCGGTACTCGTCACCCTGCTCCATGAGCTGAAGCCCCTCGGTCCAGCCGGGAATCACCCCGCCTACGCCGAAGCTCGCGGGCTTGCCGCGCTTCCGGGAGAAGTCGAAGTTGGTGCCGTTGGTCTGCCAGCCAGCGTAGTGAACACCGACCATCGATGTGGCCGTGGGCTTGGCTCCTCCCGGACCCTTCTTGATGACCTTGTACGCCAGGCCGGAGGCGGTGGTGGTGGCATCCGCGGGGGGCTCCGCAACGTCGGGCGGGGCTTCGGGGGGCTTGGGCGGCGTCTTGATCTCGATGAGCTCGACATCGAATACCAACATGCCGGCGGGCTTTCCTGGGCGGCCCTTGTAGGCGAGTTCCTCGGGAATCCACAGGCGGTAGTGGTCGCCCTTGTCCATGAGCTTGAGGGCTTCGGTCCAGCCCGCGATGACGCCACGCACACCGAATGTTGCGGGCTCGCCGCGCTCACGGGAGCTGTCGAAGCGCTCTCCATCCGTGGTCCAGCCGGTGTAGTGCACGGTGACGCGGGAGTTGTCCTGGGGCTTGTCCTCGGTGGACTCCGCCTTCTGCATCACCTTGTACATCAGGCCGGACTCGGTCTTCACCGCGTCTTCGGGCGGCTTGGCTACGTCGGCCGGGGCCTCGAGGTTGGGCTCGAAGGTGGCGACGGGCTCGGTGGTTTTGCCGGCTTCTCCGCCACTGCAGGCGGTGAGGAGGACGAGGAGAGACAGAATGCGCATTCGCGGGGCTCCAGAGGGCGTCGGTTGAATGGCCCACGCCTTAATCCCTCAGGACCAGGTTCGCCCCTGGTTGTGGGCGTTCTTGTCTCGGAACGCGGCTTCTACGTCGATGTCGAGCCGGTTGGCGATAGCGAGAAGGTAGTTGAGCACGTCGACGATCTCGTGAGCGATCTCGGTCGTGTCGCCGGTGTCGCCGTCCTCGACGAACAGCTTCTCGTACTTGCGCACGGCCTTGAACAGCTCGCCGACCTCTTCGCCCATGAGGAAGCAGTTGTGGACGAGGTCTACATCGAGCCAGCCCTTTTGTGTTTCCAAGGCGCAGATATAGCGTTGGTAGTCCGCCATGGACGCGCCGGGGTCCAGCTCGATCATCATTCCTCCTTCGCGCTGGCGTATGATGACGCTCTGAAAGCGTCGAGGCATATGGCCAAGAACCCGGTTCTTCCGTTGAGCGCTGGTCGTCGGACCTTCCACTTCAAGAAATGTCTGGGAACAGGCAGCTTTGGAGAGGTCTATGAAGCGGTCATGACGAACCCGGGCGGGCTCGGGAAGCGGGTCGCTGTGAAGCTGCTCAAGGCGGAAGTGGCCGAGGATGAGGATGCCATCCAACGCCTGCGCGACGAGGGCTTGCTGCTCTCGAACCTGGACCACCCCAGCATCTTGGCGGTGATCGACCTGGTTCGGATCGGCGAACGTCGCGCCCTGGTCACCGAGTTCATCGACGGCGAGGATCTGCTCGGTCCGCTGCGAAGCAAGACCGATCGCATCCCCATCCGGCCCATTCTACAAGCCCTCGCCCAGGTTGCAAGGGCGCTCGACGCGGCGTGGTCCACCACCGTCGAGGGGAGCGACACGCCGCTTCATCTCATCCACCGGGACATCAAGCCGGCGAATATCCGGATCTCCAAGCATGGCTTGGTGAAGCTGCTGGACTTCGGCATCGCTCGCACCGACGAGCTCGAACGCGAGGCGCGCACCGAGACGAATGTGATGGTGGGCAGCGTCCCGTATATGCCTCCGGAGGTCTTCACTCACGGCGAGCCCTCGGACAAGCTCGATATCTTTGCGCTGGGCTGCGTGCTCTACGAGGGCGTGGCTGGCTTCAAGCTGTACCGGGGCATGAAGCGCCACCGGGTGCTCCAGCTCCTCGCAACCCCCGCAGCATTTCGCGAGCACGTGCGGGAGAGGCTCGTGTTGCTGACAGAGGCCCCCGTCCTTCCCGTGAACGCGGAGGTCCGGGAGATCGTGGCGGACTGCCTGCGCTACGACCCCGCTGAGCGTCCGGGGGCGGCGGTCCTGGCGGGACGTCTGGAGCGTGCGGCGGCCAACCTCGAGGGGCAGTCCCTGGCCGAGTGGTGCCGGGATCGCAGCTGGCCGGAGCCCGCACCGCTGACGGGCAAGTTGGTCGGAACGACCGCGACCGAGGGGTCGTTGACGCTCGCCCAGGCGGTTCAGCGAAGCCAGAGTGCGCAGTCGCCTCAAAGTAGACGGCCGACGTGGATAGCCGGTGGTGTCGCTGCGGTGGCGATTCTCGTGCTCTGCTCCGGCCTGGTCTGGGTAGCCGGTGCGGGGATGCCGATGGGGTCCGGAGGAGTGACTCCAGTGGCCGAACCCGAGCCGGTGGCCTCGCCGGTCCCTGTGGCCGAACCCGAGCCGGTGGCCGAACCCGAGCCGGTGGCCGAACCCGAGCCGGTGGCCGAACCTGCACCTGCACCGGCACCGGCACCGGCACCGGCACCGGCACCCGCACCCGCACCCGCACCCGCACCCGCACCCGCACCCGCACCCGACCCCGTGGAGGCTCCCGCTCCTACGCCAAACCGGGGGCCGATCCAGGTGTACTTCCAGAACGAGGGTGGCGACCGATTTGGACCTGAGGACCTGCTCGAACCCGGGGCCTATCGGATCATCGCCGACTTCGGATCGGGCTTCAAGCGCGTCGGAAGTGCCGATATCGCACCAGGGCAGGAGATCCGGCTGGTCTGCGACGCGGTCGCCCAGACCTGTTCGTTGCGCTGACTACGGCTCGAGGGACTGGGCTCTGCGGGCCGAGACCCCGTCGTGACAAGGGATGCCATCCGTGGGGGGCGGGTCGATCACGATGAACTGGACCCGGCGATTCTGAGAGCGCCCTTGGTCGGTGTCGTTCGAGCTGAGAGGGCAGGACTCGCCGTAGCCGACGGGTTCCAGCCGGTCCCGCTCGAGACCCTTCGTGCTGAGGTAGTCCACGACGCTCTCCATGCGGCGCTGGGAGAGGTCGAGATTGTATTCATCGGACCCCTCGGAGGAGGTGTGCCCCTGGACCTCCACCCGATGGATCTCCTGGTGCTTGAGGAGGTTGGCCGCGACCTCGTCGAGGAGGGCCATGCTGGCGGGCTCGAGCTCATCCGAGTCGAGCTTGAAGTTCACCGCCTGGAGCACCACGACCTCCTCCACCGTCGTGGCGACCTCGCGGGCCTTGAGGACGAAGGTGAAGGTCTGGAGTTGGTCGGAGTCCGCCCCGGTGAACACGACCTCCTGGCTGGACAGCCCGTAGTCGGCGTTCTCGATCACCAAGGACCACTTACCAGGAGGGAGACTGGTGATGGCGTCGCCGTCCTGGCCGATCTGGATGCCTTCAGGTGCATCCGCTCCCCGAAAGACCAGCTCTGCATCGACGGGGTTGCCGCTCTCGTCGACGACAACGACGCGGAAGCTGCCCGATTTCCAACGGAATGCGAGGTCGGCGGAATTATCCCCTTCGGCGAGGGTGAGGGCGGTGGGCTCGACCTCCCGGAATCGTCGCCCCTCGGGCACGGCGACCGAGAGGGATAGCGAGGTGCCGGGCATCTGGTCCACGAGCTGGATCTGACCCCGATCGTCTGTGGTGCCGAGGGGTTGATCGAAGTCGAGGACTTCGAGCCCGGGGAGCGGAACGCCCTCGGGGTCGAGCACCCGGATTCCGACCTCGGAGAGCTGGTCCGGGCACCCGTCTTCGTCCTTCCAGCGGTTGTGGACCTCGGGCTCTGAGATGCAGCCGTCGTCCAGATCGGCGATCCCGTCGGCGTCGAAGTCGCGGTCGCGGTCGATGCTGAAGTTTATTGCGAAGAACGCGCGTAGCCGAGCCGTCCCGGCCCCACTGGTGAGGTGGGTGCCCACCCCTCCGAGGAAGCGCGGCCCACCAGGAATCTGCAAGCGAGCGCTCCCGATCGCCTCGAGAGGAGCATCGACCCCAGCGGGACCCTGCTGTTGACGCCGGACCCCCCCGTCCAGCTCCGTGGCCAGGGTGAGGGTGTCGGTGACCCGAGCTGAGACGCCCGCGGCGCCGAGGAACTTGGGGGTACCGGTGATATTGAGCAGCTCGGCGCTGGGGTGGACCGAGAGCCCCAGGTTGCCGGTGAGGTCGAAGCGCCCGATCGGATAGGAGCCCGCGAATAGCCCGCCTCCACCGGCTCCGTTGCCGAGAAGACGCGCTCCGGGGCCCGTGGGCAGGTCGGCAAAACCCACGACGCCCAGCCCGATCCTGTCCCCGTCCAGGAGCTCGACCGGCACCGAGACCCGGATGTCGCGCAGAGAAGGGGGCTGAGACTGCCCAGCCCGGGTGCTCGACAGGGAGACGGGGAGCTCGATGCCGAGGCCGATGCGCTCGTGCAGGGCCACGCGGAACAACCCGGTGCCACCCACCAGGTTCTGCATGAGAGGCTGTTCGGTGGTGCCGTCCGCGGTCTCGGTGACCGTGACCAGGGTGGCGTCCGCATAGTCGAAGAGCAGCGTGGCGCCGTAGCTACCCGCGCGGCCTACATCGGGGCGCCACACCGACACCAGATCGGTCTGGGCGCCGAGACCCGGTGCAAATCGCAGGCCCTGCGCATCGAAGCGCGTCTGTTGGGCGCTCGCGGACCCGGAAGCCAGCAGCGCGATCAGGACCGACCCGATCAGCCGACCCACCAGCGGGTTCCGCGCTTCTTGCCGGTGCGGTAGACGCAGCCGATGGACTCGAGCTGGTGAAGCTCGGAGCGGACCCGGCTGACCCCGGTATCCAGTCGGCGAGCGATCTCTGGGCAGCGGCCGCCACCCTCGGCTTCCATCTTCATGATCATGTCGACGATGCCTTCGATCAGGTGTCGACCCTCGAAGTTCGGTGACGGACTCTCGGAAACCGTGTTCAAGGACTGCTCCCCGTGGCCATGGTGGGACCGGGCACCGAAGTGGAGCCCCGAACTATTTTGCCGTGAGAGACTCGCTGGAGTCGAGGGCGGAGCGGCCCTCGTGGGCGACCTGATCGAGAAGTCGAAGGGAGAGGTCGAATATCTGGGCTGCGGTGAAGCCTTCTGCGCGGAGCTGAGCGTAGAAGTCGTTGGCGGTTGTGTGGACGCAGCGGGGCGAGGACGCGCTCTGGGGCTGAAGCATGGGGACCTACATGGGATGGGGGTGGGGGGTCGCGGGGATGGACGAGCGTCCGGCGACGAGGGGATTGTCACCCGACGGAGATCCCGCGTCAACCCCGCGAGTGGGATAGGACGGCCGGTATTCCAGGACGCTGTACGGGAGGCGGGATTGAGCAGAGCGGGTGTCGAGGACGACCGGACCGGAATGAGCCCAGAGACACTGCGCAGAGCGGTGCTCGATCACCTCAAGTTCACGCGATCCAAGGAGCCGGAGACGGCCACCACGCTGGACCTGAATCACGCCCTCGCCCACGCGGCCAGGGATCGGCTCGTCCATCGGTGGATGCGTACCCAGCGGGTGTACAAGGAACGGGACGTCAAGCGCTGCTACTACCTCTCGGCCGAGTACCTCCTCGGGCGTCAGCTCGAGGCAAACCTCCGGAACCTCGGGCTGTACGACATCGCTCGGCGGGGCATGGAAGAGTATGGCGTGCCCCTCGATGAGGTGCTCGAGCAGGAACCCGATCCGGGTCTGGGCAACGGGGGGCTCGGCCGGCTGGCTGCCTGCTTCATGGAGTCCGCCGCCACCCTCGAGTACCCGGCCATGGGCTACGGAATCCGGTACGAGTTCGGCATCTTCAGACAGACCATCGAGAATGGGTGGCAGGTCGAGAATCCCGACGCCTGGCTCGCCGAGGGCAACCCCTGGGAGTTGGTGCGCCCGGAGTACACCGTGGAGGTCGGTTTTGGGGGCCGAGTGGACCAATGGTCCGATGCAGACGGGCGTTTTCGGGTGCTGTGGTCCCCGGAGACGGCGGTCCTCGGCGTCCCCTACGACACTCCCGTCGCCGGCTACGGAGTCGACAATCACACCGTCAACACCCTGCGTCTGTGGTCGGCGCGCGCCAGCGAGGAGTTCGACCTCGCGGTGTTCAACGATGGGGACTATCGCCGCGCGGTCGAGCAGAAAGCGATCAGCGAGTCCATCTCCAAAGTGCTCTACCCCAAGGACACCTCACCCGAGGGTCGGGAGCTCCGCCTCAAGCAGCAGTACTTCTTCGTGGCCTGCTCCATCCACGACATCATCCGTCGCTACCGGGCCACCCACGACGACTTCAGCGCCTTTCCAGACAAGGTCGCCATCCAGCTCAACGACACCCATCCCTCCGTCACCATCGCGGAGCTGATGCGCGTGCTCATGGATCGGGAGGGCCTGTCGTGGGATGTGGCCTGGGACCTCACCCGGCGGACGGTCGCCTACACCAACCACACCCTGCTCCCAGAGGCCCTCGAGCGCTGGCCCGAAGACCTGTTTGGTCGATTGCTTCCCAGGCATCTGCAGATCATCACAGAGATCGACCGGCGCTTCCTCGGCGATGTGCATCTGCACTTCCGGGGCGACCGGGCGACCGAGCAGCGAATGGGGATCATCGGCGATGGGCACATCCGCATGGCTCACCTGTCCGTGGTGGGTTCCCACACGGTCAATGGCGTGGCAGAGCTGCATTCTCAGCTGCTTCGCGAGCGCACCCTCTCGGACTTCGCCGAGCTGATGGGGGACCGGTTCACCAACGTCACCAATGGGGTCACCCCGCGTCGCTGGCTGCTCCAGTGCAACCCCCGGCTCGCGCGTTCGATCCGCGATCGCGTGGGCGAGGGCTTCGTCACCGATCTGTCCAAGCTCGATGGACTGCGCGAGCACGCCGACGATGGGGCCTTCCTGGACGATATCGCCGCGATCAAGCGCTCCAACAAGGTCGCACTGTCGAACTGGCTGGGGGATCTGATGGGGGCGAGGGTCCGTCCGGACAGCCTCTTCGATGTCCAGGTCAAGCGCATCCACGAGTACAAGCGGCAGCTGATGTGCGCGCTCCATGTGGTTCATCTGTACCGGCTCGCCAAGTTCGAAGGGGTGGAAATCCAGCCCCGGACGGTGCTGATCGGTGGGAAGGCAGCGCCGGGGTATGCGCGAGCAAAGCAGCACATCAAGCTGATAAATGACGTTGCGGCGGTGGTCAACTCAGACCCCGAACTGGAGGGGCGTCTCACCCTGCTCTTCCTCCCCAACTACAACGTCTCCTTCGCCGAGCGCGTCATCCCCGCAGCGGATCTCTCCGAGCAGATCTCCATGGCCGGCAAGGAGGCCAGCGGCACCGGCAATATGAAGTTCCAGATGAATGGGGCGCTCACTATCGGCACCTTGGATGGGGCCAATATCGAGATCCGGGAGGAGGTCGGCCCCGAGAACTTCTTCCTATTCGGGCTCGATGCCGCAGAGGTCCGCGAGGTTCAGCGATCCGGGTATATTCCCGGGGCTTCCATCTCCCAGTCCCCAGAGCTTCAGGCCGCCCTCGACCTGCTCTCATCGGGCTACTTCAACCGTGAGGACCCCTCGGTCCATCGGGAGGTCGCTCGCTATCTTCGCTACGAGGACCCCTTCCTCGTCTGTCGCGACTTCGACTCCTACCTGGCCGCCCAGACCGAGGTCGATGCGGCCTATGCCGACCCCAAGCGGTGGTTGCGCTCGGCTGCGATCAATATCGCTCGCTCTGGAAAGTTCAGCAGCGACCGATCGATCCACGAATACGCTCGGCGAATCTGGGGGCTGGAACCCGTGAAGGTCGACCTGGAGCCATGATCTTCCTCCTGCTGGCGGCCTGTGTCTCCGGACCGGGCGGCGTCGACTTCGATGGAGATGGCGTGAGCGCGGCGACCGACTGCGATGATGCCAACGCCTTCGTCTACCCAGGGGCCCCAGAGGTGCCCTACGATGGGATCGATCAGGACTGCGACGGGGGCGATCTCCTCGATCGGGATGGGGACGGCTGGCCCGCCCCGGAGGACTGCGACGACCTCTCCGCTGCGGTCTTCCCCGGCGCGCCCGATCCGCCCTACGACGGGGTGGATGCGGATTGTATGGGTGGAAGCGACTTCGATATGGATGGGGACGGCTCGGACTCGATCGACTTCGGGGGAGCGGACTGCGATGACACCGATCCGCGCGTGTCGGCGACCGATGCGGATGGGGATGGCTGGAGCACCTGCGACGGGGACTGCCGGGACGGGCTGGCCGCGGTCAACCCGGAGGCGCCGGCGGTGTGTGGGAATGGGCTCGATGACGACTGCAATGGGGTGCCGGAGTGCGGCCTGATGGGCTGGTCGGATGTGGGCTCGGTCGGAGTGGAGATCGGGGGGCTCACTCCTGGAGATCGGGTGGGGCGTGCCCTGGCTGTGCTCGAAGACCTCGATGGAGACGGTCGGTCTGATCTCGCGATCGGCGCCTATCAGTCCTACGGGGGAAACGGCGCGGTCCACCTCCTGACCCGCCCGCGCGATGGCCTCGTGACCCAGGACTACGCGCTCCTGGTGGGGTCGGGGTCCTTTGGATGGAGCGTCGCGAGTGCACCGGGCGGCGTATTGGTGGGCAGCCTCAGCGGCTCTGACTTCGAGTGGCGGGGGGCGGCCTACCTATTCTCCAGCCCCCTCTCTTCCGTGTCCTATGAGCGAGACGCAACCCTGATCCTCGAGGGCGAGGAGGAGGGGGATCGGGCCGGCTGGGCCGTGGCTTTCGCGGATCTCGGTGTCGGGTGGATCACCGTCGGGGCGGTCTCTTCAGACGCAGGTGGCACCGAATCGGGTGCGGTCTACTTCGTGCCCATGGGGCTCACGGGGGTTCGCCCCCTCGCCGAAGCGCTCCGGGTGGAGGGAGCGACCCCATGGGGCCGGGCCGGTCAGACCCTCGAGCCGACTGCCGATGTGGATGGCGATGGGGCAGGGGACCTGTGGATCGGTGCCCCTGGGGGGGACATCGGGTTCGCCACACCGGGGGTCGTGCATCTGTTCACCGGCCTCCCAGCGACCACGGTCGCAGACTCCGGAGTCAGCCTCAGCGGAGAGATCCCACGGGACCAGTTTGGGCTGGCCATCGCAGCGGGCGATGCCAACGGGGACGGCATCCCCGACGTCCTGGTGGGGGCGCCCTTCAACGACTTCGCCGGCACGGATGCGGGTGCGGCATACCTCTTCTTGGGGCCGATCGACATATCGAGGGCGGCGATACAGGCCGATCTCGTGATCCGCGGACGTACGGGCTACGAGCTCGGCACCTCGGTGGAGCTGGTCGATCTCGACAGCGATGGCAGAGACGATGTGATCGTCGGCGGCCCCGGAGCCTCCATGGGGGACGGCGGGGTCGGCGTCTTCTCGGCGGGCCAGCTCGGGGCATTCGACGTGCTCTCTGCGGATGCGGTGATCGAGGGGACGGGAGCAGGTCGGCTCGGGGTCGCGATGACGAGTGGGTCGATGGGGGGCGGGCCGTGGCCAGACCTGGTAGTCGGGGCGGACGAGGCTCTGGTATCCGGGGCATCGACAGGGGCAGCGGTGGTCGCCTGGGGAGGAGATGGGTCGTTTTGAGTGGACGTGCACAGCGGGTGAATGAGGTGATGATCAGTGCGCTGGAAGGCGTGCAGATCGAGGGCAGCGTGCTGGCCGTGAGCGCAGCGCCGCCCGTAGTCGCCGCGCTGGAGGCCGCGGGTCTGCAGGTGACTCTGTGGAGCCGCTGGGGAGGCGAGGCCCTGCCATCCCCCGGCAAGTTTCAGCGGGTCTGCATGCGGCTGCCCAAGGGGCGACAGACCCTGGTGGCGATGCTCGATGTGGTGGCGAGCAGCCTCGATGATCAGGGGCGGCTATGGCTGTACGGGGCCAATGACGAGGGCATCCGATCAGCGGGTAAGCAGCTCAAAGAGTATTTCGATCATAACGAATCGGTAGATGCGCGCCGGCACTGCCGCGTGCTCTCCGCGAGCGGTATTCGCGCTCCTTCGAAGGGGGTCGAGGCCTTCTACACGAAGGTCGAAGAACAGGTCGCTGGGCGGACGGTTCGGTTTCGGACGCTGCCAGGCGTGTTCGCTCATGGGCGGCTCGATGGGGCGACCCGCTTCCTGCTGGAGCATCTCGAGGTGGATGAGGGGGCGGATGTCCTGGACTTCGGCTGTGGGGCTGGGGTGGTCGCCGCGTGGTTGGGCGAGCGGAGCGGGTCCCTGGTCGGGGTCGATCTGGACTCCTGGGCGGTGCTCTGCGCAGCGGAACAGCCTGGGGAGTACCTCGTCGGGGACGGCTTCTCAGCGGTGCCGGGTCGCAGCTTCGGGCACATCATCAGCAACCCTCCCTTCCACACCGGCAAGGACACCGACTTCCGGGTGATGGAGAAGCTCATCTCCGCGGCGCCCGCTCATCTTCAACGTGGGGGCAAGCTCAGCATGGTGTGCCCGCGCACCGCGCCGGTTCAGCGGGCCTTGGATGCCGCCTTCACCAAGGTCCGGGAGGTGGCTTCGAATCGCCAGGTACGCGTCTGGGAAGCCCGGTGATTCCCGAGCCCGAGATTCGCGACGAGGTCGTGCACGGCGACCGGATCGTCACCGTCGAGCGCCGGTGGATTTGCCTGGAGACCGACGGGCCTCCTCTGGCGGTCGAGCGCACGGTGCGGGTCGAGGGGCCCTGTCGCCCCGCGGTGATCCTGGTGCATGGCTTTGCGCAGAACCGCTACACCTGGCGCATCAGCGGCCGGTCGATGGTCGCGGCCCTCGCGGATGCTGGGTACGAGGTGCTCTCTCTGGAGCTGCGCGGGCACGGGCTCTCCCGAGAGCTCGGTAGCGGGAATGCGACCGCGTTCACCGACTATATCGATGATCTGGTGCGGGTCGTTCGCTCCTGCGATCAGCCCCCGTTCTGCATCGGTCACTCTCTGGGGGGCGCGGTGATCGTGGGGGCAGCGTCCCGGGTGCAGCTCGCTGGGATCGTGCCCATCGCCGGCGTCTACACCTTCGCGTCCACCAATCCGACGCTCCGGGCTCTAGGGCGCCTCAGCTTGATGGCCGAGCCGGCTCTCCTGGCCAGCCCCGTGCGCATGTCCACCGGGTGGGCGGGGCGTATCCTCGGCCGCCTGTACTCGATCACCGATATCGCAGGATACGGCTTCCCCATAGCGGGCTGGGTTCCGGGTTCGATGGAGCGTGAGCTGCTCGAGGAGCGCCTCGAGGTCGGCTTCGATTGGACCAGCATCGAGGTCTGGGTCGAGATGTCGGCCTGGGCGAATGGAGCCGTGGTGCCAGGCACCGAGTCCTTTGGAGAGGTCGATATTCCGCTGCTGGTCGTGGTGGGGGACTCCGATCCCTTGGTCCGGCCTGGGGATGCCCGGGCCTGCTTCGAGGCGAGCGGGTCTGCAGACAAGCAGCTCGTGGTGATGGACGCCTTTCATCATCGCGTCCACTGGGGGCATATCGATCTGCTGCTGGGCAAGGACGCTCCGGAATTCGTGTGGCCTCTGGTCATCGACTGGCTGGACGCCCGCTCGGGTATATGACCCCGCGCTTCAAGCTCGACTCAGCCTGGATTCCCGCTGTGGTGGTCGGGGTCGTGGGGGTGGCGCTGTCCGGCGCGGGACCGGTGAACGGGGACGCCGCTGTGTATGCCCAGCAGGCCGTCACAGGTGCTCTGACAGAGCGCTGGACCCACGTCGGATATGTCGCCTTGTTGCAGATGTTCTCGATATTCGTGGATGTGCATCGGGCTGCGGATCTGCTCAGCGCGGTGTGTGCAGCGGCGGCGATCGGCTTGCTCGGAACCCGGCTCGCCACCCTCGACCCCGAGCGGGAGAGCGGCTCTGCGCTGCTTGCCGGGACTCTGCTCGCTGGGCTTGTCCTGCCCTGGGCACCGTTCGGCGAGGTCGACCCGGTGTGGTTGGCCTGCCTCGGAGTGGGCGTGCTCTCGGATCCCCGACTGGGGGGGCTTGGGCTGGGAGCCGCGGTGCTCATCTCTCCGACCTCGCTGGCTGCGATGCCGTGGATCGTCATTAAATACCGCGACTATCGCTGGGTGGCTCCGGTCGCTGTGCTCGTCCTGATCACCGGGCTATCTCTGGGGGCCTACTGGACTGGCAACCGAGGGCTGGCGACCGGGGGCTGGAGCCCGGATCCGGTGGCCCATTTTCAGTGGTTGATCGTTCCGATACTGATGGGGGTTCGTGGGGTCGTGCCCGTCGATATGCTCGTGCTGGTAGGGCTATTGGCGCCGGGAGATGTGCCCGGGCACTGGGTCGTCGCGCTCCCACTCATCGCCGAGGCGAGCCGGGCGAGGGACCGGTTGTGGTGGGCGGCGGTCGCGGTCTTGGTGGGCCTCGGCCTCCAGCGGACGGTGGAAACCCGCGATCGGGTGCTCCGGGAGACCGCGCTCATCGCAGAGATCTCCAAGCGCATCACCCCAGCAGGCCAGGTGGTGGGCCCGTGGAGCTGGGGCGTGCGGATCGCCGTGGCGACGACGGGGGAGTCGGACGGGATCCCTCACGCACCGGGTCGGCAGCCCTGTGAGGGGGAGCGGGTGTTCGTGCCCATGGGGACCTGGGAGAGCTGCGGTCGCTGAGCGCGGCCCTATTCGTCCTCGAGATCGTCGATATCGCCCTCGATGGTCCGGTCCCCGCCTGCGGTCACAGAGCCCGCAGCACCCATCACATCGAGGTTTACGCGTTGGGGATCGGGCTTCTTGGGGTTGGCGTCGACGGTGACGACCAGGGAAGCGGTCCAGTCGGGCTCTGGGAGCTTTCCGACGGTGAAGGCCGCGGCCCGGGATGCTTCGACGATGTAGCGAAAGCGCTCCTTGCGCTTGCCCTTCTCGGCGACGCTTCGGACGTCGACCGAGAGGATGGCGCCGGCGACCTCGGGGACCTGTGTGGACAGAGGGGCCCAGCGGCTGACCCAGGGGACCACGTGTTGCTGGAGCATCTTTACGGCCCGCGCATTGAGGCCCTGATCGACGGAGAGCATGTCTTCGTTCTGACGCACGCCGGCATCGACCCAGATCTTGCCCTCCTCGAGTACGAGGGAGAGGTCCTCGAGGGGGGCCTGGTGAACGGCGGAGAGCAGCCCTGCGAGCTGGGCCTGCCGGTGGGTAGAGGTGCTGGGATAGCCCTCTCCGGGGCGGGCGAGCAGCACGGCGCCGCTCACGACGGCACCGCTGGGGGCGTCGGGAATACCGGTCTGCTTGCACGGGATCGCGTTCAGCGGAGCGGTGGAGAGATCTTCGGTGTAGATGCCCAGGACTTCGGTGTGGCCGCTCTTGGCCCCGGCATCGAGTGCTTTGTCGATGAGGGCCTGCAGGGCGGCCTCGCAGGTGACCGTCTCGCTGCTGGCCTTGGCCTGGACCAGCATGGTGGAGGCGAACAGAGGGGTGTTGCGGTCGGTGTTGTCGATGGTGGCAGGCTGTAGGGCGAGCGCTGAGGTCAGCCAGAACATAGAGTCTCCTCGAAGGCCAGAGTATAGGACGAGTGTATGGATCGTCGCCTGCTCGTGATCGCGGCCGTTGGACTGCTCCTGGGGGGCGGCGTGGTTCTGTTCGCTTTGAACCCACCTGTGGCGGGTGAAATCGAGTGGACCGAAGACCCGTACCTGAAGGTGGTGACCGATCTGCCGCGGGGCCCGGTCGGCCCCCCCGCTATTGGGGCGAAGAACGTCGTGCTGGTGCTCGGGTGCACGGTCCGACGGGACCAGGTCACACCATATGGCGGCCCAGCCGAGGTCACTCCCTTCTTGGCGGAGCTGTCCGCTGCGGGCGTCCAGGTCGAGGACCTCATCGCGTCTGCGCCCTGGACCCGGGCTGCGAGCACGGCGATCCTCACGGGGCGGAACGCTATCGAACTCGGCATGGTCGAGCCGGGGCCGGACCGCAACGACCGGCGTCTACCGGAGCAGGCGGTCACTCTCGCGGAGCGCTTTCGGAGCGCGGGGTACCTCACCATCGGGGGCACCACCAATCCCAACCTCAACCAGGTCTTTGGCTTCGAGCAGGGCTTCGACGCGTACCTCCAGCTCAAGCAGCTCTGGCGCGAAAGCATGGTGAAGCTTCCGGGTGAGAGGGTGGTTCCGCAGCTCATGCACGAGGTGGACACCCGACGGGTGCAGGGCCATCCACTCTTCCTCCAGCTCATGTTGGTCGATGCCCATGCCCCGTATCCGGAGCCAGATGGGGATCGACCTCGCTCTGCGGAGGAGGGGGCTCCGTCGGAGCTGTACCGCTACCGAGGTGCGCTGCGAACCCTCGACGACAGCTTGAGGTCGCTCCACCAGGCGCTCGCGGAGCGCGGCTTCACCGAAGAGAACACCTACTTTCTGTTTGTGAGCGACCACGGGGAAGGCCTGTCCTACCCAGAGCATCACGGTCGTAGCCACGGGCGCTACCTGTACCCGACCGCGGTTCACGGCGTGTGGCTCGCGAGCGGGCCTGGGATCGAGCCGGGGAGTCGGGTAGGGGGGGTCGTGTCCCAGATCGACATCGCTCCCACGCTGCTCGGTCTCACGGGGTTGCCGGCGGGAGAGGGCGCCGGAATCGACCTGTCGGAGCTGCTGCGGGGCGGGGGGCAGAGCTCTCGAGAGCTCGCCTACTCGGACACCTGGTTCATGACCGCCAATCGACTGGCCTCCTACGGAGATCAGCTCAGCTGTATGAAGAACTTCGAGTCCGATGATGCTCCCGCTCCAACAGGACGTTTTGTAGAGGGGTGCTACGATCGGGCCGCGGACCCGAGCTACCTCCATCCCCTCCAGCCGATCGACCGGGGGCGCATGGCCGGGCTCATCCAGTGGCGACTGGATAGGTCCACAGGTGCCGTCTCGGGTGATGTGGTCGAGGTAGAGGCAGGTCTCGGTGAGCAGCTCGAGGCGCTCGGATACGTCCAGCGGGAGGTCACCCCTTGAAACAACGATTCGCCGCAGTCCTGGTCGCGCTCGCCCTCATCGGAGCCAGCTTTGGAGTGGCTCGGTGGGCTGCATCCCCCAAGCGGGCCCAGATACACAACCGGGCGGGTGCTCGGGGCAAGGCGAAGCTCCGTCGCGCAAAGAGCAAGAAGAGCAAGTCCAAGCGGAAGCGCAAGTCCAGAGGGGCGAAGTCCAAGAGCAAGCACAAGCTCTCGGCGGCCGAGGCCACCGCCCCTATCGTGGCGGGCCCAAAGCTCGAGGCCGTCGTCGGCGACACCCCTAATGTGGTGCTGATCATCGGCTGCACGGTTCGGGCCGACCAGGTCACCCCCTACGGTGGACATCGAGAGGTCACGCCCTACCTGGCCCGGCAGGTCGAGGAGGGGGTGATCTTCGAGGGGGGCATCTCCTCAGCTCCATGGACGAAGGCCGCATCCGCAGCCATCCTCACAGGCTATGAGCCCGCCTCCATCGGCATGGTCGAGCCCCTCGACCGGCCGAGCCGGAGGGTTCTCCCGGCGGAGGTGGACACCCTGGCGGAGCTGTTCTCCCGGGCCGGCTACCAGACCTTTGGGGCCACGGCCAACCCCAACCTGAACGAGGTCTTCGGCTTTGGCCAGGGCTTCGATGCCTACGTCGAGGGCACCGATCTGTGGCGTCTGGGCGGCCGGGCGAAGGTCCACGGACGGTCCCTGGTCAACAAGGCGATTCCAATGCTCGCGGGGGTTCGCAAGCCGGAGCAGCCGACCTACCTCCAGTTCCTGTTCACCGATGCCCACTCCCCATCCACGGTCCAGCGGGTCGAGATCGAGCGCGTCCGGGACGGCTCTCCGCCCAAGGTCGCCACCTACCGGGCCATGCTGCGTCGGTTCGATATGGCGGTAGCGCTGCTCGAGCGCAGCCTGGAGCACCAGGGCATCACCCGCGAGAACACCGTCTTCATCGTGGTGAGTGACCACGGAGAGGGGCTGAACCACCCCAGCTTCAATGGGCTCGGGCATGGCAACTTCACCTACCCATCGGCGGTGAGGATGCCGTGGTTGATGTGGGGACAGGGCGTCGCAGAGGGGCACCGCGTCGGGGGAATGGCGTCCCAGATCGACATCCTCCCCACCCTCACAGACCTCCTCGGTGTCGAGGGCTACGAGGGGCCGGGCCGCTCCTGGGCCGCTGCTGTCCGAGGGGAGACCGACCGCACCGATCGCGAGCTCGCCTTTGTCGACAGCTGGTTTCAGGCCAGCCGTCGCAGCGGGGTCTATGCCGAGGATCTACACTGCCATGACGACTGGAAGGCGGTGGTCGACGCCCAGGGAGAGCGCCGGGTCCCGCGGGCCTGCTACGACCAGGATGACACGCCGCTCACGGTCAGCGGAGAACGGGCCGATGCCCTGCTCGCAGAGCTCGATTCCTTTCGCCTGTCCATGGAGTCGGCCTTCGATGCCTACCCCTACACCAGCGACGCCGAGGCCCCAGACGATGTCAAAGCCGAGCTGGAAGCGCTCGGCTATGTCGAGGGTCAGGAGGGCGTGGTTCCGTAGCACCTACGGGCCTGGCGGGGCCTCGGGGCCGGCGTGGTTCTCGACGATATTCCCCTGCAGCGGGGGCACGTCGAGGTCATCCCGTACATAGAGGTCGTAGTAGCGGTGATAGTGCTGATGGACCCGCCCCAGATAGCGATATCGGGCCTGGGCACGCTGGAAGATCCGCCGGTCGTTGGTGTAGCGGATGCCGGTGTGGTCGACCCGGGCCTGGGTGAGTACGATGAATTCCGGATCTACAGGTGTGTAGTCTAGAATCTTGGCATCTTGCCCATCCGGATGCAGCTGGGTGAGGGCGCGGTTGTGCAGCTCCGCGATGTTCACATCGGTCCCGACGAAGTGGGCGAGGACCCCGGCGTCGCGCACGGCCAACCACGAACCCGGCGGTGCATACTTGGCGATATGCAGCCCCGCGATGGCGGTCGCATTCCAGATCCGCACGCTGTGGATACGATCGTAGCGGCGCACCTTGGACTCGATGGAGGTGAAGGGCGAGGCCAGTGACCCCAACATGGCCAGCCCCGCTACCACGGCGCCGAAACGCTTCTCGGAGGCTGCGGCCACCAGCACGGCGACCACGGTGAAGCTGGGCACGAGCAGCCTGCCTCCGGGCATCCACAGCTCTACGCGGAAGGCGATGGCGACGACCGCGACGGCGGCTCCTGCGAGCACCCACCGCCGGAGATCCCTCCAGCCGATGCCGAGGGCGAGGAGCCCAAGCACCGCTGTCGCGATCCAGAACGGCGCGTCGGGACTGAGGTAGGCCAGGTTCGCGTCCAGGTAGGTGCTCAGGCCCCCCTTGGCTTTGGCGTGGAAGGTGTTGGGGACCCAGGATCCGTAGGTCCACAGACGCCACGCTTCGAGGAGGATACCGGCCAGTCCGAACGGGACAGCGATAGGCAAGACATCATGAACGAAGGAATCTTTCGATGACGAAACCCCCCGGAGCGCCACCAAGCCGGCCCCGATCACGAAGCCCTCCGGGCGGATCGCTCCGAGCAGCCCCACGGCGATCCCCGCTACCCAGGAACCCCGCTCCCGTGCCACCAACACCCCCCAGGCCGAGCCCAGGACCGCCGCTCCGAACATGGAGCTCTCGAGCCCATTGGTGGAGACGACGGCGTGGTGGACATCCAGTGCGACCAAGATGGACGCGATGCCGGGCACCCACCAGGCTCGCTCCTCGACCAGGGCCCGCGCGAGCAGCCCGGCGAAGATCACGGTCAGACAGCCAAAGCCGAGCCCCGAGAACACCATCCACAGATCGAGGCGGCCCCCGATCAGCGATGCCGCGGCGAGCCAGAGCGTCCACAGGAGGTTGGTGTAGCCCTCGATCGCTGGCTCGCCGGCGTTGTAGACCAGTCCGTTGCCCGCAGCCGCTTGAGCGGCGAATCGAGCGGAGATCCAGGCGTCGTCGACGGTCGTCCACAAGCTGGGCCAGGCCCGCCCGAGATAGGCGGCCACGGCGACCACGATGCCCACGACCCAGCGGTACTTCATCCGACCGGGTTAACCGGAGGCGACCGGAGGCCCAATGGAAGACCGTCAGTTCGAAGAGGGTACGACCCTCGATCGCTTCCTCATCGAGACGATGCGACAGTACCCCGGCGCGACCGGGACCTTCGTCAACCTCATCCAGAGCATCGCGCTCGCGGGCAAGATGATCAGCGCCCGTGTGAATCGCGCCGGCCTGGCGGGCTTGTTGGGGGAGACGGGCGAGGTGAACATCCAGGGCGAGTTCGTCCAGAAGCTCGACCGCTACGCCAACGAGACCTTCATGCGCTCCCTGGAGCACCGCGGACACACCTGCATGGTGGTCAGCGAGGAAGAGGCCGAGCCGATGAAGGTCGGCGACAAGTGGCACTCGGGTCGGTACGTCGTCACGGTCGACCCCCTGGATGGGTCCAGCAATATCGATGTGAACGCCACGATCGGTACGATCTTTGCGGTCTTCCGCCGCAAGTCAGAGGAGGGCACCCCCGCAGAGCTGTCGGATGTGCTCCGGCCGGGCAATGATCTGCTCGGCGCGGGCTACCTGATCTTCGGCTCGGGCACCATGCTGGTGGTCGCCGCGGAGTTCGGCGTCCACGGGTTCACCCTCGATCCCGGTGTCGGCGAGTTCTTCCTGTCGCACCCGAATATTCGCATCCCCGAGCCGGGCACCATCTACAGCATGAATGATGTGTACTGGGACCGCTTCGGGCCCGGAGTGCGCGAGTTCATCACCGAGATGCGCAAGCCCGAGCGCAAGATGAGCGCTCGCTATATCGGGTCGCTGGTGGCGGACTTCCACCGCAACCTGCTCAAGGGTGGCGTGTTCCTGTACCCGGCGACCGAGAAGAACCCCGAGGGCAAGCTGCGCCTGATGTACGAGGCCTTCCCCCTCGCCTTCATCGCTGAGGCCGCCGGTGGGGCCGCGACGGATGGAAAGGGACGGCTCCTCGACCGCACGCCGAACTCCCTCCACGACCGGGTGCCCTTGGTCATCGGCTCGGAGTCGCTGGTGGCGGAGGCCACGGCAATGATGCGGGGCGATACGCCATAAGCACTAGATGACCGCGGCGGAGATGGCGATCCGGTCGGCGCGCTGAACACGTCCTCGTCCTCGTCCACGATGAGGGCGCCGGGACTGGAAGCAACCTCGGCGCCTGGAGGTCACCGCTGGACTCGGCGTAGGAGTGGGCGCGATCCCTCATCGCCTCGCTCGGGAGGTGATTGGGGGTGGAGGCCGTCTCCGGTTGTACACCTGGGGCTGGATGACATGATGGAGCGGCTGCTCTACGCGGGAGCGCTGCGGATCTCGGAGGGGCTCGAGGACCAGACTCATGCCTTCAGGGCGATGGACCATCGCGACTGGCCAACCTCGGTGATGTCTACCTGGACTGGGCTTGGTGGGGTCGTTGAAAGAGAACAACTGCCCGCGCGCGAGAGCTCGTGTGTACACCGCCAGGGCTTGCTGTCGTTCCTTCCTGGTGGTGCGGGTGGTGAGGGCGCTGGGAGCTTCGGTCTTGGAGAGGGCGGCTCGTAGCTCGGTGGAGTGGACCGCGGGCAACGCCCCCAACAGCCGCTCCTCGAGGTCGGTGTCCAAGGCCCCCGCCCCGTGCAGGGCGAACAGGATCTCGCGGACTTCGTCCAGGCCGAGGCTGAGCGGGGTGGGAGCACAGCCCTCGGCCAGCCAGAAGCCCCCGCCGGGACCGGAGACGCCTTCGACTGCGTAGCCCTCGTTCCGGAGGCGCTCGATGTCGCGGTAGACGGTGCGAAGGCTGACCCCCATCGCGGCGGCGAGCTCGGCGGCGGAGTGCCGGTGCCGGGCGAGGAAGAACAACAGGGCGGAGAGTCGACGGTGGATGTGCATGCCTCTCTGTACCGAGGTGGCCGGACAGATTTTGTCCGCCTCCAAGAAAAGATCACGAGCCTCGATTTGTTGGGCCTATGGAGTCGCTGCTAGTGAGTGTCAGGGATTTCATAGGCGCCGATTAAGTCGGTACGGGATTCGCTGTGGACGGGATGGTCACTGGCCGGGGTCCGATCGAAGACCAAGACGTGCGGCATGACCAGAGAGGCTCTCGATCATCACGCCCGTAGGAGTCCGAGCACGGTCGCACGGCACCGAGCCCAGGGTGCGATTGCTTCAGCGGCCTTTGTCTTGTCGATCGCGCCGAGGTCGGCGAGTCCGGACGCGGTTTCGCCGATTTCGCCCTCGGCCTCTTCGAACCGGCGGCGCTTGTCGCCGGCAGACCATCGGTTTGCACCTTCTGCGATCCGCTTGGAGGTTGCCCCGCTGGACCGGAGGAGCTGTCGATTGTCGTCGCCGAAACGCTTCGGCAGAGCAAAGACCCACGTGCCCCTAGGGTCGGCGTCGATGGTATGGGCGATGTGGGCAGCGAAGTCTTCCTCGGTCCAGGAGGGGCTTGCCCGTCACGACGTCGAAATTCGCGATCAGGCAGAGCGTGCCGTGGCGCTTGTACTCGAACTCGATGCGCTCGGTCAGACCTTGCCTTGTCGGCTAGGTCGGGTGGATTCGTTCGAGTGCCTGGATGCCCGTCTTCTCGTCGGTGCTGACGACGTGACCCCCCTCGGCAGCCAGCCGAGCCGCATCCGCGTAGGTCTGGCAGATCTGGCGGACGTCGGCTTCGTACTGCTCGGGGTTCTCCAGTTTGTCCTTATGATGTCAGCCAGTACTGCGTCTTGTGTGGACGGAGATCCCCCCTTTTAGCAGGCGATCGACCTGTCTCGGGGAGATTGTGTCGACAATGAGCTCTCATGGCGTCCAGTGCGGCCGTCGGCGGAGCGCAGAATGATCGAACACCGCTCAATGAGCTGCGCCGACGTGCCGGCTTTGTTCTTCTGCCAGCGCTCCAAGATGGAGACTGCCTTTCCCACTGCGACTGACCTCGCTGGCTCGAGATCCCCGCAGTCTGATCCTTTCGGATCCGCATGTCCATACCGCGTCGCCACTTCAGCCGCGGTCATTTAGGTCGTTGGCCAGCGGACCCCGGTCAGCTCCTCGCTGCGCTCCCATAGCTCTGCTGCGACCGCTTCGTCATGGCTGCGGGCGTTGCTGGAGACCTTCTTGGGCGGCCCGTACCACTCTCCTGGACCGCTGGGACCGTAGTAGCCCCCAGACTCGACCTCGGGGTGGGTGCCGGCGTAGAGCGAGGGCATGGCCCCCCCCTCCGCGGACTGGGCGAAGAGGTTGTTGCTGGTGGCCATGAACCACTGCTTGAGCGCGCTCTGCTCCATTCGCGCCCCCTGGGTCTGCAGGTGGGTGTTGCTGTAGCCGGGGTGGGCGGCCACCGAGAGGATATTGGGGTGGGAGACCGCGAGGCGGCGGGCGGTTTCGTAGGTGAAGAGCAGGTTGGCGAGCTTGCTCTGCCCGTAGGCCATCCAGCGTTGGTACCTGTTCTTGGACTGCAGATCGTCCAGCTGAATCCAGCCCATGCGATGGGCCTGGGAGGAGATGTTCACGACCCGGGCGGCCTCGGAGCGGGAGAGCCGGTCGAGGAGCAGCCCGGTGAGCGCGAAGTGGCCGAGGTGGTTGACCCCGATCTGCATCTCGAAGCCCTGCTTGGTGAGGGTGTAGGGCAGCGCCATGACGCCGGCGTTGTTGAACAACCGATCGATGGAGTCGTGGGACAGGCCATCTGCGAAGGCTCGCACGCTGTCGAGGTCGGCCAGGTCGAGGGCTTGGAGCTCGATGGAGGCGTCGGGCACGTCTGCGAGGACGGTCTGGACGGCGGCCTCGCCTCGCTCGGCGCTGCGACAGGCCATCACCACATGGGCTCCATGGCGGGCCAGCTCCAGCGTGGTGCACAGGCCCAGGCCGCTGTTTGCGCCCGTGACTACGGCGGTGATGCCGCTGAGATCGGCGATATCATCAGGGGTCCAGCCAGCCATGTGTCGCCTCCGGTTGAATGCAGGGCACTCGAAAGGTTACTGCGCATAGCTTCGCGTCCTGAGGTGTGCCCGTGGCCAGTGCTTCCTATTCGTCCAAGCTCCTGCTCGCGGGGGGAGTCATGCCTTTCGCAGAGCCCGGGGTTAAACCACACTATTCTCCCGATCGGGACGTGAGGATCGAGCACCTCGATCTGGAGCTTCGCCTGTTCCCGGTCGAGAAGCGCTTCGAGGGCAGGGCCCGGATCGACGTGACCGCACTCGCGGGCTTTTCTGGGGTCGCGAGCTTCGATCTCGACGAAGTAGAGGTGTCGGCGGTCACCGACGGGGGCGGGGAGCCCCTTCCCTATGTGCTCGAGGGGGGCGCGCTCCGGGTCGACGTCGCGGATCCCTCGACCATCGTCGTCGAGTGGTCGGGCGCAGACCCGTCCTGCGGGCTGTACTTCACCGGGCCCAAGCCCTCGGCCCCCGATCGCCAGTACATGGCGTGGACCCAGTGTCAGGACGAAGACGGGCACTTCGTCTACCCCTGCCACGACCATCCGGGCATCAAGCACTCGTGGTCCATCCGACTCGAGGGGCCCGCTGGGTTCACCCTGCTCTCCAACGGCGAGGCGGTGGACTCGGGAGAAGAGGGGGGGCGGTCCTGGAGCACGTGGAAGCAGGAAAAGCCCATGCCGGCCTACCTGTTCACCGCTGTCGCCGCGGAGCTCTCCATGGTCGAGGCCAAGTGGAGGGACCGTCCGGTGAGGTACTTCGTGCCGCCGGGAGCCGAAGAGGCGGTGGTGAGGGCATTCGGAAAGACGCCGCTGATGATCGAGGAATACTCCCGCCGGACCGGCGTGGACTACCCCTGGCCGCGCTACGATCAGGTCGTGGTTCACGACTTCATCTTCGGCGGCATGGAGAACGTCGCCTGCACCACCATGACGGATCTGTTGCTGGTCGACGAGCGCGCGGTCATGGAGTGGGATCCGGATGGGCTGGTCTCCCACGAGCTCGCACACCAGTGGTTCGGCGATCTGGTCACCTGCCAGGACTGGTCCCAGGGCTGGCTCAACGAGTCCTGGGCCACCTTCATGGAGTCGGTCTGGTGGGATGCGGACCGCGACCGCGATGAGGCCATCTGGTACCGCTTCGGGACCATGGGCGAGTACCTCGACGAGTACGGCTCCCGCTATCGCCGCTCCCTGGTCAGCTACGACTTCCGCGAACCCATCGATGTATTCGACCGGCACCTGTACCAGAAGGGCTCTTGTGTGCTGTGGACGCTGCGGGGCATCCTCGGCGAGGAGCCATTTTGGCAGGGCGTGAAGAGCTACCTGGACAGCCGGGCCCATGACACCGCGCACTCCCGGGACTTCCAGCGGGCGATGGAGCGGACCACCGGTCGCAACCTGGACGGCTTCTTCCACCAGTGGATCCTCTCCCCATCCCACCCCGATCTCGAGATCGGCCTGTCGGAAGACAGCGGGCTGCTGGTGGTGTCGATCAAGCAGACACAGACGGGCGAGGGGGTGCCCGAGGCCTACCACTTCCCCCTGCGCCTCGAGATCGTGACCGAGTCGGGCTCCACCTCCATCACCCTGCCGGTGGCGGAGCGGGACCGGGCCTGGGCGATTCCGGTGACGGGCAAGGTGCAGACGGTGCGGATCGATCCGGGCCTCAATGTGCTGGCGACCCATCTGTGGAAGGGCCCGCGGGCGTGGATGGAGCGGCTGCTGGTCGACTCCGACCCCGTCATCGCGCTGCGGGCGGCCCATGCTCTGCTCGAGGAGGGCAGCTACCCAGCGGTGGCATCGGTCCGGCACGCCATGGCCTCCCATCCGTTCTGGGGGCTACGGGCCGAGCTCGCCTCACGGGTCGGTAAGCGCGGCGGCCAGATCGACCGGGACAGCCTCATCGATCTGCTCCAGACCGACAAAGATCCTCGGGTGAGGCGCGCAGCGGCGGGCGCGCTCGGGAACTTCCGTGACGCGACGACAGCGGACGCACTGCTCGGTGTGCTCGAAGAGGACATCAGCACCTGGCACCTGCTCGGAGCCGCGATCAAGTCCCTCGGGTCCACCCGAGACCCCCGTGCGATCGAGGCCATCAAGCCCTTCCTGGAGATGGAGAGCTGGGCGAGCACGATCCCTACGCGGTCCCTCGCGGGCTTGGCAGCCACCCGAGATCCGGCGGTGCTCGACATCCTCCTGGCCCACTCCCGGGTCGATCGTGATGACCGCATTCGCGGCACCGCAGCGGCGGCTCTGGGGGCGCTGGGTGACCGCGTCGAGGCCGTCCGCACGCCGGCCCTGGAGCGCTTGGTCGAGATGCTCAATGAGCCGGGGTTCCGCGCCCAGCTCGCGGCGATCGGAGGCCTCGCCACCCTCGGGGATGACCGCGCGATCGGAGCGCTCTCCCGCGTCCATCGCAGCGCACCGGATGGTCGCACCCGCCGGACCGCCTACGAGGCGCTGGTACGCATCCGCCGGGGACGCTCGACTGAGGAGGGCCTCGAGGGGCTGCGCCGGGAGCTCGAGACGCTTCGCGAGCAGAACGCCACCCTGCGGGGCCGGATCGACAAGCTGGAGCTGACCAAGTGATGGCTGGCTATGGTGGCATCATGACCAGAGCGCTTCCCGCAATTCTCGCTCTCAGCCTGCTCGGCTGTCCCCCTGTAGACGTCCCCCCGGTCGAGACCGATACGGACACCGACGCCGATACGGACACCGACGCCGATGCGGACACCGACGCCGATGCGGACACCGACGCCGATGCGGACACCGACGCCGATGCGGACACCGACGCCGATGCGGACACCGACACCGTCGATCCCGATGACCAGGACGCGGACGGCTACACCCCTGCGGAGGGGGACTGCGATGACAGCAACCCCACCGTGTACCCGGGCGCTCCAGAGCTCTGTGATGGGCTCGACAACCAGTGCGACGGGGTCGATGCCCAGGCAGATTCCGACTCCGATGGCGACGCCATGCTCGACTGCCTGGTCTGTGCGAACGAGGGCTTCTATACCGACACCGTTGGGCTCAGCGGCGCCGATCTGCTCTCCGCTCTCCAGACGGTGACTGCCGGGCACGATTGTCAGGACTACTCAGACGCGCGGATCTACATGTTCGACGTCCTCGACCCTCGACCCGATGGCCTCATCGAGGGGGTGTACACCGGCTCTACGGCTACACCGAACGGCACCACCACACCGGGCAACTTCAACACCGAGCACACCTGGCCACAGAGTCAGGGGGCCGATGTGGTCCCGGCGCGCTGCGACCTCAACCATCTGTATCCAACCGATGCAGATGCCAACAATCGCCGGGGCAGCTTGCCCTTTGGAGTGGTCAGCAACTCCAGCTGGGCGGTCGGCGGCAGCAGCCAGGGGACCGACGCCGCGGGCAATGATGTGTTCGAGCCGCGGGATGTGCAAAAGGGCAACACCGCTCGCAGCATCCTCTACTTCGGCTTCCGTTACGGATACGTGATCGACCCATCCTACAAGGCTCTGTTGCAGGGTTGGGCCGCGACCGATCCACCCGATGCGGTCGAGGTGGCTCGCAGCCTGGCTATCGGCACCGAGCAGGGCTCGGGCAATCCGCTGGTGGTGTGCCCCTGGCTGACCGAAGAGCTGTAGTCAGGGGTGCAGGCGGTCGTGGAAGACCACGTCTCCGCCGGACCTCCACGCTTCGAGGTCCCGCTCACGGATGCCCTCGAGGATGTCGCGCATGCCCTGGTAGGTGAGCTGCTGTGTATCGGCGCCGTCGAGCTCGGCCTCGAACGCATCGAGCAACCCAAGCCCGGCAGTTTGCAGGGTGAGGGAGCCGGTGAGGAACTCCTTGTCCCCGCGCGGGTGGAGCCGGCTCGGGAAGAAGCCAGCCCTTCGCATGGTGAGTCCAAACGATACAAAGAACCGATCGAATCCAGGTGAGTCGAGCTTGTAGTCGAGCTCTTCCATCCAGGTGAACAGGCTCTCTACGACCGCATCGTGTCGGCGCATGGAGTCGAGCTTGGAGACATCGCGCCACTCGGCCACGATCTCGAAGCGCGGGTCGTAGAGGAGGTCGGCTGGGGCGCTGGTGACGGCGACCGGAATGCCGAGGGCAGAGAACAGCGCTGCGTTGTTCTCGGTGTCGAAGACGGTAGGAGAGAAGGGAAGATCGAGGGGTCCATCTGCGACGAGGGAGCCGAAGGCCCAGGGGCCGACCTCGGAGCAGAACAGGGCGCGGTGGTCGTCGGCATCGAAGTCGGCGTCGTAGTCGAAGGGAGAGCCGTTGCGGACGCGTTCGTAGGCCCGACGTGCGGCCAGTGCGGAGAGCTCGGGGTCTCGATAGCGGAGCACGACCATCCGGCCGAGGTGGTGTTCGAGGAAGTCCTCGGCGTCCTGGGTGATGGCGCCGCGCTCGAGGTAGGCCTCGACCGTGTGGGCTCTGCCCGCTGCGTCCACATAGATGAGAGCGTTGTGGCTGAACTGGCTGTCGATGCGGCCCATATGGGCGATCCCAGCGGAGGAGAGCGCGTCTCCGCGGCTGACGACCAGATCTCCGGATCGAAGATCGTCGATGGGGGATCCGAAGTCGAGCCCCGGGGCGACGACCCAGTCTGAAGGCGCTTGTTCTCCAAGGGCCAAATAGAGGGCGTCTTGGAGGTAGCGACCCGCGAGATCGGCGCGTCGTGCGCCTTGGATGCAATCGCTCGAAAGAGTATGTTGATTATAGAGTTCTTGCAGCTTGGAATGTACGGCGAGGCGGTACTGGAAGACCGAATCGATGAGCACGGCCCCGGATTTGCGAACCTCGGCGGGGTCCACCTCGGCGGGGTCGATGGGCTCGAGCTCGTCGAAGAAGGCCTGGAGGATAGGGGCGCAGCGGGTTCGGTCGATGTCGCCGACTGCTTGGGTGTGCCGATCGACGATCTCGGTGAGCGAGACCGCGTGGGCGGTGAGCGCCCAGATCCACATCAGTACTCCAGGAGCGCGGCCGCGCAGTGCAGGCCCGCGCCGGTACCCACGAGCAGCGCCCGGTCACCGCGCTGGAGGCGGCCGGTGGAGATGGCCTCGTGCAGGGCCATGGGGATCCCCGCTGCGATGCAGTTGCCGTACTTCCCGAGGATGTCGATGAGGTTGCCCTTGGCGACATTCGCGCGGCGCATGGCCTCGAGTGCGGGCCCGGAGGCTTGGTGGGGGATGCAGAGGTCGACCTCATCCAGAGCCAACCCATGGGGCTCGAGGCACTCGAGCACCGCGGCGGTGAGGTGGGCCGTGGCCAGCCGGTAGATGCGTGGGCCATTCATCCGGAACTTGGTGGATCCGACTGGCGTGTCCGGGTCTTCTGGGGGGAAGTGGGTCCCGCAACCGGGGAGCTCGGCGAGCTCGGCACCGCTGGGAACGGTGCGCATGGCGAAGGAGAGCAGCCCGCTGGACTCATCGCTCCACTCGAATACCGCCGCTCCCGCACCGTCCCCGAGCAGGACGGCGCTCTCGGGGTGATCGAAGTCTCTGCAGATCGAGGCGATCTCGGCGCTGACGACCAGGATGCGCTTGTAGGTGCCGACCTGGAGCAGCGGGGCGACGCTGTGGGCGAGAGCGACCAGGAAGGAGAGGCAGGTGGCATGCACACTGAAGGACGGAGTCCCTTCGAAACCGAGCTCGCGCATGAGGAATACGGAGGTGTCGGGGATGAGCTGGTAGGGCGTGAGCGAAGCGTTGATCACCAGATCCGGAGGACCACCGTCTCCCAGAGCCTGTCTCGCGGCGCGAGCCCCGTAGACAAAGCTGGGCTCTGAAGCCACCCGGCGCTCGAGCACGCCCGTGCGGCTCTTGATCCAATTCACCGAGCGCCCGACTCGAGGGGAGAGGTCTTCTGCGGTCTCGATGGTGTCCGGAACACAGAGCCCGGTTCCGACGATGCGTACGCCCATAGGCGGCACCTTAGCTCTTTGTGAGAGGGTCCGATTCGGAGTCGGAGATCGACCGGTAGAACCGGGACATCTCGCCCTCGATCCAGCTCGATGGGCCCTTGAGCCGGCGCGCAGGGGGCAGCGCGGCCAGGATGGTGTGCCCATAGCGGCGGCTGTGGATCCGGGTGTCGAGGAGGAGCACGGTGCCCTTGTCGGTGTGGGAGCGGATGAGGCGGCCGTAGCCCTGTCGCAGCCGAAGGATGGTGCCGGGGAGCTCGTAGGTGCGGAAGGAGTCCTGCCCCAGCGCGTCGATATGCTCGCGACGGGCGGCGTGCAGGGGGTCGGTCGGCACCCGGAAGGGGATGCGCGGCAGGATGACCAGGCGGAGCCCCTGCCCCTTGACCGAGACCCCCTCCCAGAAGGAGTCGGTGCCGACCAGCACGGCGTTGGGGTCGGAGATGAAGCGCGACAGCATCTGGGTGCGCTCGGTCTCGCCCTGGGCCAGCACCTTGAAGCGGCCGAGAGTGCGGAGCGCAGCGGTATAGGTCTTGACCGCGGCATAGGAGGTGCAGAGCACGAATGCACCTCCGCCGGAGATCTCTACCGCCCGGAGGATCGCGGCAGCGGTCTGCTTGAGGTACAGGGGCGTGTTGGGCTCGGCGAGGTCGCGGGGAAGCCCGAGCAGCGCCTGATTGAAGTGGTCGAAGGGGGAGGGGAGGTTGAGCTCGGTGCTCTCCGTGGCGCCGACCCGGGTCTTCCAGTGGGTGAACTGCTTGTTGACCGCGAGGGTGGCGCTGGTGGCGACCACGGCCTTGATGGGCTCCCAGAGAATCTCCCGCAGTGTGGGAGCCATATCGACCGGAGCCCAGGCGATGGCGGCGGTGTCGGACTTGCGTCGTGAGGCGGCCTCGACCCAGCGTGCGCGGCCTGCGGGGGGAGCGAGGAAGGAGCGCAGGGTGTCGACGTGGCCCTGGAGGCGTCGGCGGGCTCGCAGCACATCCATCGGGGGCTCCATCTGCCCCTCGGTCAGCTCGACATCTTGGAGCAGGGTGCTGATGGACTCGAGCTGCTCCGCGGTCTGCTCGAGCTCCAGGGCGAGGTTGGCCAGGGTTGGGCGGATCCAGTCCGTCCAGTCATCGGTCTGGGTGAAGGCCGCGTCGATGCGGAGCGGGGACCGCTCGTTGGGGAGCAGCGCGGCGACGCTAGCGAGGGCGTCTTCGGTGGTTCGAACGACCGCGAGGGCGCGCCCCTCGGTCTCCATGATGGCGCTCTCCAGATCGTCCTGGGCGTGCAGGGAGAGCTTGCTGCCCTGCTTGAGGTGGTCGCGGGAGATGCGTCCCAGGGCGCCCCGCCGCCGCTTGCTGTCCATGAGCGGGAGGATCGCGCGCCGGATGGACTCTGCGGTGCAGCGTGAGCTGGCTGCACCGGTGGCGGCATCCTCGATGTGGTGGGCCTCGTCCAGGACCAGCCGGTCGAACTTGGGGAGGATGCCCCGGCCGATCTCCGAGCGCATCTGCAGATCGGCCATCAGCAGCGCGTGGTTCACGATGACGACGTGGGCCGCAGCCGCCCTGCGCAGGGCGACGTAGTAGTGGCACGAGCCATACTGGGCGCAGCGAGCCCGCAGCGTGAGGTCGGTGTCGGACATCACCCGTTCCCACTGCGTGCTGGTAGGTCCCACGGGGAGGTCCAGTCGACTGCCGTCGGAGGTGGTCTCGGACCAGCCTCCGAGGGCTTCGTACAGGGCGTGCTCCTGGGGCTCGTCGGTGCTCTCGGCCAGAGCGAGCCCAAGCCGCCGCTTGCAGAGATAGTTGTTCCGGCCCTGGAGGACCTCGACCCGGGCCTCGATTCCAGCGTGATGGATGAGGGGGATATCCGCCTGGAGCAGCTGATTCTGCAGCGTGCGGGTGAAGGTTGAGATGACGACCTTCCGGTCGTTCTGCAGGGCCCACAGAGCGGAGGGGATGAGGTAGGCGAGGCTCTTTCCGGTGCCGGTCCCCGCCTCGACGATGAGGGGGACGCGCTCGTTGAGCGTGTGGGTGACGGCCAGCGCCATCTCGATCTGCTGTGGACGGGGCTCGAAGCCCGACATGATGCGCGGGAGCACGGCCTCGAAGAACTCGCGGACGCGCTCCGGTTCGAGCGGGGAGAGCTGCTCGATATGGGGCTCGACCACCCAGTTGGCCGACATGACCTCGTTGTCGACGATCACCACTCCGATCCCCGCCTCACCGTAGCGGCTGGCGAGCTGCATATCGGCGTTCGATGGGGTCAGGTCCCCCGATGGATGGTTGTGGATGACCACCTGTCCGGGGCGGGGGCGGTCGAGCAGTGCGACCACCCGATCACTCTGTCCACGGCAGGTGATCGACACTCCCGTGACCGACGTCCCATCGCAGTCTCCGATCGCGAAGACCTCGTTGTCGCCGGCCTCCCGGATGGCCGTGCGCAATTCGTCGGCGGCTGCTGGCAGTATCCTCGAGCCCATCGACCCCCACTAACTTGTCGGATAGACCCCCACCCTGACCGGGAGGTCTGTTGAGCTTCGAGTCCTTCTCGTTGACCCTGCCCCGCAACTCCTTCAGCGTGCGCGACGCCGCGCGTGCGGGTGACGTCTGGCGGGCATTCCAAGATGCCGCTGTGCTCGGTTCTTCCCGTAGGGGATGGCATCCTTCTCGCTACCAGAAGGAGAACTGCGCATTCGTGGTGCGACGGCAGACGGTCGTACATCATCGAGAGAGCCGATTCGGGGAGCCGATCGATGGCAGCACCTGGGTGGAACAGTTCCGTCGTGGGATGTTCAGCACCCGACAGATTCACTTCGAGGTCGATGGTAAGCCGCTGGCCGAGGCCACCCAGGAGTGGGTGCATGTGTCGACCGATGGCGGGGTGATGCGCGCATCGCGGGCATCCAAGGCGCTGCTGTCGAGCTTCGAGGAGCATCCGACCGACTCGCTGGTGGAGCTGCCGGCCTACGAAGCGGTGGACCCCGGTCCTGAGCATTCCTTCGGGTTTTCGGCATGGTTCACCTGGATGGACCCCCTCGATCACGCGAATCATCCGGCCTATGTGGACTGGATCGACGAGGCCGTGTCGCGGGTGATGCATCGACGCGGACTCAACCCGGTCGATCTGGTGCCGGTCGCGGAGCAGGTCCGCTTCAAGTCGGGAGTGCTCGCCGCCGAAGACGTGCGGGTGGGGATTCGGCTGGTTGGGAGGACCCAAGCGGGAGACGCTGTGATCGGTGCCCGGATCACTCGTCCCAGCGGGCTATGTGCGGAGGCGACCTCGGTTCGTCGGATGACAGGCGGGGCGGATGCGCTGGTTCTGGCGCTGCGTGGGAGGAGCTGATGGCGAAGATCGCACTGGCGGGAGGAGGCACCGGGGGCCATGTCTACCCGGCGATCGCTATCGGGGATGTGCTGCGCGAGCGAGGGCACGAGGTGCTCTACTATGGCGACCCCGATCGGCTCGAGGGGAGGGTCGCACCCGAGCGCGGCTACACCTTCCGGCCGGTCCATGCGCCCCAGTACCCCCGCGGGGGAGTCCTGGGAAAGATCACGTTCGCCTGGGGTCTGGTGCTGAGTATTCTCTCGACGCGCGGCACGCTTCGGCGTGACGGGATCGAGCTGGTGCTCGGTGTCGGCGGCTACATCTCGGCCCCTCCGGTGCTGGCGGGTGTGCTGCTCGGCACCCGACGGGTCGTGCACGAGGCAAACGCGGTTCCCGGCAAGGCGAATCAGTTGTGCGGGCGGTACTCCGACCTGGTGCTGCTCACATTCGAGCGGACTCGTTCGCGGTTCCCGGACGCGGTCGACAAGCAGCTCGTGGGCGTGCCGGTCAACCCCAAGATTCGCGATGGAGAGCGCGTCGCCGCGTGCGAACGGTATGGCCTCGACCCCCAACGTCCGGTCGTGTGCTTCGTGGGTGGGTCGTTGGGGGCTGTGCGCATCAACGAGCTCGCCATCGCCGTGTGCAAGGCCGAGGGCCGGGACTACCAGGTGCTGCACCTGACCGGGCCTCGCTACTACGAAGAGGTCAAGGCGGCGCTCGGCAAGATCCCGCCGGGCTGCAAGCTCGTCGACTACGAGGACCGCATGGCAGATGCCTACGCTGCCGCCGATCTCGTGGTCTGCCGCTGTGGCTCGGCCACCCTCGCCGAGCTCTGTGCCGTGTCCAAGCCCTCGCTGCTGATCCCCTCGCCGAATGTCACCGAGAACCACCAGGAAGAGAACGCCCGCAGCCTCGAAGAGGCCGGAGCCGCGGTGGTGGTGGTGGAGCAGGACTGGGACCTGGAGACCAATATTTCGCGGGTGGCCGAGCTGCTCGGGGACTCCGATCGCCTGAGCGAGATGTCCACGGCTGCGGGGGGCCTCGCTCGGCTCGATGCGGCCTCTCGGGCAGCGGATCTCGTCGAGGGCTTACTCTAGCAGCGTTCGGGAAAGCTCTCCCGTCGCCTCCTGGTCCGGTTCGCCCGTGGACCTCGCGTCTCGTCGGTCGCCTACCTCGGCAAGCTCTCTCCTCGCCGACAGGCCGCGATAGTCGGCCAGTCCGCGGAATAGCCAAGCCTTCGAGTCCCACGAACGAACCGACCTCAGGATGCTCGGTCCGCGCTACCTGATTGGTGCTCTAGCTGCTACCATCCTGGGCATGGGGCCCAGGGTCGGGGACTTCGCGCTCGAGCGCGTCATCGGAAAAGGAGGCATGGGCCGCGTGTGGTCCGGGCGGCACTCCGTATTGGGCACACCGATCGCGGTGAAGATCCTCTCGACGGCGGGTGAGGACCGACCGCGCGACGCCCTCCGAAACGAGATTCGCGCCATGGCCCGGCTCGACCACCCGGGGATCGCGTGGATCTATGACTTCGGTGAGGTCACCGCAGCAGAGGCCGAGGCTTCTGGGGGCTCCCTGGTCGAGAATAGCCCCTGGATCGCGATGGAGCTGGCGTCGGGGGGCAGCCTGGTCTCGATCCCAAGGCTCATGGGTTGGATCGAGCTTCGGCCCTTTCTACACACGCTGCTCGACGCCCTCGCACATGCGCACGCCCACGATCTCATTCACCGGGATCTCAAGCCGGCCAACATCCTGATCTGCTCCGCTGTCGACCAGCGCCCGGGCATCAAGCTCACGGATTTTGGCATCGCCCAGGCCCTGGACGAGGCGACACAGGCCCACAAGAAGGTCGTGGGAACACCGCAGTATATGGCGCCTGAGCAGATCGTCGGGGCATTCAGACGGGCCGGCCCGTGGACCGATCTGTACGCATTGGGGTGCGTGGCGTGGCTGTTGGCGACGGGAAAGCGGGTGTTCGAGGGCATCAAGGGGCCCGAGCTGGTCCGCGCTCAGCTCTCGACCGAGCCGGGGATCTTTCGGCCGGTCATCAATGTGCCGGATGGGTTCGAGGGGTGGCTCCGGCAGCTGCTCGAGAAGCATCCGTCGGACCGGTTTCGGTGCTCTGCAGACGCGGCCTACGCCTTGTCGAAGCTCGCCGAGGTGCCCGATGAACAGTCGCTTCCTCTGGAGCTGCCCGGGCTGTCCTCGATCAGCGAGCTGTCCTCGGACTACGGGGACTACGGCCCGGACGACTTCGACACCGAGATCGCCGATGTCACGCAGGAGGTCGTCGTGACCGAGCGTGTGCTGGCTCGCAGAGCGCCGGCTGTGGCGGATATGCCCCCGACCTGGCGCCGCGCCATGCCGGACCGCACCCCGCGTCGGGTGGGCACAGCGCTCTTCGGTCTGCGCGCGATCCCGGTCGTCGGTCGCGAAGATATTCGGGACGAGCTGTGGGGTGCGCTGGCCGAGGTGCGCCGCAAGGGCTTGATGAAGGTCCTTCTCATCCGCGGAATGTCGGGTGTGGGGAAGAGCCGCCTGGCGGAGTGGATGGTGCACCGCGCGATCGAGGTGGGCTCCGCAGAGGCGCTACGGGTGCACTTCGCAGATGGAGAGCCAGCGGGCACAGCGCTTCGGGCGGGGTTCCGGCGCGCGTTTCACATCTCCGGCATGGAGGACCGGCTCGCCAGCAAGCTGGTGCGGCGCACACTTCGTGATCTGGGGGTCGAGGACCCGGTGCTGCTCAACGGAGCCAATGCGGTGCTCAACCCAGACAGCATGATGGACAGCGCGAGCCGCTACGCCGTGATGAATATGCTGCTGGCTCTGTTCTGCCGGCAGCGAGCCCAGGTTGTGTGGCTCGACGATCTCCAGTGGGGCCTCGATGGCATCCGCTGGGTCTGTTCACTGCAAGCAGCCCAGCGTAGGCGCCCGCTACCGATACTCGTGATCGGCACCGTGCAGGAGGAGGGGCTCGCCGAGCGGCCCGCTTTGGCCCGCGAGCTGGAGACGATCAAGGCCACCACCGTACCGGTCGGGCCACTTCCGGCACGGCACCAGTCCGCCCTTGTCGAGGCCATGCTGGGCCTGGAGCCACAGCTGGCAGCCCGAGTGGTCGAGCGTACCCAAGGTAATCCGCTATTCGCGGTTCAGCTGGTGGGGGACTGGGTCCAGCGCGGCGCGCTCGAACAAGGCGAGCACGGGATGCTGCTCAAGTCCGTGCACGGAGAGCTCCCGGGCTCGGTCCGCGACGTGCTCACGGCGCGTATCGAGAAGCTCCTCGCAGGCCTCCCGGAGCAGGCCGGTGCCATCCTCGAAGCGGCAGCGGTGCTCGGCCCAGATGTCGACGCCCATGAGTGGCAGATCATGGTGGACGACCCCGTCGGGGAAGGGCGGCGTACCGGTGCGTACCGGCTCGATCAGGTGCGAATGAAGATCCGTCAGGTCATCGAGGAGAGGCTGATCTCCGCCCGGCTTGCCGAAGAGAGCGAGGAGGGTTTCCACTTCTCCCACGCGATGATCGTCGAGGCTCTGCGGGAGAGGGCCCGGCGAAATGGTCGCCTGGCATCCCACAATGCCTCGGCAGCTGAGATGTTGCTCGCTCGCGAGGGGGAGAGAGGGGTGGCCGAGCGTCTGGGGCGGCATTTGCTCGAGGCGGGTCGCCCGGAGAGAGCGATCGAGCCGCTGCTTCAGGGCATCAAGCTGCGCCGCAATCGAATCGGCAACCACGCCGCTCTCGCGCTCTCCGAGGAGGGCCTTCGGGCCGCCCGCTATCTGCAGCCCGGGGATCCCCGGCGCTGGAGAGTTCAGATCGAGCACGCGCTCATTCTCACCAACCTGGGCGAGTACGAGGCAGCGGTGGATATTCTGGACGAGCTCGATCCGTCGCTCATAGCGGAGCCCGAGCTGGCGGCACTGTCGCGAACCGTGCGCGCCCATGTCGCGAGAGATCAGGGGGATTTCTCTGCCTGCGAGTCGGCGGCCCTGGAGGCCGCGGCGCTGGTCGGGCCCGATGGCAACGCCGAGATTCTGGGTCACGCGTGGTGGATGGCAACCCTGGCCGCGGTAGACACCGGGCGCGCTTCCCTGGTGCGGGAGCGCGCATTGCTCACGACCGCAGCGCTGCATCGTCTGGACGACGAGCACGGTCGCGCCGAGGCCCACAGGATGATGGCCTACCTGCACACCGAAGAAGAGGACAACCTCTCCGCAGTCGACGAGTGTTTGGCCGGACTGGCGATCTACCGGGAGGTCGGGTCGATCAGCGGTCAGGCCCGAACCCTGCTCTCCCTGGGCAATGCCTTTCGGGCTCTTGGCGAGCTGGACCGCGCGGAGACGGCGCTCAACGAGTCCCTGGAGCTGTTCGAGGCGTGGTCACCCAATGCGGCCTTCAAGGCTCGGGTGGCATTGGCCTTCGTGAATGTCGAGAGGGGAGAGCACGGTGCTGCCTATGCCGTCGTGGGGCCGATTGTGCGCGATCCGGATGTGCGGGGAGAGCGCTTCACGCTGTCCCGAGCCTTCGTCGCGATGGTCGAGGCGTGTGCGGGCCTGGGCCTGTGGGCGGAGTTCGACCACGCGCTGTCCGAAGCGACCAAGCAGCTCAAGGGGCGGGTGCGCTTGGTCAAGGACGATGGGCACAGCTTGGATCGGGCTGCGGACCTCGCGGCACGCCACGGGTACCGCGCCCGGTCAAAGCGCGCGCGTCAGCTCGCGAAGACCCAGCGCGGGCCCTCGTAGCGCCCGATCAGCCCGACTGACGCTCGGCTACGTACTGATCGACGAAGCGGGTGTAGAAGCTGAGGTCGCGGAAGGCATCCGAGAGGAGCAGCTCCCGCTGGAGCGGAAGGGTCGTGTGGATGCCCTCGACGATGAACTCGTCGATTGCACCGATCATCCGACGGATCGCATGTTCGCGGTCACGGCCCTTCACGATGAGCTTCCCGGTGAGGCTGTCGTAGTAGGGCTGAACCATCGCCTGTTCGTGAATGGCACTGTCTACGCGCACGCCCGGCCCGCCGGGCTCGTGGTAGCCCGTGACCAGTCCCGGAGAGGGGAGGAAGGTGTCGGGGTGCTCGGCGTTGACCCGCACCTCGATGGCGTGGCCTGCGATCTCGATATCTGCCTGCTCGATAGAGAGTCCGAGCCCGGCGGCGAGTTCCATCTGGAGCTGGATGAGGTCCACTCCGGTGACCTCCTCGGTGACCGGGTGCTCCACCTGGATGCGAGGGTTGACCTCGAGGAAGAAGAACTCCTCGCCTTCGACCAGGAACTCCACCGTGCCGACGGTTTGGTACTTGGAGTCGCGCACGAGCTCGGCGGCGGCCTCCCGGATGCTCTCCCGTAGAGAGTCAGAGAGCCCGGGGGCTGGCGCCTCTTCGATGATCTTCTGGTGACGACGCTGCATGGAGCAGTCGCGGGTGCCGAGATGGATTCCGCCGCCTTGGCCATCTCCCGCGACCTGTACCTCGACGTGTCGGGGGGAACGAAGGTATCGCTCGATGAACACATCGCTGTTGCCGAATGCGGCCTGGGACTCGGTCTGGGTGATCTGGAACACGCGCTCGAGGGTCTCGCGATCTTCGACCACCCGCATGCCCTTGCCCCCCCCACCGGCGGCGGCCTTGAGCATGACCGGGTACCCGGCGATTTCCGCAGCATCGAAGGCATCTTCGAGGGTGGCGACTGCGCCACCGGAGCCCTTGAGCATGGGGAGGCCTGCTCTAGCGGCGGCGGCCTTGGCGGATAGCTTGTCTCCGAACATTCGCAGGTGTTCTACCGATGGGCCGATGAAGTTCTTGCCCATGGCGCGAACAGCACTTGCAAACTGGGCGTTCTCCGCGAGAAATCCGTAGCCAGGATGGATGGCATCCGCTCCGGTGATCTCGGCGGCTGCGAGGATGCTGGGCTGGTGGAGATAGGACAGGGTTGCAGACGGGGGCCCGATGCAGATGGCTTCGTCCGCGAAGCGCACGTGCACGGCGTTGGCGTCTGCGGTGCTGTAGACCGCGACCGTGGGGATCGAGAGCTCCCTACACGCACGAATGATGCGGAGGGCGATCTCGTTGCGATTTGCGATCAGGACTTTTTCGAACACGGGTCAGCTCGGTCGGATCTTGAAGAGCGCCTGGCCGAACTGCACTGGAGACCCGTTTTCGACGAGAATTTCGACGATCGTGCCCCCGAATTCAGCCTCGATCTCATTCATGAGCTTCATCGCCTCGACGATGCAGAGGACCTGGCCCTTGGTGACCACGCTGCCGACCTCTACATAGGGCGCGGCATCGGGAGCGGGGGCTCCGTAGTAGGTCCCCACCATCGGCGACTCGATGATTTGGGCGCCATCGTCCGCGGGGGCACTGGGAGCGGCGGCGGCCGGAGCAGGGGAGGCTGGAGCTACCGCTGCGGCGGGGGGGGCCATGGGCATGGCCGCGACCGTTGCCGGCGGCGGTCCCAAGCGAAGCTTGATCGAGTGGGACTCGTCCTTGAACTGGAACTCGCTCACGTCGTGCTCGGCGAGCATGGTGAGCAGGGCTTGCATCTGGTCGAGGTCCATTGTGACTCCGGAGAGGGGACCTGCTAATACCGCACCCCTGTGGACTTTTCATCCCTCGATGTGAGCGAACAGCCCTCTTAGACCGAGGAGGTAGCTGTCTCCGCCGAATCCAACGACGGATCCGACAGCGATGTCGGCGAGCAAGCTGTTGTGCCGGAACCCCTCTCGGGCGTGCACATTGCTGATGTGGACCTCTACGAAGCGCAGCCGAGTAGTGAGCAGGGCATCTCGGATGGCGATCGACGTGTGCGTGTACGCCGCCGCGTTGATCACGCATCCACTGAGGCCATCATCCCATGCACGATGGATCCGTTCGACCATCGCGCCTTCGTGGGGGGACTGGAAGTGCTCGAGGGTCACGCCGAGCTCGGCTGCAAGCCCGTCCAGCCGCTCGGTGATCGAAGCGAGCGTTGCGCTACCGTAGAGTTCTGGCTCCCGGATGCCGAGCCGATCGAGGTTGGGGCCGTTGAGGATGAGGATGCGATTCATCGCTTGAGCAGAGACCGCCGCTTCCTGCGCTTCCGGGGGCGTCTGGGCATGCCCATGTCGGCGAGTCCGGGGAGTTCCTCTTCCTCGGTGGGCTCCGGAGGGGGGGCGGAGCGTCGCGCCCTACGCTCGGCTTCGCGCGAGCTTGCGATGAAGTCGGCGAGCCCAGCTTTCTGATTGGGGCCATTGGCCCGCGAGGGTGCGGGCTTGACGCTGGCGGATGTGATCCCAGGGGAGGGCATTGTGAGGTCTGGTGGAACCAGATTTGGATCGAGGAGTTCCTCGGAGAGATCGGGCACCAGCTCTTCGTGGTCGCCCGAATCGAGCTGGAGCAAGCGCGACCGAATCGCGAGATCGTCCGGGTAGCGAAAGAGGATGCGCCGGTAGATCCGAAGGGCGCGATCGACCCGACCGATCGCCGCGTACTGCTCGGCCTTCCTGACGGTGAGGAAGGGGTCGGCTGCGGAGATGCTGGACTCTGGTGGGGGGGCCTCGATGCGCTCTTTGACGGCTTCGATGACCACGTCTGGCTCGTCGTGGTGGGCCTCGTAGTCGGAGACGGCCCCACGGGCTTCGTCGATTCTTCCCGCGCGCTCGAGGGCGAGCACCCGCACCCGTTGGAGCTCGATCTGGCTCTGAAGCGCCGATCCCGCTCTGGCCCAGGCGCTTAGCGATTGGGAGAAGTCGCCGACCTCGAGAGATGCGCGGGCCAGCAGTGCCCACCCTGCGGAGTCGTCGTGGACGGTGAGTCCCCTGCGGAGCACATCCTCTGCTTCGATCCACGCGGCCCGGCGAACGAGCTCCTCACCTACCTGCAGATACACATCGTCAGTCGGCTCGTCGGCGAGCAGCTCGCGAAGGAGATCGAGTTCGGGGTCGGTAAGAGGCACGGGTGGGATCCTGTGGACCAGGCGGGGAGAGGACCATGCTACCCCTTGACACCGCCCGGATCAAACTACGGCGGTGCCTACAGAGCCGAGTCGGTGATCGGATCCTCTTCCAGGATATCGACCTGGACGGTGGTAGAGCCCATCTCGACATCGAAGAACACGGGCTCGTCGAGCGGAAAGCGGTCGACCCACACATACACTCTGGCGAGACCATCGGAGTCGGTCTGGACGGAGCGGGTACCCTGGCTCCAGTCGATGTAGCGGTCGCGCATGGAGTCCCAGACACAGTCGCCGCAGCTGCTGGTCAGCACGTCGATATCATCGGGCTGAATCAGCGCGATGGAGTCTCCGGAGGGAGCGAGGGAGAGGTCGATCGCGTCGAGTGGTTCGCCAGTGGCGCCCTCGTACACCATCAGATCGACGGGAATCATCGCGCCGACCCCGTCGTCGAGGGCATTGAACCCCTCGTCCCAGTTGACCTGTACGCGCTCTGGAGCGAGGAGCTGAGCACCTTCGGGCGCACCGCCATCCTCTACGCAAGCCACCGAGCTGGTGGCGAGGGCGACAATGATCAGCGTTCGAAGGGTCATCCGAACTCCGGAAGGAGTGCATCGAGGGCGGAGAGTGGCAAGGGTATACAGACAGAAGTCCCAGCCCCAGCCGGAACAGGTACATGCAGAATATCTCGCGCAGCCTTCTTGTCCACTGCCATCGCGTCGAGAACCGCCTGCCGACGGAGGCCTGGCGGTGGTTCGGTGGGTAGCCCGAGCGCCTGGGTGATCCGGACGAGTCGCTCGGGGAGCGTGCTGGGACAGTGCCCGTTCTGTGCCGCCCAACGACACTCTGCGATGAGCCCGATCGCGACGGCCTCGCCATGGAGCAGCGCGCCATAGCCCGCTGCCCTCTCGAGCCCGTGTCCAACGGTGTGTCCGGCGTTGAGCACCATTCTGCGACCCGTCTCGCGCTCGTCCTCGGCGACGACGCGCGCTTTGTTGCGGATCGACAGCGCCACGACATGGGCGGTTGCGCCGGGGTCGGCCTGCCGGAGCTGTGGAGCGAGCGCCTCGATGACATCGAGCAACACTGGATCGAGGGTGACCGCCATCTTGAGAGCCTCGGCCAGCCCGGAGCAGTGCTCGCGCGGATCGAGAGTGGAGAGTGTACGGGTGTTGATCCACACGGCGCGAGGTTGGTGGAAAGCCCCAACGAGATTTTTCCCCATCGGGTGATTGACAGCGGTCTTTCCTCCGACGCTGCTGTCGATCATCGCCAGGGATGTGGTGGGGACCTGGACGAGCGGAAGCCCCCGATTGACGGTTGCGGCCGCGAATCCGGCGAGGTCGCCTACCACCCCGCCACCGAGGGCGACGATGGTGGTGTCCCGGCGCGTCCGTGAACCGATGAGGTCGGTGACCACGGCCTGCCAGGTCTGCAGGGTCTTGTGGACCTCACCGGCTGGAAAGGCGAAGGAGACGCCTGGGAGTTCCCGCTGGAGGGCCTCGCCCCATAGCGGGCCCACGCGATCGTCAGTGACGATCCGCAGGTCGCCGGAGATCCGCTCGGACAGACCCTCGAAGGAGTCGGAGAGCACAACGTCATAAGATCGCGCGCCGAGTTCGACCCTCTCCTGACGACGCCCTCTCTCGGCGAGGATCGCCTCCACGCAGTGCTCGACCGACGCGACCGCGTTCACACGGGTGCGTGCAGACCTGTATGCAGGCTGTCGCGACTCGAATCGCTCGGCGGCTTCGCCCCACACAGGACGGCCCGCTCCGGTTCCCACTCGCTCCGCGCAGACGGAGAGAGGTGCATCCAGGAACACGGTGTGAAATCGGCGCTCGACGGCTCCTCGTGAGCCGGGGTCGATGGTCGCCCCGCCTCCAAGGGCGACGACGGTGCGCTCCGGGGAGATCGCGTCGATGAGCTCGCGCTCAAGGGAACGAAAGGCGGCCTCACCGAACTCGCGGAAGTAGAGGTCGATGGGGCCATGCTGGGCGACGAACTCGCGATCGAGATCGATGAAACGCCAGCCCAATCGAGAGGCGAGGGCTTGTCCTACGGTCGATTTTCCGGCACCCATGAAGCCAAGGAGCGCGATTCCGGTATCCGTCATGGCTTCATGCTAGCGTCTGGAGGAACCTGAAGCGGGGTTGGGATGGACCGGCTGAAGATCCTCGAAGAGCGTATCCAGTCTTATCTTGAGGAAATGGAGCTCGAAGCCGAACAAGCGGATGAGGGGCTGTACCTCTTCAAGTTCGGATCAACGGTGGTGATGATCTCACTCTTCGAAGAGGGTGAGGACACGTACTGCCGCTTTGCGTCGATCATGCTCCGGGACTTCGAACCGAGCCTGGAGCTTCTGCAGCGGATCCTCCGCCTCAACACCGAGGTGCTGTTCGGATCGTTCCTGTTGTTCGAGGACAACACGCTCTCGTTCTCCACGACGCTCCTGGGCAATCACCTCGACTACAATGAGTTCGACAAGTCGCTCCGCTACGTCGCGAGGGTCTCCGACGACTACGATGACGAGCTCCAGGCGATCGGAGGTGGCCAGCGCGCTCAGGACGTTCTCGGCGGGTGAGTCCCGTCGACTTCCGCACTGCATCGCGTCCGTCGCGTTGACACCCCCTGGCGCGCTCGCTAGCATCGCTCTCCCACACTGGATTCGAAGGAAACTTACGGACCATGCCCACGAGCCCCGCCTTCGTCCTCTCAGAGGCCGTCGAGATCGAGCTGACCGAGGACACGCTCAGCATCAAGCACGACGGCGATGTCGTTATCGAGCAGACCTTCGGTCGCAGACTGGGTACCGTCGAGACCGGTGGCAACCTGACCATCCGGCTCGGGGTGATCACCGGTGATCTCCGATCGGGCGGAGTTCTCACCCTCGAGGGGGCTGTCGACGCGGAGAGCATCCATGGCCATGACGTGGTCATCGGCGATGTACCCATCAAGTGTCGAGCCATCTCCGCCGACGCCAGCATCACTCTGGGGGCTGCGGTCCTCAAAGTAGACGCGGTCATTGCTCCCCAGATCGAGGTCGACCCGAATGCCTCGGGTCGGGTCACGGTGATGGAGTCGAACAACGAACGCCCCGCGACCAAGATCAAGGGCGGCTTCAGCCTGGCCGACTACGGCGATATGTTCGGCAACGCCGATGAGTTCCTCGAGCAGCGGGGACTCTCCGCCCTGGGGGACCCCCAGAGCGCTCCCAAGCCCAAGGCGGCCGCCCCGGCCAAGGCCAAGGCCCCCCCCAAGCCCAAGTCCTCCACCAAGGCCGAGCTCAGCGCCGTCGCTCTTGCCCCGACGATCAACGAAGAGCCCGACGACGAGGATGTGGATGATCCGCTCTCCCTATCACTCGACGATCTCGAGCCCCTCGTCGATGGTGCGGGTCGGGACGAAGTCGATATGCAGGTTCGCCTGCAGGACGCGCTCCAGAGGATTACCTCCTGCTACGAGAACTCCGATGTTCCGCCCGCTGTGAACGAGCTTCGTTCTCTCGTCGAGGACGGTGATATGGACGCCCTGAAGTCGAATATCACCGAGGTCTGGAACGGTCTGCTGGGCTTCCATCAGAAGCGGGGCATTCGACCCCATCATCAGGTCACCCACGCGTTCAACGTGATCCACTCGCTGGTGAGCTAGCTCGTCCACTCTACGGTCGCTCAGGCCTTGTTGCGGGCGAGAAAGGAACGCACGACGTCGTGCTGGCTCTCGATGAATCGCTCTTTGGAGCCGTATTCGACGAGCTTTCCATCGTAGAGCATGCCGATCCAGTCGCCTACGGCAAGAGCTTGCACGATGTCGTGGGTGATGACCACGAAGGTGATGCCGAGCTGATCCTTCATCCTTGAGATCAGGGCATCGACCGTGGTCGATGTGAGGGGGTCGAGGCCGGAGTTGGGTTCGTCGAACAGCACCACATCCGGCTCGAGCACGATGGCACGGGCGAGGCTCACCCGCTTGCGCTGACCTCCGGAGAGTGCCGCGGTGGGGCGGTCGTAGACCTCCGGGAGCTCGACGAGCCGAAGCTTCTCCTCGGCGATGACGCGGCGGCGTTTGGCGTTGTACTTGGTGTGGTAGCGCAGGGGGAACTCGACGTTCTCGCCGGCGGTGAGGTTGTCGAACAGCGCGCCGTTCTGAAACATCATTCCGAAGCGCTTGCGGAGGGCGTATTGCTGGCGAATGCTCGCGCCGGTGATCTCGACATCGTCGATGAAGACCTGTCCGCTGTCGGGTTGGAGCAATCCGACGATGTGCTTGATGAGCACGCTCTTGCCACATCCGGACGGCCCGAGAAGCACCGTGGTGAGCCCGCGCGGAATGGTGATCGAGATGCCATCGAGGACCAACAGATCACCGAAGGACTTGTGGAGATCGACCACTCGGATGATGGGGTCGGGTGCCTCGAGCACGGTCATCCGAACATCCATTCGCTGAGCAGGTAGTTCGACATGGCGCAGACGACTGCAGAGACGACAACCGCGGCGTTGGTGGCCTGCCCGACACCTGCAGGTCCCGGTCGGGTGGTGAAACCGTAGAAGCAGCTGACCAGGCAGATCACCACTCCGAACACGATGCTCTTTCCGAGGCAGTACCAGAGGTGGATGGGCTGGGTGTTGGCGATCACCAGCTCGAGGAACTCGGGACCGTTCTGTCCGAGCTGGTACACGCAGACGAGGTAGCTGGAACTGATGAGGGTGAAGATGGAGATCATGGTGAGTGCTGGAAGAACAAGGACGATCCCGATGAAGCGTGGAACCACGAGGTACCAATAGGGATCGATAGCCATCACCTCGAGGGCATCGATCTGCTCCTGGATTCGCATCACGGCGATCTGCGAAGCCATCTCCGTGCCGGCTTTTGCGGCGACCATCGATGCGACCATGATGGGTGCGAGTTCGCGAACTCCGGCGAGGGCGATGAACATCCCGAGGAGACGCTGCCCACCGAGCGGAGCGAAGGCGTTGTATCCTTGTAGTGCAAGATTCGTACCGACGAATGCGCTGATGATCAACAAGATCGGCAGAGACTGGAACCCGATCTTGTAGGCTTCTTCGATGGACCGGTGGATGAGCGGAGGATTTCGGACCGACGCCGCTCCCACGCGCCCGACGAAGAACCCGAACTGCCCGACCCGATTGAGGAAAGCCACCATCTTCAGCTAGCGATCGCGCCGAACATGGCGCTCGTGAGGAAGTAGTTCACGATGACGAAGGTGGTGACAGAGAGCACGACGGTGTTGTTTACAGCCCGCCCGACCCCGGGGGCGCCACCGGTGGCATTATAGCCTTGATAGCATGCGATCAGACCAATGAGTGTGCCGAAGACCAGGGACTTGAAGGTCCCTCCGATCACATCGCCTGGGTGGGTGAGATCCCAGAGATTGGACCAGTAGAGGGCGCTGGGCTGACCCTTGAGCAGCACCGCGGTGGTGAAGCCGCCCAATACTCCGGCCAGGCAACCTACGAGGCTGAGGATGGGGGCGGTGATCATCGCGGCGACCACCCGCGGGACGACGTGGGTTCGAAGGCCATCGATCGCCATGATCTCCGTGGCGTCCAGTTCCTCTCGAATTCGCATGGCTCCCAGCTCCGCCGCAAAGGCCGAACCACCCTGGGCCGCAACGAGCATGGACGCGAGCACCGGTGCGAGCTCTCGGTACACCGCGACGCTCACCAGGGACGAGAGGAGCCGCTGTGCGCCGAACAGGTCGAAGATGATGAGGCCTTGGAGCGCCATGACCATCCCTGTGGGAAAGATGACCGCGATGACCGGGAGAGCGCAGCGAGAGGCGACCTCCCGGACATGACGTGCGGTCTCGGCCAGCTCCCAGTAGGGCGTGACCACCCGATAGAAGACCGCGGTCGAGAAGAGGCCGAAGCGGCCGATTCCGGCGAGTGACTGGATCACCGAAGACCGGTAACCCGGTTACGAGGGGCGGCGGATGGTGGATATGGCGACGGACGAGGACGAGCAGGACGTGATTTCGATCGACCCGGCTATCTCCGAGCCGGGTGAAGCGGAGGATGAGCCCGAGGATATCGGTCGATTGCGACGCTTCGCTCGCCGACTGATGGACCGAAAGGAGCTCGCCGAGGATACCCGTGAGCTGCTCTCTGCGGTGCTCACCACTTCGGACAAGGCCAAGTCGGAGTTCATCCGAATGACCGGACGGGAGGTGCGCCACTACCTCCAAGGTCTTCAGCTGAAGGACGACCTGCTGGATATCGCCACCAACTACCGTCTCGAGGTGCGGGCGAGCTTCCATCTGGCTCCAATCGCCAAGGCGCTGCAGCCGGAAGATCCTCTCCCCGAAGACGACCCATCGGCGGAGGACGAGGCGAGCTGATGTCCTCGTCATTCCGGAACCAGGTCGGCTGCGGGCTCGTGCTCGTCGTGGGGGCGGGCTTGCTGGGCGGAATGTCTCTGCTGGCTAGCAGCTTCGACCTTCGTCCGACCACCACGGTGACGGTGCTGCTGGAGGATGCGGTCGGTGTGGGCTCAAAAGCGGAGGTGATGGTGGCCGGGGTCCCGGTCGGCCGGGTCTCAGCGGTGCAGGTCGACCACGATCGCGCCCGCCTCACACTCGATCTGTACCAGTCCGCTGAGATCCGCTCCGACGTTCGGGTGAGGATGCGCGCCAAATCGGTCCTCGGTGAGAAGTACGTCGAGTTGGTCCCGCAGAGCCGTACCGCCCACATCGTTGTAGACGGTGATGAGCTGACTCCCGGCGGATCGCACACCGAGATCGACGAGATGGTCAACGCGATCGGTCCCCTGGTGGAAGCGCTCGATCCCGAAGCGGTGCGTCTGGCTCTGGCGTCGGTGAACGAAGCCCTCCAAGAAGACCCAGAGAGGTTGGCTCGGATGCTCCGCAACGCGGATGAAGCGCTCGACAACGCGGCGAACGCGAGCCGGCAGCTCTCTGCCACGCTCACACAGAGCCAAGCCACTCTGACCCGAGCTGATCGCGCAATGGGTGTGCTGGAGCAGAGGGCTCGCGACGCTGGCGGTGTTCTGGCCAGGGCGGATCGGGTGCTCGGTGATCTCGAGGCTGCAGCGGAGCCTCTACCCGAAATGGTGCGGCGTGCAGATGCCACCCTCGAAGAGGTTCGCCAGGCGATCGAGCCGATGTCCGGTGCCACTGAGGACCTGTCTGCGATACTCTCGAACTTCGAGGACTTCGACCGGGAGTCGATCCGAAGCCTGCTCCGCGAGGACGGCGTTCGGGTCCACCTCTTCGGTCAGAAGAAGAACCGACAGGAGAAGAAGTGATGTGGATTCTCGCTCTGATCAGTGCCTTCGCTCAGGCGCCCATGGCTGTCACGCCCAACTCATCAGCCGATGTGGTGTTCGTGCAGCCAGAGGCTGGAGTGGTCTCGAAGCGGTTCATCAGCGATGAAAAGGCTACCTTCGTGACCTTCGACAAGGGACAGGCGCTGCGGGTCCTCTACCGCGAGGCCGGGTGGGTACGCGTGCGTCTGGGGGACAAATACGGCTGGGTCGCCGAGGCTACGGTGGGCCCCCAGGCTCCGGATGCTCCTCCGGCCCAACCGCTGTAGCTTCAGCAGAAAAGAGAGAGCTGAGGCGCGCCGAGAGGGGCCTCTGTGGCCGGTCCGCCGTGGGGTGTGGGTTGCGGAGCGCCAATCGGCGGCAGCGGACTGCTCTGACACGCGATGTGGACGGCCACGCCACTTGCGCCGACCTGGTGGAGAGCCCGGTTCGCGGCATCTCTCGCGAGTTCCGGTCGGTTGTTGTCGGCGGATAGATGCCCGAGGATGAGGTGCTTGAGCCTGCCGGTATGAGATCGCTTGAGAACCTCCGCAGCCTGTGCATTGGACAAGTGACCGTGGGCGCCCCGAACGCGTTGCTTCAACCTCCACGGATAGTCGCCCTCCAGGAGCATCTCGAGGTCGTGGTTGAACTCGAGCACCGCGATGTCGAGGCTGCCGAGCTGACGTTCGACGAGGCGGGTAGAGCGCCCGAGGTCGGTGATGACCCCGGCGCGTAGTTCTCCGACACCCACCGCGAACGCGACGGGGTCGTGGGTGTCGTGGGGAATCGTCCAGGGCTCCACGATGAACTCGTCGATCCAGAACGGACTGCCAGACTGGAGGATCTCGATCCGAGAGGGGACGCAGCGGCTGTGGAGCCCGGCGCGGGTACCCTGGGTCATGTAGAACGGTATCGAGTGCCCGGCGGTGCGGGTGAAAGTGCGATCGAAGATGGCCGCAGATCCAACGTGGTCGGAGTGCTCGTGGGTGAGAAGGACCGCGAGCAGCTCGACATCGCCGAGACCGATCTCGCTCAGCCTGTTGAAGATCTGCTTGGTGGACAGCCCGCAGTCGATGAGAACGCCCCGGGAGCGTGTGCCGATATAGGTCGCATTTCCGCGGGAACCTGAGCCCAGCGGCGCGACGATCATGTCGTCATGAAGGAGTGGGTTCATGGAGGGGCAGGGGGCGGGGAGGGGAGGGTCAGCGGGAGGTGAGCTTGTCTGTGGCGGCAGGACGGGTGCGAGAGATTCTCCGGGTGAGCTCGGAGACGTAGCGCGCCCGCCGGGCGGTGGGACGCCGTTCCCAGGAGAGGCGAGCCCACCAAACAGCATCATCGAGCCGGCCTTCACGCTCGGCCGCAACGGCGAGGTTGTGGAACTGGCGCGCGCTGTTGTCGCTGGGGTTCTCGTAGACCCGTCGATGCACGACCGTGGACACCGGGGCGACCTGCTCTGCGAGATCCCGTGCGACTTCGGCGTCGAGATTGGATTGCACGCGCTTGGGGAGCTTGACGGTGCCTGCGGACTCGGCCGTATGCTCGAGGCGCTGGGCTGCACCGAGGAGATGGGCCACGACCCCATCGACCGTGGACAGAGCGGCGATCGCGACGGTGCGCCCCTCGACCACGTCCTCGTCGTTCATCACGAAGGCGGTGCTGCAGGCAAAGATATTTAGTCGGGTGGGGGCGTTGGGCTTGACGGACATGCCGTCGATAGAGCGCAGCTGTTCGGCGAGTTCGTCCCCGATACCGCGACAATCCCGGTCGACGGCCACGATGGAGATGGCCCGCGTTGGTACCTGCACGCTTGGCGCAGCGGGCACGCGCACGGGTACGCGGGCTGCGCAGCCCATTGATGCGACGAGCAGGATGGTGACTAGTTCGTACCTCAACGAACCCCCACGTACATCGTACCGCGCTTGGCGGCCGTATGGTACGCATGCTCCCAGGAGGGGCGATGTCACGGAGAATTGGAATCCTCACGGGTGGTGGAGACGCTCCCGGTCTGAACGCGGTCATTCGCGCATTTACCAAGTACGCAGTCCGCCACTGCGGGTGGGAGGTCGTGGGGGTCGAGGATAGCTTCAATGGGTTGTTCGACGAGCCCCGTCGACTTCGGGCGATGACCCTTCAGAGCTGTCAGGGGCTGCTTCATCGGGGCGGAACCTGTCTGGGGACGACCAACCGCGGCGACCCCTTCGCCTTTCCACAGCGAGATGGTTCGAAGAAGGATGTGAGCTACTCGCTCGCTCAGGCGGTGCGCGAGGAGGGTATCGATGGTCTGGTCTGCATCGGTGGGGATGGTACCCAAGCCATCGCGTTGCGCCTGATGCGCGAGCGGGGAATTCCGGTGATTGGGGTGCCCAAGACGATCGACAACGACCTGTCGGCGACCGACTTCACCTTCGGCTTCCAGTCAGCGGTCGACGTGGCCACGGACGCCCTCGACCGACTTCACACCACCGCAGAGTCCCATGAGCGCGTGATGTTTCTCGAGGTAATGGGGCGTGATGCGGGTCATATCGCCCTGTCTGCAGGCATCGCTGGGGGGGCGGACATCATCTTGCTGCCGGAGATTCCGTACGATCCCGATCGGATAGCGGCCAAGATCCGAGGGCGTCAACAGCTTGGTCGACCCTTCAGCATCGTGGTGGTGGCCGAGGGCGCGGTACCGTTGTCCGCCCGGGATCTCAGCGAAGAGGAGCGCAGGAGTCGGCTCAAGCAGGGGGGCGGAGCTGGGGCTGTGGCGATGGCTCAGCTCGACGGACGTGTCGATGCGGAGATGCGCCTGTGCGTGCTCGGTCATCTGCAGCGAGGGGGCTCCCCCGTCGCCTTTGATCGGGTGCTCGCGACCCGTTTTGGAGTCGGGGCCGCGCTCTTGGTCGAGCAGGATCGGTGGGGAGAGATGGTCCGGATCAAGAACGGCTTGGTCGACGGGGTTGCGATCTCCGAGGCGGTCGACACCTACCGCCTGGTGGATATCGACGGGGAGCTCGTCCGTACCGCTCGCGCCACGGGTGTGGAGTTTGGCGGCTGACCCGGGCGACTAACTGCGGAGCTGGGTCAGGCTGCCTGAGAGCGCCTTGAGGTGCTTGCTGAGCACGGAGCCCGGGATCTGCAGTGTCTTGGCGGCGCCCTTGAGTACGTGGAGCTCCTTGGGGTGCAGCTCTCCGTCCACGACGCAGGTGCGGTGAAAGAGCGTCACCAGATCGAGCTTCTGTTGCGTGTCGAGGATGATGGGGAGGACCCGAATCGCCTCTACATAGGCGCGGTGATAGGCCTCCGTGAGGTGCGTATTGGGGCCGAGAAAGCGGCAATTTCGCATGAGCCTGTCGGGGAATACCATCATCAACAGGCGCATCTCGTCGATGTCCAAGATGCCATCTGCGGCGACGATCTCTCGGGCAATGAATACTGCGAAGGCGATCTGAAGCTGCTCGATCGGGCTCGGTCGATCGAGCTCGATGTCGTCGGGAAATGGCATGGAAGGCCTCCGTCCGGACTCGCGTTGTGAGACAGCATGCTACCCGAGATGCAGCTGTCGGAGAGTCTGGTCGCTCGATGGTTCGAGTTTCGGAAGTCTGGTGCGGCGTGTGAGTGGGCGGATACAGCGCGCCATAGCGCGACTGAAGTCGTGGGAAAGACGTGGCCTGCGCTGGGCGCTCTCTTCCGGCCAAGAACGGCGTGCAGGCTCTGGACGAGCGTGAACCACAGGCCGTGCCCGATCCGGATCAACGAGCCGAATTCTCGCCCGGGTGGCGACTGCCGGAGGCGTTCGTCGAGACGCTTGCGACAGGGTGGTGGGCGACCTGCCTCGAGGTGCTCCCGACTTGTGAGCGGGTGGCCGGTCGCTTCTGAGTAGGGCATAGGTACCGCTGATTCAGAAGTACGGAGATCCCATGTTCTTGACCCTGCTGTTGGCACTCGTGGGTTGCAAGTACGAAGAGGACATCGACACCGACTCGGTGGGCACGACGCCAGTGTGCGATGGCGTGCAACAGTTGGAGGAAGCACAGCTCGATGGTCCCTTCGACCAAGACGGCGATGGGTTCTTCGATGCCGCCGATCCGGGCTGTGCGGAGACCTGGCTACCTTCTCAGCTCGACTGTGACGACTCCGATCCACTGGTCAATCCCGCGGCGCTCGAGATCCCCTGCAACGGGGTCGACGAAGACTGCCGCGATGCCAGCCCTGACAACGCCGACAATGACGGGGATGGGGTCGGGGTGTGCGACGACTGCAACGACCAGAATCCGCTCGTCTATCCCGAATCGGAGGAGATCTGCTTCGATGGCTTCGACAACGACTGCGATGGAGTGACGGACAATGGCTGTGGTGAGGACTACAACGGGACCTGGATCGTGAGCCCGGATGACATCAACTACACCTGCAATCTGCTGGGCTCGCCGCTGGTCGACATGGACTTCCAGGAGCTGCTCGTGCTGTGGATTCCGCCGAACTTGTCGATCTCATCCGGCACCAGCGCTCAGCCACCCGCGATCGACGGTACGGTCGAAGCGGATGGAAGCTTCTCCATCGCCAGCTCGATCGGAGGCGTCGGGGCCTGTGTCGAGGACTACACCATCGAAGGGGTGTTCACCAGCGCCACGACGGTCGAGGGCACCTTCACCTACAACTTTACGGCGAGTCTGCCCGGGGCCTGCGGTCCTTGTGGGATTGCTCCGCAGACGCGGGAGTTCACGGCGACGAGGCAGTGAGTGCAGGGGTTTGTGAGTCCGATGTGATTGTGGACGAGGCCGCTGGCAGTGATGATGGAAACAGCTGGAGGGTGGAGGCTGATTCCCCCCCCTTTTTTTGGTCTCCGCCTTCCAGCGAACTTCACCGCCCTGGGGGTTCGAAGGTCGCTTCGACCACGAACGCCCGGCCCTCGACGGTGATCTGAACCGAGCAGGTCCGCTCTTGGTCAACTGTTGCCTGTAGGGTGAATGGGTTGGTTCCCTTGGCCCGAGACGCGACCTTGCAGTCGGAGAGCGCTTCGATTTTCGGCCCTGGTGCACGGAGGTAGGGTGCTCTGCCTTGGTTCAGGAGCTTAACCGTGCTGCCTTCTACCTCTACCTCGTCCCAGGTGGGTACCACTTCGATGCTCCAGGGAGTCTCTGGGATGGCGAAGCGGCCCGGTTCTGCGGACTCGAAGTGGACGAGAGTGAACTCCGGTAGTCCGCCCGCTTGGTGAAGCTCGGCGTGTGCGGGCAAGGGGACCTCGAGACCATCTGCGATCAGCTGCTCTCCGGCTGAAGACTGGTGGTGGACGGTGAACCCAAGGTCCCCGCGGGAGAGCACGACGAGGTCCTGGGTGAGAGGACTCCCGTCCAGGTTCCACACGGTTGTGGCTACTTCCCGAACCCTCACAGGGTGTTTCACGGTCCCACGAACCCCATCGACTGTAGCGGTGACCGCGATCGTCGTGTCCCCCGGTGAGAGACCAACCAGGCGGTTGTCTTGGTACACCAGCACGCTGCTGTCTTCGATCTGTACGTCTCGATCGATGGCGGTGATGCGGGTGGTCTCCTCGAAGCGATCGCTCATGATGGACAGCGGCGTCCTGGCGCCCACCGCTATGGGAAAGGCAGTGATCTCTCGCCCATTCCGGTACTGAACACGGAACCTCGCGGACTCGGAGGAGGCGCATCCAGTGGTCATGAGCAGCAGACTGAAGACCATAGGCTCTCCAAAAGAAAGCCCCGCGCGCCGGGTGGCGAGCGGGGCTTGTTGTTCATGCATCGGCGCGGAGGCCGGTGTCAGTGGGCGTGGTGAGCGTCCAGGCTGTGAATATGCTGGTCCCACGGGTGGTCGCCGAGGTGGGGGTCGCTTGTGACCAGGGGTGGCACACGTGCGAGCACATTGGCCACCACGAGGATGAGGTAGCCGATGAAGCCGAGCCAGACACCCACATGCAGGATGAGGAAGTGCACGGTCGGGAAGGTGTCCGCGACGGTGGGGTAGACCTGGGGCATGACCAGCAGGCTGCGCTCCATGAACATACCGAAGAGGATGAGGGTGCAGATCGCCGCGAATGGCCACCGCATCTTCTTGACTCCTCGGGAGAGGAGCACGGTGAAGGGCGCCACGAAGCAGAGCACGGCGACGGTCTGGGACATCCAGGTCCAAGCGGTGAGCTCCCCGCCCTCTCCGCCGAGGCGGACGAGGAAGAACTGGGTCTCTTCGGGCATGTTGGCGTACCAAACCGGCAGCAGCTGGGCGAAGAGTGTGTAGGCCCAGAACATACAGGCGGCGAGCATGAGCTTGCCGAGGTCGAGGGTGACCTGGGGCGTGATCCACTCGCCCAGATGGAGCCAATCGCGGGCGACCATCGCCGTGAGCCCGACGGCGCACAGGCCCGTCCACACACAGCTGACGAAGACCCAGCCCCCGAACATATTGGTGTACCACCAGGGCTCGAGGCTCATGAGCAGGTCGAATGCGAGGAAGCTGAACACGATGGCGTAGGCGAGTCCGATCATCCAGAACAGCATGCTCTGAGTGGTCTGACCGGACTCGGTGGCCTTGCTCAGGTCGGTCTTGCCGCCGATGATGCTGCCCCACCAGCCCGGAGCGCTACCGAGACGCTGCTTGGCCTGGAGCATGTCCGGGCCGAGAGAGGCGCGCAGGTACACGAAATCGAGCGCGATGAGCACGCCAAGCCCGATGAGCTGGCGGAGGATGAAGAAGCTCGGGGTGAGCCAGATGGGCTTGCTGCGCCAGGTGGCCTCGACATTGTGGGGCTCGAGGCTGATGTGCTCGATGGGAGCGATGGGCGTCGGGTGCCACTTGTAGATCCCAAGTCCGCCGGCCACCAAGAAGATGAACAGGGCGACGTAGAGAAGGGGCAGTGCGAAGGCGAAGGACTCTGCGATGCGCTTGACCGGACGCCCCCAGCGTCCCCACGTGCCGGTGAGGAGGATGGAGAGCATGAACGCCCCCTGGCACACGCCGAGGGACCAGAACAGGCCCACCAGTACGGCACCCCAGGTCGGAGCGGCTCCCGCCACGGCAAATCCGTAGCCAAATCCGCCGAGACCGACGATGACGAGCAGGGCTCCAAGGCCGTTGACCGCAGCGGGGACGGTGCGTCCCGCCATGGCGTCGATGACGTGATTGACGTCGGGCTGGGCACTCATTCAGGGGCCTCCTCGGCGGGCGGTGCCGGAGGGATGTACTGGGCGTTGGAGAGGGTGCGTGCGTAGTGCACGAGGGACCAGATCTCCACGTCGTTCATCGCGTAGCCGTAGGACGGCATCAGGCCGAAGCCGTTGCGAATCGTGAGGTAGAGACGGCCATCGGGGATGGCCTTGAGACGACCTGAGCCGCCAGCGAGTACCGCGACGCCCGGATAGTTCGAGCTGACCGGACCGAGCTTGGTGCCGTCGCCATGGCACGGCGTGCAGTACACCTCGAACATCCGCTTGCCCGTGGCCACCGAGGCCTCGTTGTTGGGCACCGGGTTCTCGAGCTCGTTGCCCTGTGGGGTTCCGAGGATGTAGTTGGCCCGATACTTGGTGGGCGTGAGCGCGTTGTCCTGAGGGACTGTGCCCTCGGGAATCGGAGTCATCTCCCACTCGTAGGCCTTGACCGACTGGCCATCGGACATGTCGAGATCCCAGGGGAGCCCGAAAGCGGCGGTGGAGGTGAGCGCGAGGATGCCGAACAGGCCCGTGGCCTTGAGGCTGGTGCTCAGCGCGGTGTTGTGGTCAGCCATGGTTGGGGACCTCGTAGATGGTGTCGTCGCCGGTGGTGACTTCGATAGCGCCGGCGCCGGTGAGAATTTCGGTGATGCGCTGTTGGTCTGCGGTGTTGGCATCGGTGAACACGATGCCGAAGCTCGCGTCGGTGACCCGCGGATCCTGGATGGCTCGGTCGAGGAAGTAGCCCGGGAGGCCACAGTGCACGATGAGTCCGAGTGTGGTGAACAGCGCGCCACCGAGGATGGTGCACTCGAACATGATGACCGCGTAGGGGACGAGAGCCACGACCGGCTTGCCGCCAGGGAGGATCATGGGCCACTGGGTCGCGGTGAGTGACGTGAGAAGCAGGCCGATGGTGAGGCCTGTCACTCCACCGGTGAGGGTCCACCAACGGACCGGTGAGGGCCTCCCTTCGTACACCATCTCTTCGATCTCGTGTCGCGGAAGAGGAGCCATCACGGTCCAGCCCTGGATGTCTGCCTTCTTCAGCCGATCGATGCCGGTGAGCAAGCAGTCGAGATGCTCGTAGATCGCCTTGATGCGGGTGCTCGACGATGCGGCGGTGGTCATTTGCCCTCCACGTGGCCCTTGACGGGCGGCGGGATCATTTCCTTGATCTCGGTGATGGCGATTGCGGGGAGGGTCCGACAGAACAGCAGGAACCAGGTGAAGAACCAGCCCGCGCTACCCGCCAGGATGCCCCACTCCACCCAGCTGGGCCAGTAGAACCACCAGGTCGCCGGGTCGTAGTTGTGAGCGATTGAGCTGACGATGATGTTGAAGCGCTCCATCCACATGCCGACGTTGATGATGCCGGCGATGATGAACAGCACTACCGGATTGCGGCGCATCTTGGGGAAGTACCAGACCGCGGGAGCGATGCAGTTGCAGAACACCATCAGGTAGAAGGCCCAGCCGTAGTCGGCCATGGGGTCGGCCCGCCAGAAGAAGATGGCCTGCTCATAGGGGTTCTGCGAGTACCAGCCCACGAAGTACTCCATAGCGTAGGAGTAGGTGAGGATGCCGCTGGTGAGCACACACATCTTGGCCAGGCTCTCGTAGTGCCAGACGTTGACGTATTTGTGCCAGTTGAAGGCATAGGTGAGCGGCATCAGCAGGGTGATGACCATCGCGCAGCCTGACAGGATGGCGCCCGCGACGAAGTACGGCGGGAAGATGGTGCTGTGCCAGCCGGCCGTGTTGGCCATCGCGAAGTCCCAGGAGACGACGCTGTGGACGGAGAGGACCAGCGGAGCTGCGAGGGCGGCGAAGAAGCCGTAGGCGGCCATATAGTGGTGCCACTGGCGGTGGGTACCGCGCCAGCCCAGGGAGAGCAGCCCGTAGACCTTCTTGACCAAGCCCTTGCTGTGGTCCCGGAACACGGAGATATCGGGAATCAGGCCGACGTAGAAGAAGATCGCCGAGACCGTGAAGTAGGTGGAGATGGCGAACACATCCCACATGAGCGGGGACTTGAAGTTCATCCACAGCTGGCGCTGATTGGGGTAGGGGAAGAACCAGTAGTTCTGCCAGACCCGTCCGAGGTGGAGGACCGGGAAGAGCAGCGCGGTCATGACCGCGAAGACCGTCATGGCCTCGGATGCTCTGTACACCCCTGTACGCCAGCGAGACCGAACCAAGAACAAGATGGCCGAGATGAGCGTACCGGCATGGCCAATACCAACCCAGAACACGAAGGTGACGATGTACACGCCCCACATTGTGGGATGTGTGATGTGTGCCACGCCCATGCCCCATCGAACCTGGAGATACCAGCACCAGCCACCGAACAGCATGACGCTGACGGCGGTGGCAAGCAGGGCCAGGTACGCCACAGACGGCTTCAGCAGAACGCGGATGATGTCCCGGTTGGCCTCGCCATAGCTGGAGGGGCGATTGGGTTCACCGCTGGAGTAAACGTCGGATGCCACCTTGAACTCTCCTGAAGGGAATCACGCTGTGAGGCGCTGGGGTGGTCGGTACCTGATCCCACCGAAGTGGGACGAAAGGGGGGTCAGTGGGCGTCGCCGCCGTGGTCTTCTTTTTTCTCGCCGTGGTCTTCACCGCCGGCTGCTTCCTCGCCGCCGCCATGTTCACCGCCGCCCCCACCGTGGTGGGAGGCCTCGGGAGCATGGAAGGAGACCTTCGCGAGGTAGTTCACAGCCGACATCACATTCAGGTCGTCCAGAGGCATGTAGTTGCGGCTGGACTTCCGCGCGGTCGAGACGCCGCCGTCTTCGGTGTTGAGGTTGCCGAAGGTGAGGGCCTGACTTGGACAGGCTTCTGCGCAGGCGGGGAGCTGGGAGAGCGCCTCGTCCGGCACGGTCGCCGTGTAGTCGGTGCTGGCTGCATGGTCCTTGTAGGCGCTCTTGATGCGGCGGATGCGCTGCACGCAGAACGAGCACTTCTCCATGACGCCCATCGTCCGTGTGACCACGTCCGGGTTGAGCTGCATATTGAAGGGCTGGGGCCATACATAGGAGTGGTAGTTGAACTTCCGCGCGGTAAATGGGCATGCGTTGGCGCAGTACCGAGTGCCGACGCAGCGGTTGTAGATCATCGCGTTGAGGCCATCGAGGTTGTGGTAGGTCGCGAGGACCGGGCACACAGACTCGCAGGGTGCGTGACCGCACTGCTGACACATCATCGGAACGAAGTGGGTCTCGTCGTCCTTGAAGAACCGGTCGATCCGGATCCAGGACATCTCACGGCCTTCCTGGACCTTCTGCTTGCCGATGACCGGGAGGTTGTTCTCGGCGTAGCAGGCGATGGAGCAGGCCCCGCAGCCCGAGCAGGCGTCGGTGTCGACCGTCATGCCGAACCGGTACGTGGGGTGCTGGCTGAGGCTGTAGAAGTTCGTGAGCCCCTTGTCGAGCAGGCGCTTGTCGAGCTCGAGTTCGTGGATTCCGGTGAGGTTACCGGGCTCTTCCGCAGGTGCGTCGCCGTGCTCACTGAACTGCTTGGCGTTGACATGCACCGCGAAGTTCCGGTGCTCGTCGGTGTCGCCGCCGTAGGTGGAGATGAGGTCTGCCTCGGCACCGGTGGCTGTGATTCCGACCTTTGCTGCCTGCCAGGCCATGGCTCCCTGCGGGTCCTTGGTGCCGCCGGAGAGGCTGGCGACATTCACGCCGATTCCGCTTGAATAGCGACCGCTGGCCGTGTGGCCCTGGCCGAATTGCACGGCGACGGTGTCTGGTCGTACGCTCTTGGTGATCTCGACACCGAGGTCAACCGAGCCCGCATCGGACTTGAGGCTGACCATGGAGTTGTCGGATACGCCCAAAGAGGCTGCGGTGTCCGGGTGGATCTCGACCCAGCTGTCCCAGACATGACCGGTCATCGGGTCGGGCTGCTCCTGGGCCCACGGCGTGTTGGCGAAGCGGCCGTCACGGATGTGGGAGTGGGGAAGGACCAACAAATTGTAGGCACCGGAGCCCGCGGGCGGGGTGGCACTCTGCCAGTCGATGGAGCCGGTGAGTACCGGACCGCTCGAGTGTCCCGAGATGGCGGCGTAGCCATCCTGGAGACGGGCCGCGAGCCACGCCTTGAAGCCCGGGTCCTTCTCTGGAGGAGTGGGCTCCGCGGCGGGCGCGTCGGTCCCGACCTCGTCGGCCCCGACCTCGTCGACCGCTGCGTCAAGAGCAACAGCCTTGTAGATCGCTCCCCAGCGCGCATGCAGGTAGGACTTCCAGTCCTTGGCCGTGGTGGCGCCGGTGGAGTTGGCGACGGCGATCATGACCTCGCCCGATGAGCGGACATCCCAGCCGTCCTCGATCCGCTCCTCGGCTCCCGGTGGACGGTAGCGAATCTGCAGTGGACTCATGCTGGGCTGGCGAAGCAGGGTGAGACCTGCGACGGGCTCCTCGTCCCCCCAGTCCTCGAAGCCATCCGCCGAGGGGAGGATGAGCTTGCACGCGTCCGTGGTCTCGTCCGGATGGGACGTGAACGCCACGGAGAGGCCCGCCTTGGCGATGGCCTCCTTCATCTTGCTGTTGGGCAGGGCGTAGACGGGGTTGCTGTCGTCGATGAACAGCAGCCCGACGTTGCCGGCCTGAAGATCGGCGATGAGGGCATCGACATCAGCCGCGTTGTGGACCGGTCCCGCGTATCCACCGGCTTTGAACAGATCGGGAGCGGCGCCACCGACGATGTTGAGCAGGTAGGTCGCGGCGGCGAGCTCGGTTGCGGATGCGGAGGCACCGGTGGAGCCGCCAGGCAATGCGATGGCGTGCCCCTCTGCGAAGCGCGACGCAATCTCTTCGATCTGCGCGGCCTCGATACCGGCGGCGCTCGCTGCAGCGGCGGCATCGACGTTGCCGATGGCGGCCAGTGCGGGCCCGTTGTAGCCCTTCTTGGCGGCAACGAGCTTGGCGACTGCCCGGGCCACGAGGGCCTGGCTGCCGGGTGATGCGGCATACCAATCATCGGCGTTGGCGCCGGTCTGATCGCGGTAGGGCGACACCAGCCCGAAGCGCGCAACATGCCCGCCGTGGGCGTGGCTACGAGCCAAGGCGTAGTCCGAGGTGACGCGATCGCCGCCCCAGTGGCCGAGGAAGTCTGCGCCGAAGGAGAGGACGTAGCGTGCGTTGGCGAGGTCGTAGCGGGGGAGGGCCCGGGAGCCGAACAACGCCTGGGCGGCATTCGCCTCGGCTGCGTAGCCCATGGGCTCCCACATCACGACGGTGTCGCAGACGGATTGAACGAGCGCGGCGAAGGAGCCGGAGCGGTAGCCGCCGAGCCATGCGACCTTCTTGCCGCCGGACTTTGCTGCGCCCGCGGCATCCACGACCTGCTTGATGCCATCTTCCCACGACACGGGCGAGCCGCTGTTGCCGTCGGAGAGAGGAGACTTGAAACGGTCGGGGCTGTAGTGCTTCTGCAGCTCGAGCAACGCAGACTTGGGAATGGCGGTTCCCCAGGGCGCACGTGCGTTGGCTCCGAAGTGGATGACGCGGCCGTCCCGATGCTTCGCAAGTACCGGATGGGCATCCGGGCCACGGGTGACCGTGGTCGCGAAGAAGGTGGGGGTACCGGGAGTGATATTCTCGGGCTTCACGACGTACGGCAGGATCTGCTCGATGGGCGTGTAGTACCGGTTGTCATCGAGCCCACAGGCCGACAGCGCAGAGGCACTGCTGCCGAGACCGAGAGCCTTGAGGAAGTTGCGGCGGTTCATCGGGGCGCTCACTTGTGGCAGGTCCAGCAATCCTTCAGCTCGGCTCGCCGAAGATCTGCTTTGTCACCGTAGTTCTTGTCGATGGAGGGATGGCCGGCGTGACAATCGAGGCACCAGCCCATCTGCAGGGTGGTCTCACGGATCATCACGGCTTCGACCTCTTGGGTCGTGACCTCTTGACCGTCGACGATCTTCGTGACGGGGACAGGCTTGCCCTGAAGCTGAATCTGGCCGTGACACTCGGTGCACTCGACGCCGGCACGCACGTGGCGGTTGTGGGCGAAGTTCACGTAGTCCGGAAGGTCGTGGACCTTGTTCCACTCGAGTGGAATCCCAGAGTCGTAGTGCTCCTTGAGCTTCTTGATCCAGGGCGAGTCACGCTTCACGAACTTGTGGCAGTTCATGCAGGTCTCGAGCTGGGGAACGCCCGCGTGGATGGAGTTTCGCGCTGCCACATGACAGTACTCGCACTCCATTTTGTTCTTCGTGGCGTGAAGATAGTGGGAGTACGGGATGGGCTGGTCGAGGGCACCCTCCACTCCTGTGGTCGCGCCTGACGCAACCTGGGCACCATTGCTGGGCCACCAAACGGGAAGAATCAGGTGCGGCTCGAGGGGGAAGCGCGGGTCGTTCAACCGCTCTTCTTCCTTGACCATGCAGCTCGTCAAGAGAGCAGCAGCGAGCAGCAGGCTCACTGAACGCAACATTCGGGACCTCCGGCAGGGGTCTGGATCGAAGCACGGGCTATCGACTTGAAGTGAGTTGAATCAACCGTCCGCAATCATCTGTTGCAACCAACGGGGGTCAGCGCAGGGCTCCGGGGACCCCCGTGGCAAGCTTCTCGAGGAGGGAGAGCGTGTGGTAGTGGGCTTCGACCGTAAGGGTCTGACGGGCACGGCCAGCTGCGATCTGTCGGATCTCCAATACAGCCAGTTCTTCGGGTGAGCGGTTGTCCGTGAGCGTGGTCATGGAGCTGCCGCAGTAGAGGTGGGGACCTTCGAGCACCCAGCTGAGTGAGGACTGGACCTCCAGCAGGGACTGCTCCGGTCCCACCGACAGGGCGATGGAGGCCTTTGCTCCCTTCTGGAAGCGCAGGTGGGCCGCGAAGGTCGTGCCGTCGAAGGAGGTGCCCTCGATTGTGTCGACGGGTCCGCCAAGCACGACGATTCGGTGGATCAGCCCAAGGTTCCGTCGGAGGATTTCTGTGGCGGTGCTGGCGGGCTCGGGGGTCGATGTGCGAGCGGAGAGCTCGGAGACCTCGCTCGGGCGAAGGTGGCCCCGTATGGTTCGGAACGCGGGCCGGTACAGCATGGGATCGAACAGGTGGAGGAGCCTCTTCTGGCGCTTCGATACGTGGGCTGCGCGCAGCAGGGATCGCGAGCTGTAGGTCATGGGGGCGTAGGCCGAGACATGCAGACCGGACTGCAATGCGGTGAGGGTCTTGTCGATCGGTTCGGGGCCCCCGACGATGAGGATATCCGAGCTTGCCAAGACAGACTCGAAATCCGGCATGCGCCGCGCGGGCACGCGACCCTCCTCGGAGCCACCGCAGACTCCAGCCAGGTCACCGCCGACCCGTAGGACCGCACGGGCGCGCTCGAAGGCCCTGATGTCGGCTTCGTGTACACCCCAGCGCAGTCTACGTTCGCGGGTCAGCTCTCCTCCAGTCGATCAGTTGAGCACTGAAGGAGGATGGCATACGTCCGCGTCGGAGGCATCTGCAATGAGCTTGCGCATCACCGGAGGCTCGGTGCGAGGCCGGGTGTTGCGAGGCGAGCTGCCCCGCGGCGTGCGCCCCACGGGTGCGCGGGTGCGCGAAGCGCTGTTCTCTGTCCTCGGCCAGGACCTCGTTGGGCAACACTTCCTCGACGCGTTCGCAGGATCGGGGATCATGGCCCTGGAGGCATGGTCCCGAGGCGCGCAGGTCACTGCTGTAGAGCGCGACGGGCGGACGATGCGGGCGATCAGAGCACGAGCGGAGCAGGTCGAGGCGGAGCTGCTGTACCGAACCGGAGACGTGCTGAGGCTGGCCAGTCGGCTCGGTGAGTTCGATGTGGTGTACGCCGACCCGCCCTTCGCCCTCGATCCGGGCCCGATCCTGGAGGCTCTCTCGGCCTGTGCGCCCCGGCTCTTCCTGGAGGCTCGGAGCAGCACGGATGCCCCTGGGCAAGCGGGGGATCTGTGCCTGTTTCGGACCCGTGAGTTCGGGTCTGTCAATGTCCACGAATATCGGAGGCGCTAGGTGATGGGGATCGATTTCGATACGGCTCGAAGGGAGATCCGGGAGCTCGCGGCAGAGGTCCCAGCGGTGCCCGGTCGGATTCGGCTCGAGGCCTCGGCTCTGATCATCGACAACCCCTCGGCACGGGGGGCGATGAGCGCTCAGATGATGGTGCAGCTTGCCGACGCCGTCGCGCATCTGGCTCAGTCCCCCTATGGGTTGGTGACCCTGGAGGGGAGCTCGCCGGGGGTCTTCTGCAGCGGAGGGCACCTCAAGCAGGTTCGAGCATCGCTGGTGGAGGGCGACAGGGGGCTACGGATGTCCCGGTGTATGACGGCCATCCTCGACGAGCTGGCGTCGCTCCCTTGTCTGGTTGTTGCTCGAGTGGATGGTCCGGCGCTCGGAGGGGGAGCCGAGCTGCTCACGGCCTGTGATGCGGTCTTCGTAGGGGATGCAGCCCAGATTGGATTCGTGCACACCCAGCTCGGCGTCGTGCCCGGCTGGGGGGGCACGGCTCGGCTGGTGCGCGCGCTCGGCCCCCGTCGGGCGTGTGGGTTGCTAGGGGCGGGCTCTCGGCTCGATGGTCCCGGGGCGATAGCGGCCGGTCTCGCGCAGGGGGATCTGCTGGCTGGCGTCGACTGGTGTGACCAGGTCGCTGCGGCGCCCCCATCGGCAGTTCGAGCCATGAAGCGTCAGGTCCTCGATGCCTCTCCGATTCACCGGACAGAGGCTGAGTCCGAGCTGTTCGCTTCTGTGTGGGGCGCGCCCGAACATCGCGCACGTCTCGGCCTGTGAGGGCGTGGACCTTCCTCCTCCCCCTCCTGGTGGGTTGCAAAAAGTCGCCCTCGGCCGAGCCGCTGGTCGACTTCGGGGAGTTCACGGTGGTCGACGATGCGGCCCTCTCAGAGCCGGGTAGTCGCCCTGTTGGGCCAGGGGATTGGGAAGGGGAAGGGCTGTCTCTATTCGTGCCGCCCGGGTGGTCCGGAGTCGAAGGGCCCCGGCCGCTATTGCTCGCAATCGTCAACCGGACGACGGCTGTCTCCCTCTCGGTCTACGCCTTTGACGAACCCTTGGGGGCGCCCCGGGTGGTCGAAGGAGAGGAGTGTGGCTTCGTCGACTCCCAACGATTCCGCAGCGTTCCCGCGCTCGGGCACAGCCAGACCGCCACCTGTATCGGTGACGAGATCACGCGCCAGGTATGGTGGGCGGTTCGTGGGGAGCGGGAGATCCACGTCGAGGCGACCTACCCTCGCGGCAGGGCCGTGCGGGGGCGGCAGGATGTGGCTCCAATGTTGGATGGGTTGGAGTCAGTCGCGCCGACGGAGCCCGGCGAGCAGCAGCGGAAGAGCGAAGTAGAGCAGCCCTGAGGGCATCCGGCCGCTGCTGCAACCGGTGTCCTGACAACCCGCTCCCGCATCGCAGCCCCCGGCACCTCCACCACAGCCGGCACTCTGGTAGGGAACGGGACCGATGGCGCCATAGATTCCGAGCCGATCCCCAGCTGAGCCTGCGGAGGTGACGTAGGCCTCTTGGAGGCCGAAGCCTTCGAAGGAGGGGATGTCGAAGGCCAGGCCGGCGAGGGCGTCGCCCAGCAGCGGCCCTACGAGCTGGTCGACGAGGCCCACGAGCTGTTCGGCGATGGCGTCGTTCGCCTCGGGGGTGAACTCGTTGTAGACCACCGCTGCGCTGACCTGGTCACCGCCGAGGGCGACATCGATCCCCAGTCCCCCGGTCTGCCCATCGAAGTTCACATCGACGCCGGCTTCGACCGCGAGATCGACCCGGAGGAGTCGCGCCTGTCTACCGTCCAGCTCGCCATAGAACTCGGTACCGAGGCGCTGAACGTCGATGTTGAGGTCGTACTGCCCGACGGTGCTTGCGATGGGGGGGAGTTCGGGACGGGTGATGATCGTGAGGGGCTTGGACTCGGGGAATAGATCGTCGTAGGTGCCGGCCGGCGCGAACAGGCCCAGCAGAGAGGTGTCGATCGGGAGGGGAAGTGAGCCGGTGCTGTCATCGATGGTCTGGCAGAGCAGGCCGGCATTCCAGATCGCGAACAGCCCCTGGTTGAGAAGATCGTCGTCCGCGTACACGCCCAGATGGGGCGCGAAGGGCAACCCTGTTGGAAAGTCGCCGATGCCTGGGAGCGTAGAGGGAGTCGCGAGGGACTCGGTGATTCCGTACTCTGCGACGCAGGCGTGTGCGGGAGCATCGATGGAGCCGTCGAGGGCGATGCGGATCCCCTCTGGTACGATCTCGATGTCCGAAGGGGCGACATCGACCGACAGAAGCACTCCTCCGAGGTCGATATCCTGGGAGATGGTCGCGCTGGAGAGCGCGTCGTTGACCGCGGTCTCGAGGTCCAAATCATCGGTTATGCCATTGATGGCACTGGCGACCTCCGGCTCCACGAAGTCGAGGACGAGGCCGAAGATGTCGACGCCGAAGAAGCTCAAGAAGTCATCGATTGTGGAGACGGCTCCACAGCTGGTGAGCTGGAAGTCGTCACCGGTGAGCGTCCACTGCCAGTCGAACGGAGGCAGATCGACGGTGGCGAGGCCGGTTGCGGGGTCCAGGTCCAAGGCGATGCTGCCCTGGAGCTGAATATCGAAGGGCTCTACCCATGCATCACAGTTCTCGGTGACGCCGATGAACCCGATCGCCGTGCCGTCCAGGTAGATGTCGATGGGGTCTGCGGGCTCGTTGATCTGAACGGTGAGGCTGGCGTCGAGATTGAGTACACCGTTGCCGGGAGTGATCTGGGCGTCGTTGATGGTGATGGTCGCCCAGCCGTTGGAGACGCTGTACTCGTAGGAGTAGGTGCAGAAGCCGAAGGCGCATCCACCCTCATCGGAGTCGGCGAAGACGGGGACGTCGATCTGGGGGGGCAGAAGGGTGCTGACCAGGGGCACGAAGGCGTTGAGCCCCTCGTCGCTCACGTCGATGACCACGGACTCGGGCAGCACGACGCCGGCGGGGTGGTCGGCGAGGGCGGCGGTCGAGCCGAGGGTGAGAGCGAGGGCGATCATCGGGAACTCCAAGAGCTACCCCTCAGACTAGCTGGAGAACACCCCGATCCTCAAGCGGTGATGGCACTCTCGAGCCTTTCCAGGATGAAGTTCAGTCGCTCGGCATGCCGGGCATGGGCGGCAGGGGAGGGACGAGAAAGCTCTGCGAGGCGCCCGAGGTGTTGGGAGAGCTGGCGCAGATGAGGGACGAGCAGCGGATCCTTGGATTTCAGGAGGGCGGGACCGTACTCGAGCGACAAGCCCGTAGTGGTCTCGACGCCGGGCACTGCGACGACGACTTCGGCGAACCTTCCCGCTTCTGGGGCAAGGCCCTCTTGGGTGATCTTCCATCCGTTCTCAGCCAGCCAGACCCGCAACGCGCATGGGTCGTCCTGAGCGTGGAGCACGGCGCGCTCGATCGGGGGGGCCCGGGAGAGAATCCGACCGATGGTCCTGGCACCCATTCCCGCGATCACCACGGTGCCGAGGGCGCGAAAGCAGTCCACCCCGTCCGCCACGACCCACGGCAGCGAGAGGCGTGAGGTGCGGACCACCTGAATCTCGGTGGCGATGCAGCCGAGGGCTTTGGCCACCTGCCCGTGGTCTGCACCGACATCGACGCGCGGCTGGGGGCCCAGGGAAGCGAGGCGCACCAGGAGCTCACGCCGGGGCCGTCCAGAGCGGGCCACTACTCGGCCCTCTTTGCGCGGCGTGCGGCTGCTGAGAGGGATGCGAGCGCTCGCTCATCGCCGGGCTCGATCTCCCAGTGGGCGAGGGCGGTGACCACCTCAGCGAGCACCGCTTCGATGGACTTGGCGGCCTCGACGATGTCTTCGCGACGGCTCTCGAGAGCCTCGGCATCTGCGAGCGCGACCTGGAGTCGGGAGCGACGGGCTTGTGTCGCGGGGTCCTCTCCATCGAGCTCGTCGACTCGGCTTCGGAGCTCGTCTGAGGAGGTGCTGCCCGGCGCACGCACAGCCTCGTGGGCCTTGACCAACGCTTCGAATTCCGCCTCGGCGGCCTTGAGAACCCCACGAAGATCAGATGCGGGGGCAGCGGGGAGGTTGGCCCGGCCAAGAGCGGTGCGCGCATCGCCGAGAGTGGACCATACCCGTGCAAGAGCGGGGTTTGCGACCCTGCGCTGCCGCTCTTCTTCGGACTCTCGATCGGCGTCCCGAGCGTCGATGAGCAAGGCCCGTTGGGACCACCACGACCATGCGGTACGCCCTGAGAGGGCGAGCAAGGCCAGAGAGAGCAGCATTCCACCCGCGGGAATGAGCCACAGACCGACGAGGCTGAGGGTGAACGCAGCGAAGGCGGTGGCGAAGGAGATGGAGAGCAGTGACAGCGTCCATGCAGCCGAGACCATCGAGCCACCAGCCGCCGTGTGGGTCGGAAGTCCGGTCTCCTTGCGGATGCGTGCGGCGGCCTGGTGTGCGGTCCTCGACCTGCGGTGCGTCTCGAGGACGAGGGGAAGATCGGCGGCGAGCAAGCCGTCCAACACGGACAGGGGAACACCGGCGATGCCTGCGGCGGCCGAACGATCGGCGGGGCCGAGATCCCGGAGATCCTCCGGCCGGATCACCACGGCTGCGCGGGGTGGAGCGCGATCCGCACGGGCCCCTGGAGGCTCGTGATCGGGGACGACTGTGAGCTTGACGCCGCCGTGGACCTTGCTTCGATTGGGGAGTCTTGCGCCAACGAGGATGGAGCGCGCAGTACGCTGGATCTCGGGTGCGGGATCGAGCAGTGCGGAGATTGCTCTTGGAAGTCGCGGATCGTCGTCGGAGGGATGCTGGGCTTCGAGGAAGCGCGCGAGACCCTGATAGATATTTGCCGTTGCGGCCGAACGATAGCGGGGAATGAGCTGGAGGCCGCCGGTGGAGGCCACGCGAATTTCGCTGGGATCGAGCCCTCGAAGCAGGGGGCCGACCCGCTCGAGCGCGTCGATGGCTTCGATGCCGAATCGCCGGGGCTTTGGTGTGTGGTCGGGGGCGTCGGCGAACACGATGGCCCCTGGTTCCCGGTGCAGGACCCGGAACACGGGGCTGGACGGGAGTGCGTCGTAGAACGCCTCGAATGCATCGGGTTCCCCCTCCAGGAGTTTGATACGCACGCCATCACGCCCGGAATCGTCCCGGACGGGGCATACCGATACGGCCCCGTCGATCTGCGGGTCGTCGGTCTCGATCCAGGGTGCTGTGTCCTCCAGGGGGACCTCCGACTGAACGGGATTCGTAGCACGCACGCGCGGGTCAGCGGAACACGATGGCCGAGGATTTGTGCTATTCGAGGACAGGAGAGACCCACCTTGGCGAACCTCGCACTCGAAGAGATTATCAACTTCCTCCTCGACACCCCCATGTTCGGCGACCTGGATGCCAACGAGCTGTCCCAGGTGGTTCACATCATGCAGGTCCGCTCTCTGGAGGCGGGTGAGCATGTGTTCCGCGAGACGGAACCGGGCGATGCCTGGTACGTGATGTACGAAGGTGAGGTCGAGGTGGTGAAAGACTCGGGTGATGGGCTCCGTGTGGTGGCCAACCTGGGGCCTCGCACCTGCTTCGGCGAGATGGCGATCCTGGATGGCTCGGCGCGCTCTGCCACGGTCATCGCGCGCACCGCGGTCACGGCGTTTCGTTTTCCGAGGATCGAGTTCAACGAGCTGCTCAACTCGGGAACCCTCGCGGCCTACAAGTTGGTGTACGAGATCGCGTTGGTCCTGGTATCCAGGCAGCGTCAGACCACCACGCGTCTGGTCCAGCTCCTCAAGACGGACGCACCGGCGGTCGTGCGCCAGGGATTGTCCCCAATCGTCGATCACGCGACGGTGGCCGAGTGATATTCGCGCTGCTGAGCCTGGCGCTCGCAGCAATACCCGAGGGCCTCCGGCCCGCCGCTGCTCCGTTCGACGCACCGGCCCGGTACCAGGCGGAGTTCCCGGGCAAGTCCCCGCTGGCGTGTGCCCCGTTGCTGCCCAAGCAAGCGCTGTTGTGCTTTCGGGTGTGGGAGGGAGGGCGCCGTCGGTGGGTCACCGAGCGGGACCTCGCCCGCTGGCGGACGGATCTCGATGGGCTCGTCGCCGGTGTGAAGAGCGGCGCCGAGGAGGTCCTGAAGACAGAGCCGGGTCGGGTCTCGGTGGTCGACTTCGATGGGCACTACTTCGAGCTTCGTGATGGAGATGGGTGGGCGGCGGCTCCGCTGCTACGTCCAGATCTCCTCGCTTCCAAGCTCGGCCAGGGCAGCTTCAGGGTGGCCATCCCACGAGCGGGCGTGTTCCTGGCCTGGCCCACCGGGTCAGCGGACCTCGACAAGATCATGGCTGTGGCAGTCCGAGAGCTGTACGAATCCGGTCAGGACGCCGTCACGCCCATGGTGTTCCGAGCGGAGGGCGAGGGATTCGTCGCATTCGGGCAGGCCAAAGCCACTGGCGGTTGAAACGGAGCGGAATCGCTACCAGACTGTGCTGCATGTCCGACCAACCCAATGACCCGACCAGCCTGGAGCAGGCCCCTCTCGCCGATGCCCTGGCTCTTCTCCTCCGCCGAGCGGTTCGACGTTCTCGCAAGGAACTCTCACGTGCGGCGGATGGATCGCGAAAGCGCCTGGAGCTCCGGCAAAAGCGGAAGGATCTCGACCACTTCTGGGTCCGACTGGGGAAGACCGCGCACCGCCTGGTAGAGGCGGGTGAGATCGAGCATCCGGCGCTTTCAAAAGCCATCTCACGAATCCAGGAGCTCGAGTCCGAGCTCGAGGACTGGAAGGCAGAGAACCGAGACGTTGCGTCTGCGGCGGAGTCGGAATAGCAGGACGGTGTCGTGGGAACACGGCACTTCGGGGGTGTAGCTCAGCTGGGAGAGCGCTAGAATGGCATTCTAGAGGTCGTGGGTTCGATCCCCATCTCCTCCACCACTTAGGCCCCCTGCCATCCGGCAGGGGGCTTCTTCGTTTCAGGGATCCTCAGGAGAAGGAGTCGGCGATCGGGCGCATCGGGGGCATGGCTTTTGCCGCTTGGGGATTCTTCGGCGGGATCCTCTCCGGACTGGTGTTCGGCTGCATCGGCGTGCTCCCTTTCTGGGTCCTGCCGAGGGGGCGACGTGAGCGCTACACCATGGTGGCCGCCCGGGCATGGGCGCGGTTCGTGGTGCGGTGGGTGCTATTCGCTCGGGTCCACGTCCAGGGGGACCTCTCGCTGACTCCTGGCGAGGGGGCGCTGCTCGTGTGCAACCACCGGTCTTGGCTCGATCCGCTGATGTTGATCGGTTGGACGGGCAGCAATGGGTTGTCCAAGAAGGCGATCTTCTTTGTTCCCGTGATCGGGCTGTTCGGATGGCTGGCGGGGGCGGTGTACTTCGACCGCCGGAGCCGGGCAGATCGTGCGCGGGCTCGCGAAGAGGTGATCTTCCTGGCCAAGCGGGGCCATCGAATTCAGATCTTTCCCGAGGCGACCCGCTCCCGTGATGGAAAGCTCCGAACGCGGGTGTTCCTGGCGATGGTTCGCGATGCATATCGGGCGGGTATTCCTGTTGTGCCCTGTGCAGTTGAGCATACCGAGCGAACGCTCCCGCCGGAGACGGGGACGGCTCATCCGTTCAAGGATGTGTATCTCTACTTGGGCGAGGTGATGCGAACGGAGGAGTTCGAGTCCGAACAGGACTACGCGATCGAGTCCTGGCGCCGGGTGAAGGCACTTCTAGGGGAGGCGTGAGGGTGGATGCCCGGAGCGGGGCTCGAACCCGCACTCCCTACTGGGAAGGGGATTTTAAGTCCCCTGTGTCTGCCGATTCCACCATCCGGGCCGCTCAGAGAGCTTCGATCGTCTCCACCAACATCTGCTCGTTCACCATGGTGTTGAACTGCTTTGCGCGCCGGCCTTCGGGAGTGACCACGAAGGTGACGGGGATACTATTGGGCCAGCCCTCTACCTGGGTGAGGGCGTAGGCTGGGTCGGCGTCGAGAAGGCCGAGGTTGCGGTACCCATCGAGCTCGAATCGCTTGAGCGTTGCTTTGACCTTGGTCTTGTGGAGGCTGGGCATATCTACGTTGACCAGGACAAGCTCGAAGTCGTCTCGAGCTTGGGCGACGGCTCGGATTGCGGGGAGTTCCTGAATGCACGGAGCGCACCAGGTTGCCCAGAAATTGTACACTCGAGGCTTGGCGCTCGACGCCGAGATCTCGGACTTGAGCTCCTCGACTCGGACCGGGTAGAACCCAGTGGGCAGCGCGGGCAGCGCTGGCTGCGTGGGAGGTGCTGTGGAACAAGCGAGCAGTGCGAGCGTGATCATCTCGGGTCCGGTAACCTGATCGAGTGCGATGGCTCGTCTTCATTCCCCTGTGGGCCGGGTGCCCCAAGCGTCAGATGTCCGACACCGAAGAGCTCCCCGAGCTCTTGGTCCTGGCGGACAGCGCGTGGGCACTGCGAGGTAGCGACGGACTCGATCCGGTCGAGGCGACCCTGCAGCGGGCTTACTCCGCCAGCCCCGCCAGCCCACAGGTGGCGTGGCGCCTGAGCCGTCTGGGAGTGGCGCGGGGGATGACTGCGGATGAGCCTGCGGCGAGGGTTGCTGCTTTCGGCGAGGCACGAGAGCGGTCTTGGGCCTGCGTGTTGGACGACCCGAGCGTCCGAGCTCTGCATATCGAGGTAGGGCTCGTCGATGCGCTTGCCGCTCTACCGCCCGAACGGCAGCTCTGCGCGATCTGGGCCGCCCACGCCTGGACCCGGTGGATGGCGGAGTTTGGGGCGGATGGCGCCGCACTCGATCTCGATATCCTCGACGTCGTGATCGACTACGGAGCGGCCACCGGCGCAGACCCGTGGACATCGAGTTGGACTTGGGCCCTGAACCGCGCATCGCGGCCGGAGTGGGCGGGCAGAGATCGAGCAGCCGCCGCGATTCGATTGCACGAACTGCTACGGGACGACATCGGGCGCGTAGAGCCCCTCGTCGACCTGTACATCTACACCGCTCGTGGTGCGAACAACGAGAATGAAGTGAGAGCACGCCTGCAGAGCGCACAACCGGACACGCCCGAAGAGCGCGCCTATATGAAGCGTGCCCTCAAGGGGAACCGATAGTTCGGATGCTGGCCCCGGAGAGCTAGCGGCGGAAGGGGCGGCTGGCCTGCTTGGCAGCACGGCGCGCGGCCCGGCGGAGTGCCTTGCGACGACGCTTCTCTGCGAGGCGCTGCTTGAGCCGACGCTTCTCACCGGGCTTGAGGTAGAAGCTGTTCTTCTTGATGTCCTTGCGGATGCCTTCGCGCTCCACCTTGCGGCGGAAGCGGCGGAGGGCCTTCTCGAAGGGCTCGTTTTCCCTGACGGTGACCAGAATCAAAGTCTCTCCATCTACGCCAATTGGGGGCGCAACCCACCGCGAATAGCCGGTCAGGAGGCTACGCGCAAGGGGTTCAGAACATCAGGCCAACACTGGCGCCGTAGTAGAGCAGTGTGTGCAGACCGCCCTCGACCCGCAGCACCACGCGATCGCCGAAGGTGAACCGCATGCCGCCGTTCACGTCGATCATGGGCAGGACGGAGGGGGGGACGTTGGCTTTGGAGCTGAACGGGGGCGCACCCTCGTAGTAGAGCTTGTATGCGGGGTCGGTGAGGTCGGAGTCCTCGGCCGTGCCGTCGGCGACCCAGCGATCGACCGAGCCTGTGCGAAGCGCGACACCCACACCCCCTCCGACGACCACCGACCAAGCGAAGCGGCCGCCGGTGCGCTCGCTCTCGATGAGGTGTGCTTCGTAGGCGTAGTCGGCGCCCAGCACGACCAGGCCCAGGTTGTCGCTGGGAACGAGGTACTCGCCGTCGCGGGGCTCTTGATTGCCTTCGACATCATCCCAGTACCCAGCCTGCATGGTCGACTTGATGTACTCGAAGTAGAAGAGCCCATTGGCCGTGTCGCCTTTGACGACGAACTCCACACCGGCGGCGTAGCCGCGGATACGAGGGCGCGACTCTCCCTCGAGCGCCCACTTGGCCGAGTCGGAGTCGAAGTACCAAATATCCATCACGGAGTTGGGAATGCTGACCATTCGTCCCCGGAAGCCGACCTCCATCTTGTAGCCGCGGCTGGACTTGGTTGGGGCTTCGGTGACTGAGCCGACATCAGACTCCTCGGTGGGCGCCATGCTGTACGCGTTGGCGAGCCGGGGTGCGCGGTCCGAGGCGGCGGGACCCACGCGGACCGGGGAGTCGATGCTGTCCTGGACACCCGCTAGAGTGGTCGCGGGCAGTGCGACCCATGCGAGGGTGAGCAGCATGCGGTACATCGAGACGCCTCCGAGCGTATAGGCCCAGGTGTTAGGTACCGCTTGCGGCGAACGCCTGTCAACTGTCGGTGTGCTCTGTTTACTGTCCTGGGAGAAGCTGGGTGAGCCTGGAGAAGTCATTCCAACCCTTTCCGCGTCCCGCGTACCTGCTGGTACATGGCTCCGGACCCACTCGTGAGGGGGCCTCTCGGCTCGTGATCGAGGCCGCCCGTCCACACATCGGGCTCGAGGCGTTCAACCACTCCACTTTCCGCGCTGGGGAGAACCCGGTCGACGCGGTGGTCACAGCGCGCACGCTCCCCATGATGGCCGATCGGCGCCTCGTGGTTGTGCGCGATCTCCAAGATGGGGACAATCGGTTCTTCGCGGCGCTACTCGACTACCTGGCCGACCCATCGGACACCACGACCTTGGTGCTGATCGGGTCGGGCTTCCCCAAGGTGATCAAGGGCGGAAAGCGGTGGAGCACACCCGTGAAGAAAGCGGTTTCCGGGATCGGCTGGGTGCTGGATGCAAAGCAGTCCGAGGATCCGGTGCAGTTCGCTATGGGTCGCGCACGCGCGGCGGGCAAGCAACTCAGCGGGCGCGCAGCCCATGTGCTGGTCGAGGTGGTAGGGCGCAAGCTCGGGACGATCGAGCAGGAGGTCAACAAGTTGGTCTCTTTCGTCGGTGATGCTCCCGAGATCACATCAGACGACGTCACCTCCGCGAGCTCGATGGTTGCAGAAGCCGTGATCTTCGACCTCACCACGGCCCTGATCGCTCGTGACCGGAATCGCACTCTGGCGGCGCTTCAACACCTTGGATCCGAGGGCAACGATCCGCGCTACATCCTCGCGATGGTCACGTGGAAGATGCGCTCCATCGCGCTCGCCGCGGAGGCCGTCGATGCCGGCGCTTCGGACGGCGCCGTCGCGAAGGCCGCGGGCATGCGGTTCGACGAGGTTCGCCGGATCAAAGGTGTTCTGCGGGCCGGCGTAGACGCGCCTCACGTCATGGTGGGGCGTCTCGCTCAGGCAAACCGCGACATGAACAGCCATCGAGCGGGTGCCCAGCGTATCCTGGAGCGCCTGGTCGTCGACTGGCTGGTGTGAAGAGCACCGGTCCCGGTCCCGAAGGACGGGAAGAGCGAATCAGGCCATCGCCTTGACGGCTGCGTTGAGACGCGAGCAGCGTCGGGCGGCCTGGTTGCGATGGATGATCTTCTTGGAGGCGATGCGCTGGATGATCGCGATCGCGGTGCGCAGCTCGTCGTTGGCGACGGTCTGATCACCGGCCTCGATGGCCGCGCGGACCTTCTTGACCTGATTTCGCATCATGCTGCGGTAGTGCCGATTGGCCGCACGACGGCGGATGTTCTGCGTGTGCCGCTTGATGGCGTCCTTGTGGTTGGCCACGATTCAAATCTCCGGAATATTGGATGGGGTCCCAGCGACATGAGGTCGAGGGCGACGGGCCGACATAACCTTGGCCCCGATGGCGTCAAGCTCGTGAATCCCATTGCATGGCGCCGCGCGCAGGCTTAACCGCTCGGACACGGAGAACATCGTGGACCGCTCTCGGATCCGCAACTTCGCGATCATCGCGCACATCGATCATGGCAAGTCCACGCTAGCAGACCGGCTGCTGGAGACGACCGGGGCTGTGTCGGAGCGCGAGATGAAAGCTCAGCTCCTCGATTCAATGGAGCTCGAACGCGAACGCGGCATCACAATCAAAGCACAGACCGCCTCCATCGCCTACACGGCGAAGGATGGCGTGATGTACACCCTCAACCTCATCGACACCCCCGGGCATGTCGACTTCACCTACGAGGTGAGCCGATCACTGGCGGCGTGCGAGGGCGTGCTGCTGGTGGTGGACGCCGCTCAGGGCGTCGAGGCCCAGACTCTGGCGAATGTCTATCTGGCGTTGGCGGCCGATCTCGAGATCGTCCCGGTGATCAACAAGATCGACCTGCCCGGGGCCGATCCCGACGGGGTCGTCGAGCAGATCGAGGAGACCATTGGGCTCGAGGCGTCGGGAGCGATCCTCTGCTCCGCCAAGACCGGTATCGGGATCGAGGAGGTTCTGGAGGCGGTGGTCGAGCAGATCCCGCCGCCAGAGGGAGACAGCGAGGCTCCGCTCCAGGCTCTGATCATCGACAGCTGGTTCGATTCCTATGTGGGAGTGGTCACCCTCGTCCGCGTCATGAACGGACGTCTGCGCAAGGGCGATCGCATCAAGCTCATGGCGACTGGGGCGCGTCACGAGGTCACCAAGTTGGGGGTCTTCACGCCTGGGCCGGTGTCCAAGGAGATGATGGAGGCCGGGGATGTGGGCTTTGTGATCGCCTCGGTCAAGGAGCTCCGCGATGCCAGGGTGGGCGACACGATCACCCACTACGTGAATGGAGCCGAGGAGGCACTGCCGGGCTTCGAAGAGATCAAGCCAATGGTGTTTTCGGGGATCTATCCGGTGGATTCCGGGGACTATGACGATCTGAAGGTCGCCCTCGAGAAGCTCTCTCTCAACGACGCGGCCATCAGCATCGAGCCTGAGGTCTCCGATGCCTTGGGACTGGGGTTCCGCGTCGGCTTCTTGGGGCTTCTCCACATGGAGATCGTGCAGGAGAGGTTGGAGAGGGAGTATGATCTCAACCTCATCACCACCGCGCCAAGCGTGGTCTACCGGGTCCTCACGAAGCGGACGGGTGAGACGATCGAGATCCGCAGCCCATCCCAGCTCCCGGATCTCAGCGACGTAGTGCACATCGAGGAACCCATCGCCCGGGTCACGATTCATTGTCCAGAGAAGCATATCGGAGGCGTGCTCAAGCTCTGCGAGGATCGCCGTGGTAGCCAGGTCAACTTCGACTACAGTGCGCCCGGCCGAGTGATGATCGACTACGACATCCCGTATGCAGAGGTGGTGTTCGACTTCTTCGACAAGCTCAAGAGCGTCAGCCGCGGCTACGCCTCCATGGACTACGAGGTGAACCAGTGGCGGGTCGACAACCTGGTGAAGGTCGACATCCTGCTCAATGGCGAGTTGGTCGATGCACTCTCGCTGCTGTGTCACAAGGACAAGGCGTACTACAAGGGCAATGCCATGGCCCGGAAGCTGAAGGAGTTCATTCCGCGGCAGATGTACGATGTGGCGGTTCAGGCGGCCATCGGCTCCAGGGTCATCGCGCGGACGACGGTCAAGGCATACCGAAAGGACGTGACCTCCAAGTGCTATGGCGGCGACATCTCCCGGAAGAGGAAGCTGCTCGACAAGCAGAAGAAGGGGAAGAAGCGGATGAAGGCCCTCGGAAGCGTCGAGGTCCCGCAGGAGGCCTTCCTCGCCGTGCTCAAGGTCGGAGACGGTTGAGGTGACCGAAACCTCCGAGTCGGCGGACGGTTCTGGGCCAGGGCTCGTCGTCCGGGGGGCTTGGGGCCTGGCCGCGCTCGCCGGGTTGGCCGCCGTGGGATTCCTCGCCGGGGGAGGGGCACTGCTGTATCCGTATCTGCGGGCCGATCTTACGCTGGATCGCGTCGTTCGTGGGGTCGCACTCGAGTGGAGGGATTTTGGACGTGACCGGGCACTCGAGAAGCTCCAATTCGAGGTCGACCAGGCAAGGGTGCCCGGGGTCATAGGTGAGGATGCGTGTGCTCTTCAGGAGTCCGACGGTTCCCGTCGGGTCGCCTGTGAGTGGGCTGTGCAGATCGCACTCCCGGGAGGTCGAAGCGTGCCGTTGAGCTTCGAATCGGTAGCGGAGATCGATGCCGCCGGCGAACTTCGGTAGCAGCGGGCTCCTACACGAGGGTCCACCCGCCGCGATCGCCCCTGAATCCACTGCGCGTCCTGGTGGGTGACATGAGACTCCTATCGCGCTAGATTCCCGGTTCGCGGCTGTGCGCTCGGAGCCGGCCCAGGGAGTCTCAACGATGCGAAACCCGGTCACCCCCGAAGGCCACGCCACCCTCACCACACGACTCCAGCATGAAAAGTCGGTGGTGCGGCTCCAAATCGTGCGCGACATCGAAGAAGCGCGCGCTCACGGCGACATCTCGGAGAACAGCGAATTCGAGGACGCGAAGGAGCGACAGGCCCTATGTGATGGGCGGATTCGCCTTCTAGAAGGCCTCCTCGCCTCGGCCGAGATCATCGATATCGAGAAAATCCCGCCGATCGACCGCGTCGTCTTTGGCTGTTGGGTGACCATCGAGAACGCCGACACAGGGGAAGAGCGTACGTATCGAATCGTCGGCGGACAGCAGGCGGACGTCGAGAGCGGGCTCATCAGCTACCAGTCGCCCATCGGTAAGGCTCTCATCGGCAAGAGCGAGGGGGACGAAGTGACCGTCACCACACCGTCGGGCAAGATCGAGTACGAAGTCGTGTCCATCCACTACACCAAGGACGCACCGTGATCGATGGCGTAGAACCGGCAGCGGAGCCCGATCCAGCGCCCGCCGGTGATGCCGGTCTACCTCTCCTACCTCTCGATCGCAGACTCGCGCCTATTCGCCGGGTCGCCGCCTTCGCAGTCGACCACCCCGATCGAGTCGCTCATTTCGAGGTCAACGCGCGCCGTTGGCTCGAACCGCTACTCCTCCTCGAGCTTCCGGAGCCGATTCGCGAGTCACTGGTGTCGATGGCGGGCCAACTCTCGGGCTTCGATACGCTCGACACAAATGCCAGACGCGGGCGCATCGAGAAGATTCGCCAGCTGATCACGCGTCTGGACGCAGTCCTGGGGCTTCCGCTTCCGCGCTCGGAACATCGCCCTCGTCGCCCAGAACGTCGAGCGCGCAAGGCAAACAGAGAAGCGAGCTCGAGGTCCTCCAACAGCAGTAGAGGTCGGGGCAGGAGCAAGTCTCGCCCGGTCGAGAAGCCCGATGTCGCGGCTCCGAAGACCAAAGAGCCCGAAGTCCGTCGTGCGTTCTGGAACGGCAACCCCTATCTCTCTCTGACCGAGCTCGAGATCGAGCCTCAACTGGGGGAGGGGCTGGCCAGAGCTGGCATCCTCATCGTGCGCGATCTACTCCTGCGTTCGCCGCAGTCCGTCGAGACCTATCGACCGATCCACGGGGCGGGGCGGGAACTTCCAGAGGGCCGCGTAGCGGTGGGGGGGCGGCTCACAGCGACTTGGACGGTGTGTCATCCCGATGGTTCGGGACAGATCTATGCCCGCCTCCAAGGGGCGGGACCGGTCACTCTGAGCTGGAGCTCGGCAGAGGTGGCCTTGCGTTGGCTCGACGGGGTCCGGGCTGGTGAGAGAGTTGTCGTGGTCGGTACCTGGAACGGCGAATATCTCGTCGATCCCGAAGCCGTATTCGAGTCCGGCAAGAGCGTGAACCTGCCTCGATTTGGTGTCGAAGGGGTGGAAGACGCTCGAATTCAGGCACTACTCTTTCGCTTGGCTCCTTCACTGAAGCAGCTTCGAGACCCACTCGGTGGTTTGGACCGCCGAGGCCAGATCTCACTGTCCCATGCAATCGAGGCCCTCCATGGCCGAGGTGATGCCGAGGCGGGTCGGCTCCGCCTCGCTTTCGATGAAGCGCTGGTCGTGTCGCTCGGGCACGGGTGGGCGCGGTATGGCAGCGGTAAGGTCCGAGGGATCCAGCACAGCGTCGCGCATTCGCGTCTCGATCGGCTCTTGGACTCTATTGGCGTGCGGCTCAGCGATAGCCAACAGCTGGCCTTCGATCAAATCAAGCGAGACCTCCGGCGCTCGCGGCCCATGAGGCGTGTACTGGTTGGGGGGCCAGGCGGCGGCAAGGGCTTGTTGGCACTGCTGACCGCGGTGCTCGTCGCCGAGGGCAAGTGTCAGGTGCTCTGGCTGTCGTCGGATACTCATGCTGCGGAGACCTGGTTCACTCACTGTGAGCCTCTGATCCGTGAAGCGGGCATGGTCACCCGAATTGCTCCGGACAACCCCAATGGAGCCATGAGAGACGCGATCAAGCGGGGTGAAGTACACGTCTTGTTCGCCACACCCAAGATTCTTCAGGCCGATGTGGAGTTCAGGCGACTCGGACTGATCGTATCGTCGGAGAGCTCGGACAGTGGCGTGGTTTCCCGGGCGGTCGAGGATATTCGTTCACCTCGTCCAGATCTGTTGGTCGTTCCCGCGACTCCGCCATGCCTGTCCACGCTCCTCGACAGCTGGCCGGACCACGAAATATCCCAGGTGCCGGGGTGCCCAGCACCGGATGTAGTGGTGAAGTCCGCATCCAATCGTGTTTCCGCCTATGCTCCGGCCCGACACGCCATCATGGGTGGCGGGCAGGTCGCGGTGTTGTTTCCGCAGTTTCATGGAGCGGATGCGCTCGATCCCACGGAAGCCCACCGGGTCGTGGCCGCGCTCGCGGAAGAGGCTCTGTCGGGTTCTCGACTGACGCTCCTCCATGGGGCCATGCCCCGCGAAGAGCAACAGCGGGTGGTCAGTGACTTCAGCCATCGACGCTCGGATGCCATCGTGTCGACTGCTCCGCTCGAGGATGCGGCGCCGATTCCTGGACTTCAGCTAGCTGTCGTCGAGCATGCCCATCGGATCGACCCGCGGCGCCTGTGCCGGATCGCGGGAATGAATGTCGAACAGATCACTCTGGTGGTCGAAGATGGCACCACCCCAGAGCGAGCCGAGGAGCTCACGCGTCAGGTCAAGCTCGCGTGCAGCCCGCCGGCTGACCCCGCCGAACTTCCGGGATTTCGCTTTCTGAGGCCGGAGACGGACACGGACCTGCTAATCCAGGCCCGAAACCTGGCTCTCGACATCCTGGTCAATGATCCAGGGCTTCGCAGTGGACGAAGTGGGGATTTGGTTCGAGCTGCCCGGGCAGCATGGCCGCAGCTCTTTGGTGCGGGTGCGAGCTGCAGTCTTCCACAGCCTGTGGATGCGAGCGGAAAGCGCCGGCGACGTCGGAGACGCCGAAAGTAGGTCACCGACTCGGCGCCCCGGTACAGTCTGCTCAGGGCAGGCCGAGCGCGAAGATGTCCAGGCCTACAGGCGCTCGGCGAGAAATCGATCGACGCGGCGATTGATGGTCTCGGGGTGTTCTACGATGGCGGCATGGCTCGCTTCTGCGAGGACCATCAGCTCCGCGTTTGGGATGCTCTCTGCCATGACCCGGGAGCGGTGAAGCGGTGTGAAGATGTCGTTCTCGGCGGCGATGACCAAGGTAGGTACCCGGATCTCCGGGAGAAAGTCGGTGAGGTCGTGGTCGGCGATGAGCTCTACCATCCGTAGAAAAACCCGCGGATCCATGTGTACGAGATGCTCCATATATTTGCCGATATCAGCCTTGGGAGCGTAGTATTTGTCCACCATTCCCGTGAGGCCGCCGACACGGAACGCCAAGGGGTTGGCGTACAAGGGAAGCAGTGCTCGGGTCCCATTCTTCCCCCCAAGATCCGCGAGCCGCTTGATGAACCGAAACACGGGCAGCGAATACGGGCTGTCCATGAAGGTGTCGAGAGGCCGGGAGAAGGTTCCGAGCATAGGAATCAGAGCGCGGGTGTGCTCTGGATAGAGGCGGGTGGCCTCGAGGATGACCTGGCACCCCATCGAGTGACCGAACAGTATGGCGGGCTCATCGATGCCCATATGTTCACGGACCACATGAAGGTCCATTGCGTTGCGCTCGATGGTGAGATCGGCGGTGCTCGGGTCCTCCGGGGAGGTCGATCGTCCATGACCCCGGTAGTCCCACAGCACGACGGTGAACCGGTGGCTGAAGTGGGCCGCGATGTACTTGTAGAAGAAGGTCGAGACACCGACACCATTGCAGCAGAACATCGGGGGCCCACTGCCTACGGCCCGCCAATAGAGCTGAAAGCCGTCGTCAGTAGCCGCGAATCCGGTCCGAATGGTCATGGATGGACCCCGTAGATACGAAAACGCCCCGGCATATGCCGAGGCGTTTGTGAAGTGGAGGATAGGGGGTTCGAACCCCTGACCTCAGCATTGCGAACGCTGCGCTCTCCCAACTGAGCTAATCCCCCAGCGCCAAGCACTTAACGCCCGTCCCCGCAGCGTCAAGCACCGGAGTCGAGCCACGGATCGGGCACCGGGGACACTCCGGTCAGAACTCGGAGCTTCGCGAAGTCATCCGATATTTCGGATTCCAACGTCTCCTCGTCCCTGAAGTACCAGAAATTCGACGAGCGTCTTGCCCGCGAACCCTCCGAAATCGATCAAGGGCGCCGAGTCCGCTGGCACTATCGTCGAGAACGCCGGCCCAACGAGGGCGTGATGATCGAGAGCCTCTCTGGTCATGCCGCATGTCTTGGCCTTCGGGCAGGCTCGAGCGAACCCCATACCGACTGCACCGGCGCCTATGGAATCACTGACACTCGCCGACAGCGATCCCATAGGCTCAACCGATCGAGGCTCGTGATCATTTCTTGGAGGCGGACACTACTGTCCGCCCACTTCGGTACAGAGAGGCATGCACATCCACCGTCGACTCCGGTACCGGCACTCCGCCGCGGCGATGGGGGTCACCGGCTACCGCGACATCGAGCGCCTCCGGAAGGAGGGCTACGCAGTCGAAGGTGTGTCCGGTGCCGGCGGGGGTTTCTGGCTGGCCGAGGGCTGTGCTCCGGCTCCGCTCAGCCTCGGCCTGGACGAAGTCCGCGAGGTCCTGTTCGCCCTGAACGAGGCGGGGTCCTTGGGCTCCGAGACACCAGCAGGCAGGAGCGACGGCAAGCCCTGGCGGGGCGGTTGTTCTCTTTCAACCACCCCACCAAGCCCGGTCCAGGTCGACATCACCGAGGCACTTTTGAGCGCGACGGGGGCAGGGCCAAGTTCTCGGCGAAATAGTCCGAAGGACCGGTGTCCTAGTCTAGTCCGCGGGCGGCGAGATCCTCTTCGTCGAGCCCCAAAAAATGCCCCACTTCGTGGAAGACGGTGATGCGGAGCTCATCGAGGAGTCTGGTGCGATCCCAGGCGATGCGCTCGAGATTCCGGCGAAACAGGACGATAGCCGAAGGCAGGTTGCTCCAGGGGTTATCGATGGATCTCTCCATCATCGACATGCCGGAGAAGTAGCCGAGGATCTCTCCGGGCGGCGCCGGGGGGTCGTACTGGAGGCACAAATCCATGTCTGGAATGTCCTCCAGGAGGATGGCCACCTGGGCCAGGTAGGAGCGAATGGTGGGGTGGAGGGCGAGTAAGGTCTCGGTGACCACCGCTTCGACGGTCGCATCATCGAGAGGAATGGGCATGGGGAAGCGAGTGGGATCGAGGTTGCGGGCTCGCCGAAAGTCGCGGCGGGCCCCGCGAATATCGTCTCTTCGTTCGCGGAGCATGGCCCGCCAGTAGTAGGCTTCAGGGTTCCCATCGTCTTCCCGGACGGCGCGGAGGATCGCGGTCCGGGCCTCTTCGAAGCGTAGCTGATCGAACAGGACCGCGCCGAGTCCACTCCAACTCGCCGAGTGTGAGGGGTTCTTTCGGGTGACTACGCGGTACCAGCTCTCGGCGACGACGACCTCGCCCAGATCCCGAAGAGACTCCGCGCCTAGAAACCTAGCCCCGTCGTGCTCCGGCTGCTTTTCGAGGATTCGCTGGCAGAGTTCCAATGCCTCGCCCGGACTTCCGCGCTCGAGGGCATCCTCCACGAGGTCGAGCAGGGTGTCGACTCGTGAGGAGGAGGGCTGTGCGGGCGGAGTCATCTTGGGTTGATGTGGTAGTCGTAGCGGACGGTCGCGAAGTCCCCGTCCTTCAAGGCCGGGAAAATCGGGCCCGCGGCTTGTCGCTTCAGACACCTGAGAATCGCCGGTGAGCGTGCGCCGTCGCCCTTGACCTCGATTCCGTTGGTGTAGCCTGTGGTGCTCACGTGTATACGCAGCACACCCTCGAGTCCCTTGTCATCGGTGAGCCCGGCACGCAGGCAAGCATCGAGTCGTGGTTGAAATTCTGACATCACAGAACCTGCGATCCGCTGGTCCAGGTTCGCTCTACGTAGCGAGCCAGTAGGTTCGAAGTCCATTGGCGCGGAGCGATCTAGATCCACCTTCATTCGCCCTCCCGCTTCGATCACCACATCCTTGACCCAGGGCTTGAAGTTGGGATGACGCACCGTCAGCGTGGCTTCGCCCAATGGCGGGTCGTCCAGGACCACCAGGCCTCCGTGTCCTACGACCTTGCCGTCGATGAGGACCTCTTCCGCCCAGGGATCGATCTCTATGGTGTACTCGCTGGCGCCGTTGAGCCATATGCCGACCACGACCAGGAGCAGAAGAAGGAGAGCGACGCCCCCTCCAGCCGCTACATACAGCATGGCCTTCGGATTCTTACGGACAGCGACGAATGTAACGGTGGTCGCATCCCCGTTCTCGCTCACGAGAGTGATCGTTCCGGTCGCGCTTCGGCCCTCGACCAGACCGGGATCGATCTGCACCTTTACCGGCTGGCGCTTCAGCTCGGGTGCGAGAGAGGTGGTCAGGACCGAGAGCCAGGGGACATCGGAGCGAACCGTGCCTCGAAGCGGCATCTCGCCCGCGTTCCGGACCTCGATAGAGATGTTGACCAGGGCCTCGGAGATGGGAACTTTCTGCCGTGGCTCAGACAGGATCTCGAGGCGAGCTGGGGTGAGGCTGGGAGCGGTGATCGGCGCTTGGCCGGGATCCGCGTCGCGGAGGCGGATCGGGGGCGCGGTGGAAACCTGGACTGGCCTGGCGACCTCTCGTGCCCGAGCGGGAGGGCCGGTGCGGGTCCACGACAGGTCGTACTGTTGGCGACTGGCTTCGTCAGAGAGGACCTTCCAAGCTTTCTCGACCTTGGTCCGCAGGGACTCCCGCTGTTTGGGATCCGTGATGGTCTTGCACTCTTCTTTCCGGCCTCGGTACTGCGCGTAGATCTCGTCGCGGCTGGCATGACGCGGAACGCTGAGCAAGTGGTAGAAGTCGACGTTCTTGAGCTCCTCGGGGGAGATGGTGATCGCGGCGCTCGCTCGGTCTACGCCGGCATCCGCACACAACCGCGCCAGAACATCCTCGAAGGTTGCCTCCGAGACCCCGAGCTCTACCGCGTTGCGGCGTAGGTAGTCCTCTTGCTCGTGGGTGAGGCTACCCCCGGCGAGCACTCCCTTGATCGTCATCTCCAGGACGGGCAGGTGCTGGGATTCGGCGCGCCTGTTGGCGTCCTTGATGTAGGGAATGGGGGACTCGAGCACCTTGGACAAGGCCCCGAAGTTCTTGATCAAGAAGATCGCTTCGGTCTTGTATTTGGGATTGCTCTGCATCCCCTGCATGTACTTACGGCGCGCCTTGAACTTCTTCTGAGCTGCTTCGGGCGAGGCGTCGTCCGGCAGGCCCAGATAGGCGAGAAGGTGCGTTTTTCCGACGAGTTTGCAGAACTCGGCGGCGAGATCCAGGTTGCGGTTGTCCATCGACTGGAGAAGCTACCTCAGGCAGTGTCGGCCGCGATTCTAACGACCCGGGGCCACCAATGACAGTTCAATATTCACAGTCCGGATGTCGCCCCGATGTCAGACGAGATTTTGTTCGCACCCGGACTGAGTGGGCGTGATGCCGCCTGGACCCTCAGTCGACGTCCATTCGGCTGTTTCTCTGCCTGGCCTCGGCCACCTGGCCGGAGGTGAGCCCCCCCTGGAACCGGATGTCTACGGTGCGGGTGATGCCCGTCTCGACGTCCACCACCTGGACCTTCAGGATCTGATCCATGCCGTAGCTGTAGATGACCTCGATGGGTGTACCGCGGGGCCGCGGGGGAAGCCCGGTGAGCTCGACCTTGCCGATGACGGTGACTTCGTCGCGGTACTCGCCGGTACCCTCGGTGACCTCCACACGTACGGCGGTCATGTTTTCGTATGCGTAGGCGAAGCGGCCCCGGAACTCATAGGGCAGCTTGGTCGCTTCGGGGATGAGCTCGACGACTCTCTCCTTGCGCTGCTTGTCCAGGACGATGATTCCCAGTGGATGGGTCGTGGCATCCTCGATCTCCACCGCGGGAAGGCCCTGGGTGGTCTCTTCTTCGAGCACCGGAGCAGAGCCGAGGCCCATCATTGCCTGGGCGTCAGGAGGAGTGGCGCTATTCCCCTGCATCTCATCGAGCTGCTTCTGGGCAACATGGCCGCCATAGGCCAGCCCGATCACGGCGCCCCGAGGCTTGCGCTCGGGCTCCTTCGGACGGGGCTTGGCGATCTTCTTTGCGCGCTTCTTGATCTTGTCTCGGGTCGCTCGGAGCGCTGGATGGTTGGGCCGATGCCGGAATACGCCCGCGAGCGATGCTCCAAGGGCGACACACTCGTCTGGATTCACGCCCTTCGCGGGATCCTTCTTCGAGAGCTTCAACAGCATATTCCGGACCATGGGCATCCGTGTGGAGCCGCCGACGAGCAAAACATCGTCGAGATCTGACCACTCGAGACCGGCCTTTTCGAGCACGATATTGGCCGTGTCCTCGCACTGCTGGACCAGATCTGCCGTAAGCTGTTCGAACATCTCTCGGGTGACCTTCGAGGCCATCCGCTTGCCGCGATAGTTGACGGGGATCATCGCTCTCTCCTTGGTGGAGAGGCTGATCTTGGCGTGCAAGCAGCGTTCGTACAGTTCCTGGTAGGGCGATGCATCGTCGCGGGGGTCGAGCTGGTATTTGTCGTAGAACTCCTCGGCGACGTGATTCAGGAGCCGATCGTCCCAGTCCTTGCCGCCTAGCTCGGCGTTTCCATCGCTGGCCAGGGTGGACAACTTGGTCCCGTGGATCGACATGCAGGTGACGTCGAATGTCCCTCCGCCGAGATCGAGCACGAGGAGCTTCCGCTCGCCCCCGATGCGGTCGAGCCCGTAGGCGATAGCGGCGGCGGTGGGCTCATTGATGATCGACAGCACGTTGAGGCCGGCAATGGTCCCGGCTTCTGCGGTAGCACCGCGCTGGGCGGAGTTGAAGTACGCCGGGACGGTGATGACGACATCCTCGACATCCTTGCCAAGGAGTTCTTCCGCGTCCTCCTTCAGCTTTCGAAGGATGAGTGCGCTGATCTCCTGAGGAGTGTAGTCCCGTCCAAAGAACTCGAGCGTGAAGTCCTCTTCACCCATGTGCCGCTTGATGAAGCGCACGACATTTTCGGGGTCGATCACCACCATCTTCACGGCTTCGCCGCCGACGACACAGGCGTCTTCGTCGTAGAAGTGCACGACCGAGGGGGTGGTGGCGTGCCCGTCGGCGTTTGTTACGATCTCGGGCTTGCCATGCATGTTGACGATGGACATGGCAGAGAAGGTTGTCCCGAGGTCAATCCCCAGAACGATAGCGTCGTCTTCAGCCATTTCTCACTTCTTGTGGCGGTGGATGACCACTTCTTCGGCTCGCAAGACCTTGCTCGATCTCTCGAATCCTCGCTTGAGGACCTTGCTGATTTTGTAGTCGAGGTCCTTGTCGCTGGTGCTCTCCACCTTGACGGCCTTGTGGCGCTTGCGATCGAAATTGCTGGACTCCTCGAACGGGGTCACGTCTCTGCGGTAGAGCACCTCGAGGAACTCGTCGATCAGAAACTGGAAGCTATCGGCGATGACATCGGGTGAGACCTCCTGCTTCACGAGGCTGTCCTGGAACCAATTGAGGCTGTCGTAGAACAGCAGTAGATCGAGGAGCAGGGGCTTCTCTGCTTGAAACAGGAAGTCGTCCTTGTACTGCCGGAGCTCCTCGTAGAGTTGGTCAAAGGCCTTCTCTCGGACGCGGTCGTCGTTGAGACGGTCCGAGATCATGCGCTTGATCTCTGAAAAGTCCGATGTGAGTGAAGTATCCTCAGGCATCAATCACCTGCCAGCTGGGTCGCGAGGTTGATGAAGGTACCCTCAAGCTCCAACGCTTCGTTGCAGAAGTGGTAGTCGTTGGGTCCGGAGGCGAGAGAGGAGAGGAAGTCCTGGTGAACTTCGGATCCGACGCCGATGGTTATCACCCGCGCGCCGCTGGAGCGTAGTCGGTGAATCTCGGCGACCGTGCCGTCGGGGTCGTCGGGATGGCCGTCGGTCATGACGACGAACACCCGCTGCACACCCGCACGTGGGCGCAGAAGGTTGCGGGCATCGTAGAGCCCTTCGCTGAGGGGAGTAGACCCGATCGGAGTGAGCGAGTCGATGGCCCACTTGAGCCGGTCCATATCGGCGGTTGGGGTGCTCTTGACGCCACCCGGGAACGCAACGACTGCGATCTGCCGGTTGGGAGCGGAGAGGGTGCGCTCTGCGAACCCGATTGCCGCCGCTTTGGCCTTGCTGATGTTCGAGCCGTACATCGAGCCGGAACAGTCCATCACCAAGGCGACCTGCATCGGGGCTCGGTTGTGAGCGAGGTCCTCGAGGGTGACCTGGCCAGCCGCCAGTCGGTGGGGGAGAATCTGGCCGGTCTCGAGGTCCATCGCTTCGACCTCGACGATCCCATTCGCGTTGTACCGATAGGTGACCGCGAGCTTTGCCTCTCCGGCGGGGCGTGGAGGAATTCCATAGAACTCGAAGTGTCCGAGCACGGTGCACTGGAGCGGATCGGAGTCCTCTCCCTGGACCAGCCAGAGGTCGACCGTGGTCTGCCCATCGTGTGTGGTCGAGTAATCTTCGCGGGTCTTCTCGGCGGGGATGCGGGTATTCCGCCGGATGATCCGTGAGTTGAACAGCGAGTTCTCGCGGTACACGACCATGCCCAGGCTGTGGCTGGTGACATCGTGGGTTCGGATCTCGACGGGAGATTCCTCGCCTGCAAGAGCGGCGCTCTCGATGGCCGCGGTCAGCGCAGCGCCGAGCGCAACAGCCTCGTCGGGGTTGATATCCGTGGCGGGAGGCTTGCCGAAGATGGCGGTCAGCGTATCGCGGACCATCGGCATGCGGGTGGAGCCGCCTGCGAGCAGGATGATATCGACCTCGGAGGGGTCGGCCTTGGCTTCCTGGAGGACATCCTGGGTGAGCACAGCGCTTCGCTCGACCAGATCCCGTGTGAGTTCCTCGAAGGTCTCCCGGGTGACCGCAAGGCGCAGCACCTTGCTCCCGTAGTCGTGAAACACGTTGACCTTGGGGCGGCGCGTGAGGCTGATCTTGGCGCTCACACACTTCTGTCGGAGGTCGTGGTAGGAGGCGAGGTCCTCGAGCGGGTCCAGGCCGTGCTTCTCCTTGAATGCCTCGGCGACATGCTGGATCAGGCGGTCATCCCAGTCCTTTCCGCCGAGGAGGTGGTCGCCGTTTGTGGCGAGCACATTGATGTCATTGCCCTGGATGTCCACCAAGGTGACGTCGAAGGTGCCGCCGCCGAGGTCGTAGACCAGGACCTTGCCGTCTTGGCCGGCGTTGTTGAGCCCGTATGCGAACGCCGCGGCTGTGGGCTCGTTGATGAGCTTGAGTACCTGGAGGCCTGCGAGCTCTCCGGCTTGCATGGTGAGCCGGCGCTGTACGTCCGTGAAGTAGGCGGGAACGGTGATCACCGCCTGATCGACGCGATGGCCGAGGCGCAACTCCGCGTCGTGCTTGAGCTTGGCGAGGATGAAGCTCGAGAGGTGCTCGGGAGAGTACTCCTTCCCGGCATATTCGAACTTGAAGTTCTCGTCGCCCATGTGGCGCTTTACGAATTCTACAACCTGCTCGGGGTACACCACGGCAGCTTGCTTGGCGTAGTTGCCCACGATGACGTCTTCATCCTCGAAGAGGATCACCGATGGCGTGATGCGATCGCCCTCGGCGTTGGGAAGAATCTCGGGGACGCCGTGCTGGTTGACGTGGGCGATGGCGGAGAAGGTCGTGCCGAGGTCGATACCGACCGCACCGGTCGTCATGTGTGGGTCTCCAGCGGGACTTGAATTGTCCAGCTTTCAGGGAAGGAATTCACAGGGGGGAACCAGTTGCCTACGAGAGGCGCATGGATAGGAGCCGGAGTATATCGGACGTGTCCAATCGGTCCAAGCGGTGAAATATGCCCGGTCTTCTACTCGCGAGTCGCAGCCCCTATCGCGCCAAGATTCTCACCGACGCAGGCATCGCCTTTTGTGTGGCCCCGGCCGATATCGATGAGCAGGCCCATACCCAAGCCGACCCGGTGGAGCGAGCTGTCGCTATCGCAACGGCAAAGGCGGAGAAGTCGCGATCTCTCAATCCGGATACTCTCACCCTGGGAGTCGATCAGGTCGTCTACGAACCGCGGACTTCAGATGTCTTTGGCAAGCCGCGGGACAGCGAGGACCATGTGCGGCGGCTGGTGGCGCTGGGCGGGCGCTGTCACGATCTGGTCACGGGGTACGCCCTGGTGGGGCCACACGGCCTGTGTACCGGCTCGCAGACCACGCGGATCTGGATGAGAACCGTGTCCGAGGCAGAGATCACGGCCTATGTGGCTACGGGCGAGGGGGCAGGTTGCGCGGGGGGCTATGCTGCCGAGGGGCGCGGGGGCTTCTTGATCGAGCGCGTGGAAGGGGACTGGTTCAATGTGATCGGCCTGCCGCTCTACGCGATCTGGTCCGATCTGCGGCGGCTGGGATGGAGGTTCGATGGATCCGAATGAGCTGGAGTCATTGTCGCGCGATCTGCGCTCAGCGCTTGGAGATCTCGTCGCTCGAGGGGTGCGCCAGGAGCCCATCGGTGCTCGGGCACAGGTGGCTCCCACTCGGCCCGATGACCGGAGCGAGGCGGTCTCGGCGTGGTCGGATATCGCTCGCGGCGCCCGCGCATCGCAGCCCACCGGGGGAGCGGCACTCCGGGCCATCCGAGAAGAACTCGGTGACTGCAAACGTTGTGAACTCTGTCGTACTCGAACCCAGCTCGTCTTCGGGGTCGGGAGTCCGGATGCGGATCTGGTCGTCGTGGGAGAGGGGCCGGGGCACCAGGAGGATCTCCAGGGGGAGCCCTTCGTGGGCCCGGCCGGGCAGATGCTGGACAATATGCTCGCCAAGGTGGTCGGGGTTCCTCGGCCTGAGGCGTACATCCTCAATGTGGTGAAGTGCCGTCCTCCGCGGAATCGCAACCCACTCCCGGTCGAGGTGGCCGCGTGTCGCCCCTTCTTGGCTGCCCAGATCCGCGCTCTACAACCGAAGATCATCCTGGTGCTCGGTTCGGTCGCCTACAAGACCCTGATGGCCACTTCCGAGGGAATCACGCGTGCGCGGGGACGGTGGCAGCTGTACCGGGATCCATCGTCGGAGCTCAAGGTTCCGGTCATGCCCACCTTTCATCCCGCCTACCTCCTCCGGAAGCCTGAGGACAAGCGCCTCACCTTCGCCGACCTGAAGGCTGTGAAGCAGCGCTACGACGACGAGGGCGGCCGACGGAGTTAAGCAGCCTGGGTTCCGCCGGTCCTACGGCGTTCGATGGAGTCCCGATGTCCCGTTCCAAGGTTCAGCGAAAGGCCGAGATCCTGGCAGAGAAGGCCGCGCAGGAAGCTCTCATGCAGCAGGAGGCCATGGCGCGAGTCGAGTCCCGCACGACTCCTGAGCCCACGATGAAGACGCCCGATCCTCCGCCGCGCCTCGATCCAGACGACCTCATGGCCATCGCCGAGATGGACCCGACCGAGCTCGCGGCCTTGATGGAAGGAGCCACGACGGGCGGTCAGCTCGAGACGGGAGAAGAGGTACGTGGCACCGTCACCCGGGTGAATGAGCAGCAGGTCCTCGTCGATATTCAACGCAAGTCCGAGGCCTGGATGGACCGCGCCGAGGTTCCCGATGCCGAGGTCGGCCAGAGCCTCACGGCGTACGTCGTGTACGCCGGTGAGTCGTCGGTACAGCTCTCGAGTAAGCTCTCCGGAGCGGCCGCATCGGCCCACCTCGATGAAGCCAAGGAGTCGGGAATTCCCATCGAGGGGCTGGTCTCGTCGACGAACTCCGGCGGCTTCGAGGTCAAGATCGGCGATGTGCGGGCCTTCTGCCCCCGCTCACTCATGTCCCGGTACCCGGTTCCCGTACCGGAGGTCTTCGTCGGCCAGAGCCTGCAGTTCAAGGTCATCGAGACGGGCGACAAGATCGTGCTGTCTCGCAGAGCCCTCGAGGAGGAGAAGGCCGAGGTCTTCGCCGACGAGTTCTGGAAGAATGTGGTGGTCGATCAGCAGCTGGATGGAGTCATCCGGAACATCCAGACATTCGGCGTGTTCGTCGATCTCGGTGGCGTCGACGGATTGATCCCCCGACGAGAGCTCTCATGGGGTGATGACGCCCCGGCGGATCTGGTGTCGGTGGGGGAGCAGGTGACGGTTCGGGTCATGGAGATCGATCACGACGCCAAGCGGCTCACACTCACCCTGAAGAACCCGGACCAGGCGCCCTGGCAGATGGTCGGGGGGGATTTCGTCGAGGGTGGAGTGTACGATGGGACCGTCGCGCGCATCACGACATTCGGTGCCTTTGTTCGCCTGGCGGATGGGCTCGATGGCCTGATCCATGTCAGCCGATTGGCCAAGCACGTGCCCGTGGCGGGCGAGGCCATCAAGGTGCGGGTGCTGTCCATCGATCACGAGAGGCAGCGGATCTCCCTTGCTCCATTCGTCGAAGGAAGCTCCGAAGACGCCGCCGAAGAAGTGGCCGTTTCGGGCACAGTGGCGGAAGTCATGCGGAATGGCGTCGTCGTCCAGCTCGACGATGGGCGCACCGGCTGGCTGCCAGCCTCCGAAGTCGAGATCCCGGCCGGTACGGTACTGGCGCAGAGGTTTCGGCGCGGGAAGGCAGTGCAGGCGCGGATCAAGGATGCTTCCCAGAGCAACCGCATCACGTTGACGATGCGCGTCACCGCTGTGGAAGACTGGCGCGCACACCAGAAGCCCAAGAAGGCCCAGAGTTTCGGGACCTTCGGGGATCTGTTCGCCGGTATCGATCTGAAGAAGTAGGGCACCCATTCGGCGGTCCTGCGCGGGGGCGCTCCCTCACTGAGTGGGGGCGCTGCTCCGACCCGCCATGCTTCGACGGTGAAGCCCGCTGTGTTACCCCGTGCGAAACTGGAGACAACCCATGGTCGCCCTGCTTACTGTGCTCATCGCATCCTCCGCCTCCGCCAAGGATCCCTGCAGCAAGATCAAGCCACACACCGACTCATTCGGGGTCACCACCCGCGGCATGCTCCAGTATGTGGGGATCGGCGGCTACCTCGCGGTGTCCTTGGTCGACAAGGACGGAACCGTGGAGCTGCTCACCATGTACGTCATGCCCGGCTCCATCGACGAGGTCGTGCCCAAGGGGACGCCGGGCCAGATCGCCCTTGCAGACGGCACCGTAGTGACCCTGGTGACCTCCGCGGACGCCGCCCCGGTGACCAACGCAAACACCGCCGCCAACATCTTCACCCAGTGGCAGCTCCCGTACGTCGTGGACGCCAAGACCCTGGCGACTCTGTCCACATCCCCCATCAGCGCGGTCAAGAGCACCATCCTCAACCAGGACGTGAGCTTCGAGATCCCAGAGAAGAAGGGCGCGAGACTGCAGACCGCCGCCGGATGCCTCGCCCCGTAGTCACCTGGCGCTCCGAATCCTCGCGGACTACTCGCTGCGCTCGTCCATCTTGCCATCACCGTCGGTGTCCTTGCCGGTACGGATGACGTTTCCCTCTGCGTCGAATCGCTCCCATACGTCGATTTTGCCGTCGCCGTCTGTGTCGCGCTCCTTGCGAGCGAGGCGGGTCTGGCCTTCTGCGACCTCGTAGTACTTGAACACGTTGGGCTTGCCGTCCGTCTCCGTGTCGTACTCGGACATCACCCGCTTTCCGTCGCGGTAGTGGTCCGTCCAGTCGAAGCTGCCGTCGTAGTCCGAGTCCATCTGCTCCTTCTTGAGCTTGCCGCTGTCATCGAAGTAGGAGATGAGATCGATCCGGCCGTCGTGGTTGAGGTCGACCTCCTTCTTCACCAGCAGACGATCCTCGGATCGCTGCCGAAAGTAGTTCACGATCTCGGGCTTGCCATCGACATCGAGATCGACTTCCTGCTGAATGAGGCCCTGCTCGGGCAACTCGCGCTCGGTAACCTGGGTCTCGGGTTCCTCGTCGTGCGACTCCGTGGGGGCCGCAGCAGCGCCCTTGTTGCTCTTGCAGCCGGTGATGACGATTGCGCCCAGGAACAGGGCTGTGACGACGCGCATTTGAGAACCTCGGGGCGGGGGGCGATCCCCGCACTGACGCATCTTACCGGCGATCGTGTGACATGCAAGGTCCGGCATGGGAGCACGGAGCGGTTGCAGGACGTCTCGAACGAGCCTATTGACGCGCACTGGAGGCGATGTGACCCGAGGGCGCTTGATCATCGTGGACGACGAACCCGTCATCCTTCGCTTGCTTACATCCGTGTTCGAGGACGAGGGCTTTGATCTCGTCTCCTGCGCGGATGGCCGCAGCGCCGTGGCGGCGATCGATGTGGGAGTGGATGTCCTGCTCACCGACAAGAACCTGCCGGATGTGGGCGGGCTCGAGCTGCTGGAGCATGCCAAGCGCCGTCAGCCGGACTGCGAGGTGCTGCTGATCACGGGCTACGCTTCGCTCGATACGGTCCTGCGTGCCATGCAGCTCGATGCCTTCGACTACATCGTCAAGCCGCCAAAGGACATCTTCCATGTGAAGCGCAAGGTGTTCCAGGCCTTCGACAAGGTCCGGCTCGCGCGGGAGAACAAAGAGCTGCTGTTGCGACTCAAGGAGCGCAACCAGGAGCTCGAGGCGGCCGTGGCCGAGCTCCAAGAGGTCCAGGCCGAGCTCATCCAGTCCGAGAAGCTCGCCGGTATTGGCACGCTGGCGGCGGGCATCGCCCACGAGATCAGCAGTCCATTGTTCGGCGTGATGGGCCTCGCCGAGGCGATCTTGGATGAAGAAGATCGCGATCTGGTCAACGGATACGCTCGTGAAATCGTGGACTATTCCCGCACCATCAAGGAAATCGTGGTCCAGTTGTCGGGCTACAGCCGCACGGCGGAGCACGAGTACCACACCACCGTTGAGCTCTCCCGGGTGATCGAAGACGCGGTGCGCTTGGTACGTCGCAGTCTGGGCTCAGAGCCCATGGAGGTCCGGGTCGAGGTCGCGAATGATCTCTATGTCAACGCCCGGACCAACGAGATCCAGCAGGTCTTCGTGAACCTCGTGAAGAATGCGCTGGAGGCGATCGCCGAGCGCCACGGCGAGTCGGCCGATGGGCTGTTGACCATCCGAGCCGGGGTTCGGGGCAAGCATGTGTGGATCGAGGTCACCGACAACGGGGCTGGCATCTCTCCCGATCGCCTCGGCTCGATCTTCGACCCGTTCTACACGACAAAGCCCCCGGGAAGGGGCACCGGGCTGGGGCTCAACATCGTCTACCGCATCGTCACCAAGTACCGCGGCACGATCTCGGTCGAGAGCATCGTGGGGTCGGGCACCCAGTTCACCCTGAAGTTCCCGAACGACACGGACAGCTCTACCGACGAAGAGGCGTAGATGCGCCTGTGGTTGCGATTCGCACTCGTGATCGCAGCCGTGAGCGTGTTCTCGCTCCTGTTCCTGGGTGTGTGGGCCCAGCAAGTGACCGGGCAGTCGGCGACCGAGGCGGCCGAAAAAGCTCAGGAGCGAGATGCGATCGCGGTCGCTGCCTCGGTTGGGCGGTGGCTGGACGGACAGACCGATTTCCTGGTCGGATGGGTCGGCGCATTCGCGGTGTCGAATATGGACGCGTCTCGGCAGACGGGTCTGCTTCGTGCCATCCTCACCGCCATGCCCTCGACCGTGACCGTCGTGCTCGTGGATGGCGACGGTCAACCCGTAGTTCAGCCCGTATTCATGGAGAACTCGGCGGGCGTGGATGGGGTCAGTGTGGTGGGCTCGGAGGCGCGGGCTGGCGCATTGATCCGGCGACTCCCGGTCACCGAAGCGCTCGCGAACCCCAGTGGAATGGCCTTCGGCTCTATCCACCGCTTCGATGGGGAGACCTACTCGGTACCGGTGGCCGTGGTCGCCTCCGAGAACCCTCCGTTGGTGCTCGGCGCGGAGATTCGCCTGGTGGTGGCAGCAGAGCTCGATGCGCAGTCCACTGCCGATCGGGCGGTGCTTCTCGTCGATCGAGCGGGGACCGTGGTGGGGAGGCCGAACCCGCTGGTCGATGTCAGTCTCTTGAAGCCGGTCCTCGGGACATTGGCCAGCGTCTCCTATGGCGCGGCGGGGACGACGGTTCAGGGGGCGGTGGCCCCGGTGGGCCGGACCGACTGGTCCGTAATCGTGCTGGAGCCGGCGCATATCGCACTGCAGACGGCCCACGACATCCGGCGCTTGCTCGTCATCGTCCTGATGGTCGCCATGGCGGTCGCTATCGCCCTGGGTTTTGTGATGGGGCGCTGGTTCACCGAGCCCATCGCCCGTCTTCGGGACACCGCGCTCGTACTCGCCGAGGGGCGATACGGAACTCGGGCCGATGTGTCGAGCAATGACGAGGTGGGCGAGCTCGCGCGCGCCTTCAACCACCTCTCAGAGCGCCTCAAAGAGAACCAGGTCGAGATCCTCCGCCAGCGCACGGAGATCGAGGTCTTCAACCAAGAGCTACAGCAGCGCGTAGATGCGGCCACGGCGGACCTTCGAGAGGCCCAGGAGAGCCTGGTGCGCTCGGGGCAGCTGGCCGCCGTGGCACAGCTGGGGGCGGGCATGGCCCACGAGCTCAACAACCCACTGATGGCGATCCTCGGCCTCGCGCAGGTGTTGCGGATCAAGTCGACGGAGCCCGCCACGGTCGAAGTCCTCGGGGATCTGGAGTCCCAGGCCGAGAGATGCCGCGATGTGCTCGACTCCCTGCTGAAGCTGACCGGGGCAGAGTCGGGCCTGGGGCAGGAAGCGGCCGCGGGGCTCCAGGCGGTGCTCTCCGATGCGCGGATCGCCCTCGCTGGGGTCGTGCGGGACAGCGGTGTCACGGTGGAGTGGGGCGAGGTTCCCGATGTTCGAGTGGCGGCTGACGCGGGGCTCACGATCGGTGTGTTTGGACAGATCCTCACCGCGCTGGTGCTGGGTCTGCCGGAGGGGGCTCTGCTCTCGATCCGCGGAGAGGTCGATGGGGGTGCGGTGTGGGTGCTGATGACCCCCGATCAGGCGGTGGGAATCGCACGGGATGATTGGATGGCCGCGGGGCTCGATGTGTGGGTCGCGCGACAGACCCTGGACCGGCTTGGAGGACAGCTCGTAGAACCCGTGGACGAGAGCGCGGCGTGGCGGGTGAAGCTCCCCTTGGGGTGAGCGTGCTAGAACTATGGGGTGAGGGCGGACAAGGGAGCACCACTCGCGTGCGCAGAAACGTAGCGATTCTCCTCGTGGCGGTAGTGGTCGTCGCGACCTCTGTAGCGGTCTGGAGGTACCTTGCCCGTGGCGATTCGCTCGGTGAGGTCGTGCTCTCGTCGGTCTCGGGAGACGTCGCGCTCATCGGTCCGGGTCGCGATGGGCACGCCGAGGTGGGGGTGCGTATCGCCGTATCCGACCACCTCAAGACCGGGAAGGGCCGTGCGGTCCTCTCCCTGGATGGAGGCACGCGAGTAAGGATCGGCCCCTCTTCTTCGGTGGTGGTGCGGTCGGTCGATGAGCAGGGCGTGGGGCTCGAGCTCGAGGGTGGAGCGCTGCGAGCCATCGTGCGCCCCGAGAGCGGGTCGGTCAACGTCGCGGGGGGCGGGGTCACCGTCCAGGCTACCGATGCGGACTTCGGAATCGGCGTGATCGATGGCATGGCTGTGCTCGAGACCACGCGCGGTGAGGTCGCCCTCATGGGAGTTGATCAGCCCCGCCTGAGTGCCGGATCGAGGGCGGTGATCCGCAACCGGGCCGCGTCGATTGGTCCCATCCCCGACGATCTCTTGTTGGAGGTGTCCTGGCCGGATCCCGAGAGGACCCGGCTCGAGAAGACCCGCATCCGGGGCCAGAGTGCGCCGGGCGCAAAGGTCACCCTGGTCGGGGCATTCGGCACGCGCACGGTCGTCGCGGGCGAAGATGGTCGGTTCGAAGCCACTGTGCCCCTGGCCGAAGGCAAGAACAACCTCGTCGTCAGCGCAACCGATCTGCTTGGGAACAAGGCCGATATAAAAGGGGTCCTGCAAACCCGCGACACCCGGGGCCCGACCTTTCGGGGCGGCGTTGAGTACGGAAACTGATTGTGTGGTCCTTGCTCATCGGGGCCGTGTTCGCCGCTGACTTTGTAGTGCTTCCCGAACCCGAGGTCCTGCGTCCGGGGCTCCCCGCAGTCGTTTGGGTGGCCGTATTGGACGAGAGCCACCGGGGTCCGCCTGTCGTGGATATCGAGGGGGGGGCGTTCCGGTTCGGATCCGAGGGGTCGAGGGACGGCGTCTGGCCATTGGTCGTGACTCCTCATGGCGGGGTCGAGACATTGGAGCTGGCGATTCGAGCGGGGACGCAGAGCACTCGGGTCGCGCTCGAAGTGGGCTGGCCCAATCCGGGACAGCTCGATGTTCCCGCTCGGGTCGAGGCCGTCGTTCAAGACCCCGAGCCGATCCGGATTCGGGTGACCGGGCCGAATATCCCCCCGCCGGAGCTGCTTCAGGTCGTGGTGGGTGAGGGAACTGTTCAGGGTGTCGAGGTCGTCGAGGGGGGGCTCGAGCTGGCGATCTTGCCCGGAGATTCCCCCTTTCCACGTCGAATCCCGTTTGGCATTCGCGACTCTCGCGGTGACAGCCGCCCGAGCTGGGGCACGATCCGTCTGCGTGCCCGCCCGCGGATTCCCCTCCAGGCCGAGCCCGGCGCCACCCTACAGCTCGAGGTCGGCGGCCGGCAATATGGGCCCTTCGAGTCCGACTCCAACGGGAAGATCATCGCTCGGGTCGATCAATATCCGGGCGAGACCGTGGCCAACGCTGTGCTCATCGATGACCTCGGAAATCGCACGGCCTCAGCCATTCCCCTCGCCAGTCAGGACAAAGCGATGTTGGTCGCGATCTCGGGCGATCGCGCCCGGGCTCAGGGGGCTCCTCGGCTGGTGTACCTGCGCGCAGTCGACGGCGATGGGCGAGCCTGGCGGGGAGCCGCCCCAAGCTGCCGATCCGCTGCGGTAGGCTCTCTCGCGGTGATCCCCATCACTCAGGGGCTATATGCCGTGCCCATCCAGGGCCGGTTCTCCCAGCAGCTCGTCGATGTGCGCCTGGAGTGTCGGCTCGGTGCCGAGGCGGGGGCGTCTATCCGCGTGGGGCCCCGGCCCGGTGTGGCATCTCGGTTGCTGCTCCAGGTCTGGCCCACGGAGCTCTCCACGGATCTTCCCTTGGCCGAGGTCCGGGTGGCGGTGGAGGATGCCCGTGGGCAGCGCCTCGACTCTGCCGATGTCGAGATCTACGCCGATCATGGGGTCGTGGATGTGCGGGAACCCGGCCAAGCGGAGTACCGTGGTGATCGGGCCGTGGAGGTCGGTCGCGACGAGATCCATGCGCGCTATTCGCCACCCGCATCGACGGGCCCCGTCCATCGCCTCGAGGTCGGCTGGGATCGCACGGCGGCCGGGCTCACCGCCTACGCAAGAGCTGTAGATGCGGTCGGTGCACCGGTCCGAGATGCGCAGGTCGGGTTCTCCTTTGCCCCACCCGGCCAAGGCACCGGAGAGCCGAGTGTGGTCACCGCCACCTCCGAGTCGGGGTGGGCGGAGAGTGCGGCTCAGTTCGTGGAGCCGGGGCCCATCCTGCTTCGCGCCACATCCGGTGCGGTGGTGGCGCGCGCCCTCGTGCTGCCCGGCACGCGGGGGTCCGTCGCACCGGGGGATGCGCTGCTCGAGTCCACCCAGCAAATCACCTTGTCGCCCGGTCGCGTCGCGGGGATCTCGGTCAATGTCGACCCACCCATCCTCCGCACGGGGCGCGCTTCGGTGGCGTGGGTCTCGGTGCAGCTCGAAGATCTGGCTGGCAATCCAGTGGCCGACGAGTCGGTACACCTCGAGGTGTCCGAGGGCACCGTGGGGCCGCTGATCACCCGCCCCGATGGGTCCTGGGTGGCCGAGTATGTGCCCACGGATAGCGACCGCCCCCGTGAGGTCACCATCACCGCCAAGACCGATGCGCTGCGATCGACGGCTCGGCTCACTCTCGAGCCCCAGCTCGGGCGGATCTCGGTGGGGCCCCAGGTCGGCTGGATCAGCAACTTCGGCACGGTCTCCTCTCCAGTGGTGGGGCTCGATGTCGATCTGCGCACCCGTCTGTTGGCCGAGAGCGTGCTCGTTCGGGCGTCGGTTCAGGGATATGGCCTGGCCTCCACCACCCCGACCGGGCTCGGCGAGGATGCTCGGATCATCGGGGGTGTGTATCCGGTGACTTTGGCGGCCATGCTTCGCCAGGACCGGGGCGGGGTGTCCTTCTACGGCGGGGCTGGGGGCACCATCGCCTTACACACGGTCACCACCCGGTTCGGCAATCGCGTGGTGAGTCGAGGAAATCGCGCGGTCACCGGCGGTGTGGCTCTCGGCGGGGTCGGGTACCGCCTCGGGCTCGGGGACCTCGTGGCGGAAGCGCGATGGACCTGGTTGCCTGGACCCGGTGGTGAGGTGGGGTTTACGGGGAATATCGGCGGGCTCGCAGCCGGGCTCAGCTTCCGGGTAGTGTATTGAGGAGCCCATGCTGATCCTGTTGCCAATGCTGAGCGGATGCGGGGTTCGGCTCCCCGACCCCGTACTCCAGTCCGTGGAACCCGACCGCGGTTGGAACGGCGAAGAGACGGTGGTCTCGGTCCAGGGCGCCAACTTCTACCCACAGATCGAGGTCAACGCGAACCGCCGAGATCAGGCCGATCTGGACCGGGGTTTCTCGGCCTCCCTGCGCTCCGAGATCACCGGAGTGTGGCCGCTCGGCGGAGTCAGCGCGGTCGACTACGAGCACTTGAGCGCGGTGGTGACGCCCGGGATTCCATCCGGCATCTACGATCTCGTGGTCGTGTCTCCGACCGGTCGGGAGGCGGTGCTTCCCTCGGCCTACACCGTCTCCGATACTCGCGCAGACCGGCTGAATCTGTCCACAGACACGGTGATCGCCGAGGTGAACACTCCCAAGCTGCTCACCATCGAGCTGCTCGCACCGGGCGAGAACGCCCAGATCGTGCAGACCGACCTGGAGATCGAGGTGCGGATCGAAGGTCCATCGGGGGAGGTCGTGGATGGTGTCTTCAGCGCCACCGACCTCGAGAACGTGATTGTCGCCCCCAATGGCCAGTCGCTCACGGGCTTCCTTGGGCCCGATGGCGTGGGGCGGGTCTCTCTCTCCGTCGGCACGCCTGGACAGGTGGATGTCACGGCCAGCCCTCTGGACATCACCAGCCCGATTCGCTCGGGAACGACCACGCTCCAGTGGGAGCCGGGCCAAGAACTCCAGGCCCTCTTCGACTTTCCCAACGACCCGATGGAGGTGGTTGCGGGGCAGGCGTTTCAAGTGGATGTCCGGCTCGTAGACCAGTTCGGCAACCCGGTCGACGAGGACGTGCCGATCTTCATCCGGTCGAAGTGTGGAAACTACTTCCGGGCGCTCGAAGGCCCCGAGCAGGTCACCGTCACCCTCGAGAACTCGACCGAGCTCGGAAATAGCTGCTCGGGCAGCCCGCAGGGGCTCGAAGTCGCCCTCGGACCGGTGGGGGAGTCCGGACCCATCGTCGTGCTCCCCGACGTCGTCTCTCGGTTCGGCGTCGTCACCAGCACCGCTCCGATTCGGGCGGGTCAGACCAAGTCGGGTCAGATCACGCCGCGGGATGTCTTTGGCAATCGCACCCTCTACACCGGCGCCATTGATGTCACCGATACCGTCGGGGGGTTGGGCGAGATCGACTGCATTCCGGCCGTCTTCGACGATCTGGATTGCCGGTTCATCTCCACCTTGGCGGGTGAGCAGGTCCAGCTCGTGGCGACATCGGGCGCCTTGACCGGCGTGAGCGCTCCCTACCGGGTCGGGCCCGCCCTCGGCGTCGACAGCCTCGATGTAGAGGTCCAAGGGGTGATCGCAGCGGGTGAGGGGTTCATCGTCGGGCTCTCTCCTCGGGATATCTACGGCAACCTCATCCTCGCCGACGACCTCCAGGGGGCCACGGTCGCCCTGGCCGACGAGCTCGGTGAGCTGTCTTGTCAGGTCGCCCCGCCCCTGTTGGATGGCCGTATGGCCTACGACTGCACGCTCTTCACGGCGCGACCCGACGCGTCCATTTCGGTCGACCTCGATGGGGTCGTGGGCCTCTCGCCAGACTTCGAGGTGGTGAACGGAGAGCTGGCCATCGGGGTGGTCAGCGTTCCGGGCTCGGTCGTCGCGGGAGATACATTCACCGTCGGGATCTTGGGGACGGATGCCTACTCCAATCCGTACCTGGTTCAGACCAACACCGTCGTCGAGGTCTTCGATCTGAGCGGTGTATTCATTGGGGATGTCAGCCTTGATGTCACGGGGGAGGGGGCATCATCGGTCCGGCTCATCGAGGCGGGGACGACGGTCTTCATCGTGTACGCGGACGGCGTGGAGATCGGTCAGTCCGCTCCGATCGTCGTCCAGCCCGACATTGGTGTGGGATTGCAAGTCTCCCCGTTGGTCCCCTGGGCGTGGACAGGCACGCCCACCGCGGTGCAGATCGAGTCCATCGATCAGTTCGGGAATCGCGGTTCGGAGAGCTTCGATGTGTTGCTCAGCTCACGCTCTAGCAGTGGTTCGCCCATCACCGTCTCGCTGAGCAATGGCGCTGCGACGACCACCTTCACCTGGTCCAGCCCGGTCTATGACGAGGTGCTGGACGGGTCGGGCGGCGGGCTGTCCGGTGCATCGGACCCCATCGATGTGGTTTCCGATTGCGGCGCTTCGGGTCCGGTCGCCGTGGTCGACTTCGCGGGGGCCCCATCAGGGCGGGCCTGTTGGGATGAAGCTGCCGGGTCGGCCACCCTGGCGGGCTCACTGGCGGGGACGGTCCCCGGTGCGGCCCTGCTCAGTCGGTACAGCACCAGCGTGGGCGGTGATGCGGCTGTCGCTGCGGGGCCCGCATTCACCATCGAGGTCGACTCCATCGGGTCGAATGCGGTGGACGCCCTCGTCGCAGACACCTCTGGATGTGGCAGCGAGGTCGCCGCGGTCGTCTGGGCCGGACTCGACGATGGCAACCCGGTCGGGGAGATTGCCGTGACCCTTGGGCTCTCGGACCTGGTGATCGGGGTAGACGCGAGCGACCTGCAGATCGTCGGCGCGGTCGACTGCACGGGGGATCCGGCCGCCGGGGGAGGGGTCATCGTACGCTCGGATCGGGGGGAGTTGCTCGGGGCCAGCCCCTCGGGGAGTGGCCTGCAGATCACGCTCGATTCCACCGGGAGCGGCTCCTTCCAGCTCGACGCTTCCCAAGCGACCATGGGTGGGACGGCCACGGTTGTGCTCCGGTCCCTCACCGATGGCGCTGGGGGGGCGACCACCCTCGTCTTCTCCGGGGACGACGCCCTCCCCACCGTGTACGAGCAGGATCCTGTGGGGGACACCACTGGAGTGGTCGACCGGGTAGACCTGGAGTTCAGCGAGCCCATGCTCCCTGCGACCTTGGTCCCCGCGGCATTTCAGCTCGATGGGCCCGCTACTGTGGGCATCGGGGCGGTCAACGAGCTCGGGCCGCGCCGTTGGGAGGTCGTGCTCGATGGGCCGATCAATGCCGAGGATGGGACCTGGACCTTGCGGGCCTCCGACTCCATCCGCGATCTGGCTGGCAATCGCCTCGATGGGGGATCGGCAGGTGTGGCTGCAGCGTGGCTCGGTTCCTTCGGAGCGCTGCCCGGTGTGGTCGATCCGGTGAGCTGTGTGGCGGCGGTCGCACGCTTTCGCCCTGACGGAGACCCCGGAGCAGGGGAGGAAGCCGATGTCTTCCGCGTCGAGCTGTTGACGGACACCTTGCCGAACGGGTGGATCGCGACGGTGCACGATGCGTCTTCCACGACGGTGCTCCGAAAGAGGCTCGTGCCGGTGGGAGTCTCGGATGCTTGGGAGTGGGATGGGCGCGACCAGAGCGAGCGGGTGGTCTCCGACGGCGACTACACCGTGATCATCGAGCCCGAAGATGGATTCGGGAACCTCGGTCAGGGCTGTTCGCTGCCTGTCGAAGTCGCCAATGAGGGGGGGCGATGAGCCTGGACGATCCGGACCTGCTTCGCCTGGCAGAGCTCGCCGAGGCCGGGCTCGCAGCGACCTCCTTGGTGCACGAGGTTCGGCAGCCGCTGTTTGCGCTTCGTACGATGGCCCAGCTTGGGCAGCGGGATCGGGAAGGGTTCCGCATGGATGAGCTGCTTGCGGTGGTCGACCACCTCGAGTCGCTGCTGGCCGCCTGGTCGGATGTGGGGCGTCGCGAGGAGGCCCGTGTCCATGATGTGCGCGAGATCGTCGCCGGTGTGGTTCGGATGATGGAAGGTCGGCGCAGGCAGGTCGGCGCCCGCCTGCTGGTGGAACCCGGGGAGCCGGTGTGGGCAGACGGCCCGCCTTCGGTGGCGCGGCAGGTCGCGCTCAACCTCGTGGTCAATGCCCTCGATGCGGTGTCGGGCTGTGAAACACGCGTGGTGAGCGTGCGGATCGACGTCAGAGACGGGAGAGCGGCGCTCACGGTCGAGGACTCCGGTGCCGGGGTCCCGACCGAGGTCGCGGGTACCCTCTTCCAACCCTTCGTTACCAGCAAGCCGGCCGGACAGGGCACCGGGCTCGGGCTGTACGTCGCCCGGCGCCTATGTGTGGAGCAGGGAGGAGGCCTCGAGTACGAAGCGCTGGACCCGGGCACTCGGATGGTGGCTCAGTTCTCGGTGGGGCCCATGAAGAAGGCGTAGTAGCTGCTGGTCTCGTCCGAGGGGTCGAGCTCGGCGGCGGTCGCGAAGTGCGACTGGCTGTCTGCGAGCAGCTTGTGGAAGCGGTCGGGGTCACCGAAGATCACATCGTCTTCGTCGGCGATGCGTCGCAGGACCTCGGCGAGCTGGGCGTGGGCGAGCCCGCGAAGAACATTCTCGGGCAGGTCTTCGGTCCACTGGCCGTCCGCTTCCAGGATGGACAGGGCCTCGCGGGTGTGCTCCTCGGCGTCTTCGAGCCGGGAGGTGTCGAGCAAGATGCGGCCGAGCATCAGGCGCGGTTCGGCCAGGCGCGGTTCGGCGCTGAGGATGGAGCGGAGCTCGTCCTCGGCGGCATCGAGCTTGCCGGCGGCGTGGAGCTTTGCGGCGCCGAGGAAGCGGTCGGCGAGCAGGGAGAGGGTCTGTTCTTCTGGGGTCATGGGAGGTCATCGAATGGGGATGAGAAGGGATGGTCGGACTTGACCTGGGAATGTGATCGCGGCCGTGGCCCGCCTCCGGAGGAGGACTGGCCAGGACCGAGCACGGCGATATCGAGGCGGCTGGTGATCGCATGGACCACACGGGGGGCGAGCCAGCGGCGGGTAGGGGGCATGATGAATAGGAACCCGGCGAGATCGGTGAGCACCCCGGGCGTGATCAGCAATAGCCCGCCGGCGAGCACCAGCACCCCCTCGGCGATTCGCGCCCCCGGGGGAAGGCCGCCACGGAGCTCCTCGGTGAGCTGGGAGAGCACCCCGAGGCCCTCGCGTTTGGCGAGCCAGGCCCCGAGCGTCCCCGTAACCACGACGATGGCAAAGGTCTGCCACGGGCCCAGCCAGGCGCCGATCTGGAGCAGGAGCATCAGCTCGACGGCGGGGACCACGGTGAACAGCAGGATCAGTCGCCACATGGGGGCTCTCCCTTCAGCTGTTGCCATAGCGCCTCGAGGGTGGGCCCATCGAGCTGGGAGGGATCTGCGCCGGAGTCCCGCACGGTGGACTCGAGGCGTCTGAAGCGACCCTCGAACTTGGCGGTGGCGGCACGTAGGCAGTCCTCGGCCGACACCCCAGCATGGCGAGCGATGTTGACGACGCTGAACAAGACGTCTCCGAGCTCCTCTTCGATGCGAGCAACCTGATCACCGTGGAGCACTTCGTCCAGCTCTTCGATCTCTTCGGTGAGCTTGGCCCGTGCGCCGTCGACGGTGGGCCAGTCGAAGCCAGTGGATGCGGCCTTCTTCCCGATTCGCTGTGCCCGCAGCAACGCGGGGAGGGCGCTGGGGACGCCGTCGAGCACGGAAGAGGGCAGATCCGATCGCTCGGCGCGCTCGGCTGCTTTGATGGCCTCCCAGCCACGGACCCCTTCGTAGTCGGCGTCACTGAACACATGGGGGTGGCGTCGGATCATCTTGTCCACGGCTGAACCCGCCACATCATCGAGATCGAACTGCCCTTCGTCCGATTGGATCTGGGCGAGCAGCACGACCGTGAACAGCAGATCGCCCAGCTCACCGAGCAGCGCGCGATCATCCCCCGCATCGATCGCGTCGAGCACCTCGTAAGCCTCTTCGAGCAGCAGAGGCCGCAACGTGCGCGGTGTCTGCGCGCGATCCCAAGGACATCCGCCCTCTGCGCGCAGCGTTCGGGTGATCCCGACCAGCTCCTGCAACCTGCCCATTCTGGCTTCCTCCCAAGGGTGTCGCGGAAACCGCCTGCCCGCACTCGTTCAACGGGGTAGGATGACAGGCGTTTTACGGGGGATGTGTGCCCGGGTCTGGCCCGCAGCAGTTCGGCGACTATCACCTGCTCGAGAAGATTGCGACCGGCGGTATGGCCGAGGTCTGGCGCGCACGCGCGTACGGACTCGCAGGTTTCGAGAAGATCCTCGTCATCAAGAAGGTGCTCGACTCGCTCGCCAGCGACGACGAGTTCATCAAGCTGTTCATCGACGAGGCCCGCATCGCGGTGCAGCTGTTGCACGTCAACATCGTGCAGGTCTTCGATCTCGGAGAGGTCAACGGCCACTACTACATGGCCATGGAGTACGTGCATGGCCAGGATGTGGCTCGTCTCGTCTCCCGGTCGCGCAATATGGGGCCCTTCCCCATCCCCCTCACGTTGTTCATCATCAGTGAGGTGCTCAAGGCGCTGCAGTTCGCGCACGCCCGCACAGACGAGGACGGCGTTCCGCTGCGGATTGTGCACTGCGACATCTCCCCGCAGAATATCCTGGTCAGCTACTCAGGAGAGGTGAAGATCACCGACTTCGGCATCAGCCGGGCGGCGTTCCAGGCCAAGAATCTTCACGAGGTCATCCGCGGAAAGTACGCCTATATGGCCCCAGAGCAGGTCGATGGCAAGGCCCTCGATGGTCGCACGGATTTGTTCTCTCTCGGCGTGGTCTTCTTCGAGCTCCTCACCGGTAGGCGGCTGTTCAAGGCCAAGACCCGCGACGAGACCATCGCTCGGGTTCGGCGAGCGGACGTGCCCTCTCCGCGGACCTATCGCCCAGAGATCAGCACCGATCTCGAGGCCATCCTGCTCAAGAGCCTGCGGGCGCTTCCAGACGACCGCTACGACGACGCAGGCCAGATGCTCCACGCCATCAGCTCGCTCATGGTTGGCGAGGGACATCGGGCCACCAACAACGATCTGGCGGCTTTTGTCCGCAACGTGATCGAGTCCGGCGGCAAGCCCCAACCCAAGCCGGCTTCCGAGGGCAAGAGCGCTCCACAGGCTGTGGTCGTGCTCGCGGTCGAAGCCGCTCCTCCCCCCCGCTCCCTGGCCAGCCCCAAGGTCTCCATCGCGGCGCTCGCCGTGGAGTGGGCGGGGATCGTCACCGAAGCCGGGGGAGAGATCTGGGAGCGCGAGAACAGCAGCATGCTCGTGTGCTGGCTCGTCGACGATATGAGAGAAGGCCTGGCCACCGCGGTACAATGCACGCTCTCCCTCAAGGCGGTCAGCGGTCGCGCGGGCTACCGACTCAGCGCGGGGGTGGCCCCGGGGGTTGCGCGGATCGAGCCCAGCACCCGCCGGCCCGGACAGGGCTGGGAGCTTGCGGGTCCGTTCTACCTCGCCCGCTGGATGATGAATCTGTCGGCCCACCGGGGGCGCCCGCTGCTCACCGAGGTCGGTGCCAAGTCCGTCCCCAAGAAGCCCACCCACCTGCTCGGCCGTATCTCCATCCTCGGCAACCGCTACATCAACCTGTACGAGGTGGGTTGAGATGTCTCTTCGGGACCAGCTCCTCAAGTCGGGGCTCGTCAACAAGAAGGCGGCCCGGCGGCTCGACCGCGAGCAGAAGCAGGCTCGCAAGTCCAAGCAGGGCAGCAAGCAGCGCAAGAACAAGATCCGGCGTGAGAGAGAGGCGGCAGAGGCCGCCAAGCGCGAAGCCGACAGCGCGGCTCGCCTTGCACAGCGCCGGGAACGCGAGCAGGTCCGCGACCGCTATGAAGCAGCGCTGCGGGTCCGCAATCTCATCCTCGGGAATCGGGTGAAGAACCGGGGCTCACACCCCTTCTATATCCGCGACCGCGATGGGCTCATCCACCGCATGGATCTGCATCCCAAGGTCGCGACCGAGCTCTCGAATGGCCGGCTCGGGGTAGCGCGCCTCGACCACGGGACCCGCGTGGAGTTCGTGCTCATCGGCTCAAATGCCGCCGAGAGGCTCGCCGAGCTCGATCCGTCGGTCCTGGTCCACTGGACGCCGGGGCCCCACCCCCCAGACCCCAGTGAGCGCCTCCTCCAGCGGGACTGGGAGCCCTCGTTGGTGCCGCACCGGGTGGCTACAGAGAGCTGAATTCCGCGGTGTACAAGCGGCGGAAGTCCCGAACGAGCCCGTCTCTGCGGCCCTGAGCGCACCACGCCAGCCGGACCCCTGACCCGGAGCGGTTGAGCGCAAGATCGCGGTTGCCCACGGTGTCCAGGGGCAGCACGAATCTCTCTCCAGCGGTCGTGACCCGCACGATGGGATCGAAGGCATCATCATCTTCCGCCACCACGAGCAGGGAGGATGAATCGATCCAGGCCGGGCCATGGGGGTCGACGACGACCGACGCGAGAATTCGGCGCGGAGGGGAGGGGGGCCGCAGGTCCATGATGTACAGGCCAAAGTCCTCGGAGCTGGGCTCTGATGCGTAGAATGCGAGCTGGGAGCCCTCCGGTGAGAAGCTGGGATGGAGCTGGCTACCCGGCAGGTGGGTGAGCTGAGTGGGAGGAGCCTCATCGGGGGTCGTCAGCCACAGGTGATCCCCGGTGGGCCCATGGCCGACGAATGCGATGGACCGGCTGTCTGGGGACCACGCTGCATGGAGCTCGGAAGCCCGGGGAATCGCGGTCAGGCGCCGGGGGGGGAGCTCGATTCTGGCCACGTCGATCAGGTACAGATCGCCATCGCCCGACCTGGAGCTGGTGAACACGATGAAGGCCCCATCGGGGGACCACGAGGCGCCGCCATCGGCCCCCGGCGAGCGGACCACCGCGGCCCCTCCGATGTACAGATCGTAGTCTTCCTGGGCATTGGTTGCGCTGTAGGCGAAGGCTCCGATTGCGGTCGGTGCCCAGGTGAGCTCGTGCACGACACCCGTGGAGCCCACCGTCTCGAAGCCGGCGCTCAGGGAGGAACGGGCCCGGGCCGGTGGGCGGACGGGGCTGCCCCCTCCGCGAGGTGTGCCCACGTAGAGCTCCAGCGTGGACCGGTCGTGGAAGTTCGCTTCCCAGGAGAGCCTCGAGCCATCCGGGGACCAGCTCGGTCGCTGGATGTGCGCGCCCGCCAGGTGGGCGATTTCGACGATCTCGACGGCCTCAGCGGGCCCAGACCCCAGTGCCCATGATGCGGATACCGCCAAGCAGGAAGCGCTGGTCTGTAGGATCGATGGTGTACGGAATCCCATTGCCGTCCATGATTGCATTGCCCGACTCGGGACGTCGACCCAGTGCCGCCTCGCCGAGTATCCGGATGCCCCACCCGATGGCGGTGGGTTTGCGCCGGTCGAGTACCACAGCAGAGAGCTCGATGCCCGGTACGAAGGCCAGGCTATTGGGGTAGGCCCAGGCTGTCGGTGTGACCCCAGAGCGGCACACCACTCCATCAGGCCCGCCTGCGCAGGGCAGACCGAGCCCTCCGATGCGAGCGACCCGGCCCGATAGGGCGGCTCGAAGCGCCGCGTCCCGGATCCGGGCGGCCTCTACGCCGACCCGAAAGCCAAGCCCGATATCCCCAGATGCGGCGCGGTAGCCTTCCGGGGTCGAGATGGGGCGGAGGGACCAGTCTCCAGCGAGCCCTACGACCCAGCCGCCGATGGGCTGGGTGAACCCGAACCGGGTCGTGACACCGGGAAGGTGTCCGCGAGCTGCGGGACCCGCCCAGGCCACCACGCCCAGCGAGGCCTCGACCTCGGTGATCTGAAGCGGCTCGGGGGCCGCGCCCTTGACCGGGATCCGGACCGAAGAGATCTCCTGGGCCAGGATCTGCACCTCCCGCCCGTTGATTCGGTAGGTCCCGACCGGTAGCCCGAATCGCACAGGGAGGGGTTGCGGCTCACTCAGACGCTCGCTCAGAACCTTCAGGTAGTTCTTGAGGTCCGGATCGAGAATCAGGCTCTGAAGCTCAATATCGACGCGGCTCTGTACCCCGTCGAAGCGTGTGTGGACCTCGGCTTGCCCGAACTGTTCCTGCAGCCAGGCGGAGAAGCCCGCGGCGAGCTCGAGCTGCTGTGTGGACTTGCTATTGGAGTGGGCGCGATCCGCTGCAGCCAGGGCACCCTGGACATCGCCGAGGTGGTAGCGAACCTCGGCCAGGAGGTACCAAGCGGAGCCATCGAGGGCTCCGTTGGGGTTGTCGGTCGCGAGCTCGAGCTCCATCGCAGCATCTTTGTACCAGCCCTTACGGACGAAGAAGCGCGCCTGGTCGACGTGGCCTCGATAGTCTTCGTCCTGCTGGGCGAATGCGATGCTGAGCAGCGTGACGATCACTCGATCCTGCCATCGTGTAGAGGGAGGATGCGGTGAGCGGTACGCCGGGCGAAGCGCAGGTCGTGGGTGATGAACAAGAGGCCGCCGCGGGGACCTACGGCATCGAACAGAACGCGGCCGATGGGCAGGCGCAAGGGCGCGTCCAGACCTGAGAGTGGCTCGTCAGCGACCCAGATCGGCGCGCGGGCGAGGGTGCACCGCGCGATCCCCGCGCGGCGGAGCTCACCCCCTGAGAGCGCGGCGGGCACGGCTTCGGAGCGATGCAGTAGCCCGACAGCATCGAGTGCGGCGTCGACCTCTTGGGGCTCTCGGCCATGGAGCCGAGCCGAGCGTCGCAACAGCGCGCGCAGCGGCAGATCTTCGATGAGCAGATCTCGGGGATCCTGGGTGAGGAGCTGGATGTGGAGCCCGGGTCGCGCGGGGGCGCCGAGCACCCGCACCTCTCCGCGGTTGGGGCGCAGCAGGCCGACCGCCAGTCGGGCCAGGGTGCTCTTGCCACTGCCCGAGGGACCGACGAGTGCGACGCGCTCCCCGGCTCGGATGCAGAGGTCGATGTCGTGGAGGATCGGGGTCTGGCGCCCCCAGCTGTGGTAGCTGAAGCGGACCCCTCGAAACTCCATGAGAGGTTTGCCTGGGTCCGTGACAGCAGGGCTATCAGCCTGTTCGTCCACTTGCTGTATGGCTACGACGCGGCCGTCCCGTAGCCCGATACAGCGGTCGGCGAGGGCGGTGGCGGCCCGCAGGTCATGGGTGATCCACAGGACCCCGACACCTCGGTCGGCGGCCTGGCGGAGCTGCTTATGGACCTGTTCCTGGAGCGGTGCGTCTACGCCAGAGGCCGGCTCGTCGGCGATGAGGAAGGGGCGCGCGAGGGACAGAGCTCGGGCGAGAGCGACCCGCTTGGCCATCCCCCCGGAGAGCTGGTGGGGGTACAGGTCGGCCGCTGTGGGGGCCAGGCCGACGGCGTCGAGGATCTGGGGGTCGACCCCGGTTCCGGACCGGGCCAGGGGATCGAGGGAGCGCCTCCCATGCTGGGGAAGCCAGGCCACATCTGCGCGATGAATCTGTCCCTCGATCGCCATCGGATGGGCCTCGAAGACGCCGAGCAGGACCTGGGAGAGCACCGTCTTGCCGGCCCCACTTGGACCGGTGAGCGCCACCAGCTCTCCGGGCTGGACCTCGATGGAGACCCGATCGAGCAGGACCCGACCGGCGGCTCGGACCGTGAGATCGACCGTCTTCATCGGCTCTCTCCGGGGAGGGTGGCCACCGTGGCGAGCAGGCAGGAGCCCCAGATCGCGAGCATCGGTGCCATTCGAGCCACCACCGAGACCTCGGAGTGGCCCCAGTCGAAGGCGACCGCATTGCCCCAGGAGGGGCGGGGTTCTCCGACCGTGAACCCGAGGTAGGCCAAGGTGGCCTCGAGCGCTACGGCGTAGCCGAACATCGCCAGACCCTGACGGAGCAGCGGAGGGCCACAGTCCCAGAGCACCAGCCGCTCCCACAGCACCGACCAGGCGGGGACCCCATGAGCGAGCTCGGCCTGGATGGACGAATCCCGACGCCACCCTGCGATCCGCCCGTCCAGCACGGCGTAGACCGAAGGGATGAACGCGATGCCCATGCCCACCCCGAGCACCGCGGGAGAGCGCCCGTACACGGACAAGGCGAGCAGGACCCAGATGAAGCGTGGGATCGCGGCGAGCACGCCCACACCGCCGCGCACCAGGGCTCTTGGCAGACCGCCGACCCAGCTGGTCAGCGCTCCGAGTCCCACGGCCAGCGCGTTGACGGCCAGGGCCAGACAGAAGGGCAGGGCGATGGCGGTGGTGCCTCCGAGCAGCCGCAGGGCGATGTCCCGACCCAGATGGTCGCGGCCGAGCAGTGCGAAGCCCTCGCCCCCTGGGGCGGAATCGAGGAAGGGCCCCAACACCACACCGAACAAGACGATAGCCCCGATGCACAGGGCGGCCCCGCGCTGAACCGGCCCCAAGCGGCGGCTCATGACAGCTCCCGGGTGCGCGGGTCGAGGGCGATATGGGTGGCTTCGATGAGCAGCCCGAGCCCGGCGATGAGGGCGGCGGCCAACAGCGCGATGGCCATGGCGAGTTCGAAGTCCCGGGCCATCGCAGCCTCCCAGAGGACCGAGCCCGCGCCATTCATCAAGAACACGCGCTCGGCCACCACCGTGCCGCCGACCAAGATCGGCAGCTGAGCCAGGAGCAGCGGGAGGGCGTCCACGATTGCGTGTCGCAGACCAGGCCCCGGTGTGCCGTGGACCCGGGCCACAGCGGCGAACTCCGAGCGCTGGCGCTGGAGCCGGGAGCGGGCGAGCTGAGCGCTCAGACCACCCGCCAGGTTGGAGCCGAGCGCCAAGGCGAGGGCTGCGAGCAGGGTCCGGAGCGGGTGGTCGACGCCGGGCAAGGCGAACCATGCGGGGCGTACGAGCCAGCCCGCGCCCATCGCCGCCCAGGTCGCCGAGTTGAGGCCGTCGATCAGCAGCTGACCGAGCAGAAAGACCGGTGCGGCGCTGACCGCGATGAGTACGGGTCGCAGCCGGGAGGGGAGGCAGGCGATGCCCAGGGCGAGGGGACACGCCAGGCCGAGCAGCAGTGCTGTGTGGCCGAGCGGAGCCCGGATGATCTCCCACACCGGTGCGCCGGGTCGGACCGACCAGCTCGTGCCCAGATCCCCGATCACGACGCCGCTGAACCAAGCCCATGCACGCATCAGTACCGGCTGATCGAGCCCCCAGCGCGAGGCGAGTAGCTGGCCGAGATCGGGGTCGGGGACCAGATCGGCGGGGGTTCCGGGCGCGAGCTCCAGACCGATGAGTAGCAGCACAGAGGCGCCCACAAGGGTCCCCAGCGCAGCAATGAGCTCTGTGAGGAGCTTGAGCTTCACTCGGTCCGCCAACCCTCCACCCAGGTGAAGAAGTAGAACGGGTGCACGACCACATCCTTCACGCGGGCCGACATCGCGGCGTACGAGTCGAGAGTGAACAGGAATACCATCGGGGCATCATCGGCGACGAGCTTGTGGACCTTCCGCAGCGTGGCTTTCTTCTCTTGGGGATCGGTGGCGGTGCGGGCCCTGTCGAGCAGGGCGTCGACCTTGGGGTTGGCGTAGCTGGTGAAGTTCCGACGGCCCGTGCTGTGGAACTGATCGTACACATCCTCGTTCCGATCGAAGGACCACTGGGACAGGATCAGATCGAAGCTGCGGTCTCGCCAGACCCGTGCTTTCCACTCCGCGACGGGCAAGAACTCGGCCTCTATGCGAACCCCCCGTGCTGCGAGCTGGGACTGGAGGTTCACCACCACATCCTGCGCGGTGTCCATATTGGCGGGGGCGGCGAGGTGTAGGGTTAGAGATTGACCCTGTGGCCCGAGCCATTCGCGGCCGTTGAAGCTGTACCCGGCATCGTTGAGTAGCTTGGCCCCCCCGTCGGGGTCGAAGACGGCGGGCTTGACGCTGTGGTCGTAGAAGGGTGAGCTGGGCACAAAGGGGCCAGAGAGGCGATTGCCCGTGCCGATGGGCTTGAGCAGCGCGTCGACATCGATCATCGAGGTGATGGCCTGGCGTACCCGGACGTCCTTTATCGTGGGGTTGGCCAGGTTCATTCCGACATACCACCAGCTATTCGTCTGGTACGGATACAGGTCGATATTGCGATCGCTTTGGAGCATGGCGAGGTCCCGTGGGAGTGCGCGGACGACGACCTCGAGGGACTCGTAGAGCAGCAGCTTGGCCTGGTAGTTCTTGTCGGCGACCTCGCGCATGAGGATGGATGGGGGTCCCGCTTCTCCCACCCGCGAGAGGCTGATGGAGTTGTCATCATTGAAGCTGTCGACTCGGTAGGGCCCCGCCCCGATGGGGTGCGTGCGGAACGGGTGGGACCGGTCGACGGCCGGGCTCTGAAGGATGTGCTGGGGCAGGATCTTGAAGTGGAGCTTGTCCTCGGGGGAAATCTCGGGCGCCTCGAAGTCGATCTGCAGGCTGTAGTCGTGGACCGGAACGACCCGCTTGATCCAACGCACCCGGCTGGCTTCGGTGGACGCGGTTGCTTTGGTCTTCATCGCCTCGATGGTGAAGGCGACATCGCGGGCGGTGACCGGTGCGCCATCGTGCCACTTCAGCTCGCGACGCAGGGTGATGCGCATCGAGCGGTGATCCGGCGCGACCACGGCGCTCTGTGCGATCATCGGCTTGCTTCGAAGCTCCCGGTCGTCGGTGAACAGCGCGGCGAAGACCAGCTCGTTGACCCGGGCCTCGGACATGGTGGTGGCGAACATGGGCTGGAGGATTCCCGGCGCCCGATCTTCGGCGTAGCGCAGCGGCTCACCGGCCGCGGGCATGGCCAGCAGCAGGAGCAGGGCCAGACCTCGGGGGCCTGGAAGAGCGGGGCGCTTGGAGCAAGGGGGTCGCATGGTCAGAGTCTACTCCTCCTTGCTATCGCCGACCCGGGACAGGCCACGCAGAACGGCGAGATCGGACACGGTCTCGGAGACACCGAGCGACTCGGGGCCCAGGGCGGCGAGCCAGTCGAGGGCGCGGCGAGGATTACCGGAGAGCAGCTCGGCACGAGCGAGATCCGCGTACAGGATGGGCGGACGAGTCGGGCCGATTGCCGGGCTTCCAGCGGGGTGGGCCAGGACGAGCAGGGATCTTGCGTACTCCACCTCGCCCTCATCGAGAGCAACCTGGGCCAGGGCTACCGCGGTACGGACCCGGGCGATCTCATCGGCCGCGAGGGAGCGGGCGAGCCCCTCGGAGTCGGGGCGCCCGGCTCGACCAAGCTCGATGCGTCGGCGCAGCTCGGCGAGGGCGTCTCGGGCGCCCTGAGAGGTGTGTGCGCCGGTCCACTCGAAGGGGATCGGCCCAAAGATCTGCCCTGCAAGCCCCTCGACATCGCCTCCCCGCGTGGACCAAACCGCAGCGGCTTCGGCTTCGGTGCAGGGGTTGTAGACGGGGTGCTCCAAGCCATCGGTTCTTGCCAGAGACGGGGGGTGTCCGGCGTGGGCGGAGCAGTCGACCGCATGGGCTGCGGCCTGTGTGACGGACTCGGGCGCATCGGCCCAGCCCTCGGCCAGCTGGACCGCGGCGTATTGGTGGACGTGGGCGAGGGCGGAGTACAGATCTGCGACCTCGTTTGCGACCCGTCGGCGCCCTGTGGGGGAGCCCATCTGCTCGTAGGCTTGCTCCGGACGGCCGGCGTGCAGCTCGATCCATCCGGCCCGCCCATCCGCTTTCAGGAGCGCCTCGAATCGGCCGGGATCGGTCGCGATCTCGTCGACCCAGGTGGGATCGGGCAGCACCCCGGGCCCAGGCGCGGAGCTACAAGCCAGGAGGGTGAGCAGGATCACTGGCCTTCGTAGTTGGCGCCGGCGGTGTGCGTGGGGTCGCGGTAGATCTCGGGGTCGAGATTCTCGCCAGCGTCGGGAACCTGGATGGACTCCTCAGCGAGGGTGAGTGCTTGGACCTCGAGCAGCCCGCGCACGAAGTGCAGCTGCTGTGTGGCGGTGTGGTAGCCCGGACGAAACACCTCGATGGTGTAGTCGGTCTTCTTGTTCAGGTGAACGCGGTCGCCCTTCTCGTTACGGAGGTAGTCGATCAAGAACCGCCCATCGCGGTCGGTCACGAGCTCTACATTACCGGGCTTCAGACTGATGATAGCCCGGTCGACGGGCTGGCCATTCCGATCGATCACCTGGCCGCTGATCGCTTGCCTTCCCGCGAGAGCGCTGGCGACGAGAATCCACATCAGTGCATCCTCTTGCGCACATTTTCGAGGTGAGCGAGGCGCTCGTCGGCTCTTTCGATGAGGTCGAGGCGGTTCCCCCCCAGCACATGGGTACGGTAGCGGGTCCAGGCGTTGATCGACCTGTCCAGGTAGGCTTCCTGGGGCGGATCGCTCCGGGTGTAGAGTGCCCAGCTGGACTGGGCCTGGATCTCGTGGATCATGGCCTTGCGGGTGAAGATGAGGTCGCTAGGCAGCCGAGACCAGTACTGCTCGGCCCGGTTCGCCCGATCGAGGGCCCCCTGGTAGTTGTGCTGGGACATGGCGACAGCCGCATCCTCTACGAGCAGCTCGGGTCGGTAGGTGTTGGCCTCTACCGACATGATCTCGGACATCCAGGACTGGCGAGCCCCGCTATCTCCTCGAGCTTTCGCGTCCTGGTAGAGCAGCACTCTGGAGCGGCTGTAGCGAGGATCGGAGGTCGGTATACTCTGCAGAGAAGCGCGCTGAGCGGCTGAGAGTTGCCCGCCATAGGCCGCGGTGGCGAAAGCCCCGATGTCGTCGGGAGGGCGCGCGTCGACGATGGCTGGGGGGTCGGCGAGGGTGAGCGGGGAGAGGTCCTCGGCGAGCATCATGTCGACATCCCAGTCCGCATCATCGAGCGTAGGGTCGGGCTCGGTGGGGGCGACCATTGCGACCGAGATTGGCCGGGGGGTTGCTGCTCGCTGGGGCACTGGCTTCCGGGGGCTGGGAGCGCTCCGGGGCTCGGCGCGGGCGATGGGCTGGGGCTTAGGGAGGACCGGTGGTGGTGGAGCAGCGGTGGGTGGGGGGGCCTGCTCTGCTACGGGAGCTTCGGGAGGGAGAGCAATCACCTCGGCGGGTTCCGCGATCGGGCCTGGGGAGGGTCGGGTGACGACGGTCGTGGCTCCAACCACTCCGAGCAGGCTGCTGCCGGCGCAGAACACGATCATCACGCCCAGCAGTCCCGCGATCAGAGCGCCAGCCAGCATTGGCCCGGACGACCCTTCCTCTCCCTCCTCTGTGTCGTCGACCCCTTGGGGGAAGGAGACCTCGGCCTCGAAGGACACTTCGGAGCTGGGCTCCGGGGGCAGTCCGTCGCTTGTAGGGAGCTCGCGATCGAGAAGATCGAGCTCCTCGGATGCCGTGCTGAGCGGACCCTCCTGGCCGAACTCGACGAGGTCGCTCGGACCGAAGCCCACGGGTCCGGGGGACTGCACCGCTTGGCGCGAGAAGGGCTGGGTCTCTCCGGGGGGCTCGAAGCTGCCGGTGGGGTCGGTGTGGGAGTCTTTGGGGATCAGGCCCGACACCTCGGGGTTGATCCCGGGCAGGGACACATCGGAGAGGGACTCCTCCAACAGCAGCGACTGCGTGTTCTCCTGGGTGTTCGCCGCAGGGGGGAGTGGGGGAAGGACCTCGTCGATCGCCCGGGTCCGGCCCGTGAACATGGGCTCGAGGAAGGCCCTGGCCTCGCCCTTGATATTGGAGAAGGAGTAGCCCGCCATCAACCCGCGGAGGTCCTCTCGGAGCACGAACGCCCGCTGGTAGCGGTGCCGTTGATTGAGGCTGAGCGCCCGATAGAGCACGCGATCGAGGCCTGGGAGGATCTCCTTCACCTGGAGCAGCTGGGTGGTGACCTCGGCTCGGCGCACCCGTGCGATCGTGCGCAGGGGGGTCTTGTCGAGGAACATCGGCTTGTACATGAGCAGCTCGTAGAGAACCGCTCCGAGGCTGAAGATATCCGAGGCGGGAGTGAGCCGCTGATCCTGATGGGTCTGCTCGGGAGAGAGGTAGGCCGCTTCGAGCTTGAGGCCGGTGCTGTGGGGCGCCAGCGTAGGGGAGCGGACCAGCCCATAGTCGCCGAGGAGCACGTCGCCATCGCGGCTCATGAAGATCGATTGGGGCCGGATGAGCAGGTGCAGAACATGTCGCGCGCCGCTCATCACACCGGGGCGGCTGTGGAGCGCCTCCAGGCCATTGCAGACCTGTGCGGCCAGGTCCAGGAAGATGTTGTGGGGGAGGGGCTCGCCGTTTTCCTCACACCAGGTGATCACATCCGCGAGCGTGACCGCGTCGACCCACTCCTGGACGATGTACAGCGCGCCGTCTTCTTCGAAGGCGTCGAGCACGGAGAGAAGGCCGGCATGCCGGATGGGCATGAGATCGGCGACGCGACTGCGAAGGGAGGTGTAGCGGGCCTCGTCGCGGGCGATCACGGGGAGCACCTTACGAACAATGACCTGCTTCCCGGCAGGTTGATCCAATATACCTATGAAGGTCTCGGTGGCGCCATCGTTGCCGAGAGCGCGCATCAAGGTCACCGAGCCGACCTTCCTGGGGAGGAGCGCCATGATGGTCCCGTGGCGGCGAGGAGCCGCCGAGTCCGTAGCTTACAGGTCTCGGAAATCCCTGTCAATACGGGCTGGAAGCTGGATTGTGACCTGCCTGATCGCGTCCGGCTGCCTGTGGCATGGAGAGGGGCTGGTCCATGGGGGCGAGCGCGGCCCCACTCTGGAGGGGCCGACGGGGGAGCGCTACAAGCTGGCGCTGGACGAGGAGTCCGGGGGCCTGGCTTATCTGGATGGACTCGTGGTGACCGTGGATGGGCGGCGGGTGGGACGCAGGCTGAAGGTGGAGGAGTGGCATATTCTTGGGGGCTTGCACGGCATGCCGGTCTGGTTCGGCAGGCTGGAGCGTCGGGGGGCGAAGCTGGGCCTACAGGACCGCAACAATGGCGGGTTCTATCTGGTGGCCCGAAGCGCCGAAGCGAGCCTCGCTCCACAGCTGGGGAAGCAGGTCATGCTCGAGGGCTATGTGGTCGGCACCCACCTCATCGAGGTCACGGACTGGCGGGTACTGGAGTAGCGACTCCGGTCAGTGCACCGTGGGCTCGCGCTTGCGGAGCGATGCGCGTAGGTTCCGGCGGCGCGCGAGGCTCCACCAGCGACCGAGCCCGGGGGGCATGGGGTCGCCGTCGATGGCGCGGGTGAGGGTCTCGGTCTCGGGGAGGAGCTCCCGGGTGGACGGATCGATCAGAGAGCGCCACAGCCACCAGCGATTGTCGGGCCACTCGAGGAAGACGACGGCGGTGGGTACGCCGAGGTTGAGCACGCCCATGACGCCGACAGCACGAGCGTCTCCGGCGTCGGGCTCGACCTGGGCTCGGGTGAGACTGGCGATGAAGCCCTCTACGGGGATCTCCTGGGCGAACACGGGGGCGAGGCCGATGAAGTCGATGCGCTGTGGCCGGGTGATGGTGGCGACGGCGGGGGCACGCCGCTTCGGGACCGCGGGGCGCAACAGCTCGACCAGACTCTCGCCAAGGGCATCATCGGCGAGGACGGTGGTGTCGCGCGGAAGGCTCTGAATTCGCATCTCGAGTTGCATCGACGGGGGTCTAACCCAAGCACGTGAACCGCTGCACTCGGGGGTCTTCACGCTCCACCTGGCTGTCCTCGAGGAGGGAGCCCGAGGGGCGCAGATCGAGCAGGACCCGCTTGGTACCCACGAAGAGGCGCCGGACGAGCGAAAATGGTCTGGCGCGGTGCAGAACCTCTTCCATCCGAGAGGTCGGAATGATGAAGACTGCACGCTCGGTCGCGAGCTGCACGGCTCGCTCCACGAAGTCGCTCAAGGTCGCGGAGGCCTCGGTTCGGGCGGCCGCTCGGAAGGGATCGCTCGAGACCGGACCGCTCCCTCGGGGGAAATAGGGCGGGTTGCAAGTGACGATCTCGGCGGGGCCGGCGACCTCCCTCACGTCGCACAGCTGTAGGACGGGGGCGACCGTGGAGTCCCGAAGAGAGGCCTCCCAGCCAAGCTCCCAGCCGGGATAGCGATCGATGCCCCGGACATCGATCCCCCGCGCCGCGAGCAGAAAAGCCACCACCCCGCTCCCTGTACCCAGGTCGAGGGCGGTGGCGGGGATGCCGGGCTCCAGCGCGAATCCCGCCAGCCAGAACGCGTCGGCGCTGTACCGGAATCCGCGGGCTGGCTGGTGCACGACCACTCCGGGTGCGGGTCGATCGGCGGTCCAGTCGACCTCAGAGATGCCGGGCCCCGATGTCCTTGCGGAGTTGGCAGCCGTCGAAGAGCCAGCCCTCCAAGGCGATATAGGCGCGATCCCGGGCCTGCCGCAGGTCGGGACCGGTCGCGGTGACGCCGAGGACCCGCCCCCCGGCCGTGATGAGCTCTCCATCGGCATTCCGAGCGGTCGCGCCATGATGCACGGTGACGGAGGAGGACGCCTCTGGCTCGGGAATCACGACTCCCTTCGTGGAGCTTCGCGGATAGCCCGCGCTCGCCAGGACGACGCAGCAGGCGGAACCATCGACGAAGCGCGGGGTTCGCTGGGGGAGGGAGCCGGTCGCGGCGCCATGGAGGAACTCGACCAGATCGTCGTCCCATAGCGCCATCAGAGCCTGGCACTCGGGGTCCCCGAAGCGCACATTGAACTCCAAGACGCGCGGGCCATCTGCGGTGAGCATCAGCCCCCCATAGAGCACGCCACGGAAGGGCTTTCCACGCTTGGCCATCTCGCGGACAACCGGCAGATGCACAGACTCGACCAGCTCGGCGACCGCTGCGGCGTCCACCAGGGGACAAGGAGCGATCGCCCCCATGCCGCCGGTATTCTCACCGTGGTCCCCGTCGAGCAGGCGCTTGTGATCCTGGGCGGAGATCAGCGGCACCACCCTCTGACCGTCGCAGAGCGCGAAGACGCTGACCTCGGGGCCGACGAGCAGATCCTCGAGCACGATGCGGGAGGCTGCGGCTCCGAAGCGGGTCCCGAGCACCTCGTCGAGGGCGGCGTGGGCCTGGCCCGCTGTGGGGCAGACGAACACGCCCTTGCCCGCGGCCAGGCCATCGACCTTGACCACTACCCGGCCTTGATCACAGCGCTTCCGGGCTTCGGGGGTGTCTCCGTCGACGATCAGCGCCGTCGCGGTGCGCACCCCCGCGGCGAGCATGATCTCCTTGGCGAAGGACTTGGAGGACTCGAGCTCCGCAGCGGCCTGACTGGGCCCGAAGCAGGGGATGTCGAGGGCATCGGCGAGACCCTCGGCCAGTGGGGCTTCGGGGCCGACCACGACGAGATCGGCGCCCCAGGAGGATGCCACGCTGACGATCTGCTCGACCGTGGATGCGAGCAGGACCTCGGTCCCTTGGGGCCAGCAGGGCTTGTCATGGGTGACGGCCAGGGCGCGGATGCTGGGGGATCGGGCCAGGGCGATGGCCAGGGCGTGTTCCCGACCACCACCGCCTACGAGGAGAATGCGCATATCAGTGCCGGAAGTGCCGGACGCCGGTGAGCACGAGGGCGAGCCCGGCTTCGTCGGCGGCCTGGATGACGGCCTCGTCGCGGATGGAACCACCGGGCTGCACCGCTGCAGAGACCCCGGCTTCGGCGGCTGTGAGCAGGCCATCGGGGAAGGGGAAGAAAGCATCGGAGGCCAGCACACTGCCCGCGACGGGCAAGGTGGCCTTGGTGATGGCCAGGCGCACACTGTCGAGGCGGCTCATCTGACCGGCCCCGACCCCATTGAGTGCGGTACCGGATCCCGCCGGCCGCGCGAGCACGATGGCATTGGACTTGACGTTGCGCGCACAGGTCCAGGCGAAGCGTAGTGCTTGCATCTCGGCTTCGGTCGGCTGCTTCTTGGTGACCACCCGCCACTCGCTGTCTACGGGGCCGTCCCAGTCCTGGACCAGCCAGCCGCCCTGGACGCGCTTGGCATCGTGCCCGCCGGCTCTCCCGGTCGCCCAGTCCGCGGGGAGCTCGATGACACGGAGCTTCTTGCGGGTCTTCAGCGCCGCCAGGGCTTCGGCTGTGTAGCCCGGGGCAGCGAGGATCTCGAAGAAGGTGCGCCCCGTCTTGATGGCGCGGACTTCTTCCATGGTGATGGGCCGGTTGAAGGCGACGATGCCCCCGTAGGCGGACATGGGGTCGCCGGCGAGCGCCAGAGCGAAGGCCTCGGCGGGGGTGTCGGCGACCGCACAGCCGCACGGGTTCATATGCTTGATCACGGCGACAGCGGGGGCTTCGAAGTCCCAGCAGCTCCGCAGTGCCCCGTCGAGGTCGCCGTAGTTGTTGAAGGACATCGGGGTGCCCTGGTGCTGCACGATGCGCGCGAGAGAGCGCTCGCCCCGGTCGGAGTCCGCGTAGAACACGGCGGACTGGTGGGGGTTCTCACCGTACCGGAGCGTGGAGACCTTGCGAAGGGGCAGGCCGAGCTCCTCTGCTGCCGGTGGGCTGTCGATATTCTGGGCCAGCCAGGTGCTGATCACGCCGTCGTAGCGAGCGGTGTGGCGGAAGGCGGCCAGGGCAAGGGCCTGGCGCTGCTCGAGGGTGGTGCCCCCAGTGGCCAGAGCCTCGCCGACCGAGGCGTAGTCGCGGGGATCGGTGACGATGGTGACGTAGCGATGGTTCTTGGCGGCCGCCCGGACCATGGTGGGACCGCCGATGTCGATGGTCTCCACGGCTTCGGCCATCTGGGCGCCGGCCGCGGTGACGCTCTCGAAGGGGTACAGATTGCACACCACGACATCGATGGGCGGAATGCCGTGTTCTTCGGCCTCGGCTGTGTGGATTTCGCGATCTGCGAGGATGCCACCGTGGATGCGCGGGTGCAGGGTCTTCACCCGACCGTTCATGATCTCCGGCGCACCGGTGTGCTCGGAGACCTTGGTGACCGGCAGGCCGGCATCCCGGAGCGCCCGTGCCGTGCCCCCGGTGGACAGCAGGGTGAAGCCGGCATCGACCAGGACTCTCGCGAAGTCCTGAACACCGGCCTTGTCACTGACAGAGAGCAGCGCGTAGCGGGGCATGGTTCTTCCTCCAGGCGCGCTTGGATAACCCTGTTCAGGAAGCCGGGTCGATGATCTCGGGCCAGAGGGCGTCGGCCTGCTTACGGCCGGCGCGGACCTCGCGCGCGAACCAGCTCCAGATGCTGACCCAGTCCTTGGGCGGCGGCGTATTGGTGACCGCATAGGCGTGCTCTGCCTCGGCGACGTAGCGGCCGCCGAGGAAGCGGAAGGTCTGACGGAGCTCGCGATTCGCACAGCCGTCGCCATCGGCGGTGAGCGCCGCGCGGAGCCCGACAGCCACGGAGTCCTCCGCCGCCCCGAGGGGCGGGAGGATGCTGTGCTCCGGGAGCTGCACCAAGTGGCTGGCGATCTCGGCCAGCTGGTAGACGAGGAGCTGGGCCGAGGGGCCGAGCAGATTGGCGGCGCGGATGGCATCCTCGGCCCCATCGCGGATCGCGACCGAGAGGTGGTCCAGGATCCATTGAAGGGACTCGACCGTGGTTGCGCCGGCGAGATCGTCTGGGGGCTCGAGGTGGAGAGGATCGCGGTCGATGAACGAGCCGGTGAGGAAGCGCGTGATGGGTTCGCCTCTGCCTCCGGACATCGCCCGGCCGGCCCGTAGCGCGACGGCCAGGCGCGTGAGTGTGGGGACCTGAGCCCCGAAGAGCACGTCCATCACGGCCGGATCGCTGCTCATGCCCAGGCTGCTGATGGCGGCGCGGAGCAGCTTGGCGAGATCGCGCGCCTGGGAGCGGTGATCGTTGGAGAGCTCGAGTGCAGCGCGGGTGGCGGGGTGCGCCCCCTTGCCGGTGCGGTCGACCAGGAACCAGCCCCCCTCACCATGGGGTTGAACGGTGACCAGCACGGGCTTCCCTGGGGGGCCGGGGATCACGACGGTGGCGCCGTATCCGTACTGCCGACCCACTGCGCAGCTGGCGAGCACGGGCGCATAGAGTACGGCCGGACCGGGCACCTTGACCGCCTCGGACTCGTCACCGACGACCTCCACTCGCAGCGGAAGCCCGAGCTGACGAGCTCTGGTGAGCAGCAGGATTCCCGCTGTGGTGGCGCCTGCGCTGCTACCCTTGAGTGCGACTTCCATTCATCCTCCGGCCGGCCGAATCCTATCGCAAACCGGAGCGGGATACGTGGTCAGGCGGAGGCCCAGATGGCTGTACTCAAGTCCTTCAATCCAGTGAACGGCGAGCCTGTAGGCGAGGTTCCGATCACCGCGGTAGACGCGATCCCGGCTCTCGTACAACGATCCCGTGTTGCGCAGCGGGAGTGGCGCAACCTTCCGATCGACGAGCGCGCACGCTGCATCGCCGCAGCAGGCCCAGAGATCGTGGAGAGGGCGGCAGAGCTCGGAGCGCTGCTCACTGCAGAGATGGGCAAGCCCCTTCCCGCGGCCACCGGAGAGGTCCGCAGCTGTGGTCGAGGGCTCGATCAGGAAGTTGCTGAGATCGTCGCGGCGCTGGCTCCCGAGGTCCTCGAAGATGGGCGCACATCCACAACGCTCTACCGCGATCCATACGGGGTCTGCGCGGCCATCACCCCGTGGAACTTCCCAATCTCCATGCCGCATTGGCTGGTTGTGCCCGCCCTGATCGCCGGTAACACCGTGCTGCTCAAGCCTTCGGAGGAGACACCGCTCATCGCGGATCAGTGGGCGCGCATCCTGATGAAGCACCTGCCGCCCGATGTGCTGCAGATCGTGCATGGCGATGGGGACCAGGGCCGGGCGCTGGTCGCCTCCGAGGTCGATCTCATCGGGTTCACGGGCTCCCGCGCGGCGGGCGCGCACATCCTCTCGGCGGCGGGTCGGGATCTCAAGCGGGTCTTGCTGGAGCTCGGTGGGAAGGACCCGCTGATCGTGCTGGAGGATGCGGATGTCGCGGTAGCCGCGAAGTTTGCGGCGGGAAACAGCTTTCGAAACACCGGCCAGGTGTGTGTCTCCACGGAGCGAATCTACGTGCACGACAGCATCCACGATGCCTTCGTCTCCGCCCTCGTCGAAGAGGCCGGAAAGCTGGTGGTTGGCGACGGAATGGTCGACTCCACCGACCTGGGGCCAATGATCCACGCCCGACAGAAGTCCCACGTGGTCGCCCAGGTCCAGGCAGCCTGCGTGGCCGGCGCGCAGATCCGCTTCGGCGAGACCGCATTGGATGGGAATTTCTTGGGGCCAATCGTACTGGTCGATGTCGACTCCAGCATGGACATCATGGTCGAAGAGACCTTCGGGCCGGTCGCCGCCGTGCAGCGCTTCCACAGCACAGCCGAGGCGATAGAACTCGCCAATGACACGGTCTATGGTCTGGGGGCGGTGGTCCTCGGGGGGCCCACAGCAGACGACGTGGCTCGTCGCCTCGATGCGGGAATGGTCGGGATCAATCGCGGCGTGGGTGGAGCCAGCGGCAGCCCGTGGGTGGGGGCCAAGCAGTCTGGATACGGGTTCCATAGCGGCGTTCATGGGCATCGCCAGTTCGCCCAGGTCCGCATCATCAGTCGCCGGATCGAACGCTCGTGAGTGGGGATTCCGACCCGGTTCGTCTGTCGAAGACCCTCTCCTTTCTGCTTCGGCACAAGCCCGAAGCCGGCAACCTCACCCTGGACGCCGAGGGCTGGACGGACCTGGGGGCGGCGACCCGGGCGGCTTCCCGACTCTTGCACCGCAAGGTAGAGCCCAAGGATGTTCGCGCGATGCTGGAGGCAGCCCGGGTCAAGCGCTTCGAGATCGACGGAGAGCGAATTCGGGCACAAGAGGACCGGCGGCAGAGCCGGCGAATCTGTCCACCCGATATCCTCTACCACGCCTGTACCGACGCTACGGTCGCGGTAGGCAAGGCCACCGGCTCGCTAGAGGGCGGGGGGCGGCCGCTATTTCTCTCCGCAGATGAAGCCCAGGCCTGGAGAGTCGCGCACCGGATGAAGGGTGGGGAGCCCAAGGTGCTCTTCGTCGACACGACCCGCGCCCGGCGACACGGGGTACGCTTCTTTCAGAACCGCCGTACGGGGCTCTACTCCGCCGAACGCCTCCCTGTGGCAGATATCCTCAACCTCCAGCCGAACTTCGCCGAGCAGCTCTCCGCGGGGGGAATACCGGTGCAGCTCGACGAGAACGGGCGGCCCAGGTTCGCGCTCATCCGAGTCACGCGGCGCTCGGGTGTCACCTGGGAGATCGCCAAGGGAAAGCTGGAGCCGGGTGAGACCCCAGAGGCGGCGGGTATCCGCGAGGTCCAAGAGGAAATGGGGCTCGAACACGATCTGCGAATCACGGGATATGTAGGCCTGATCCGGTACGGCTTCCTCGCTCCTGGGGGGCTGCCCAGGCTCAAGTCTGTCTACCTCTACCTCATGAAGCTCGTCGACGACCCCGCCGAGGTCCGCTTCGAACCGCGCGAGGTCGAGGGCATCAAAGATGTGCAGTGGTTCACCCCGGCCGAGGCCTGCCGGGCCGTCACCCACTCGAGCCTCCGCCCTCTGATGCGGCGCGCTCGCGAGATGATCGAGCGTCAGCACTGAGTCAGCGGGTGGGCTTCTTCACGGTGTGTTCGCGGGAGTCGACGACCTTACTGTACTTGTCGTAGATGATCACCCGGTCGTGGTCGTTGTTCCACACCGGCACATCGGAGCCGAGGTAGACAGCGATCTGCTGATTGGGGTCGTCCTTCGGGGCGCCATGCCCGCTGTGGACGGTGACGGTGTAGCCGGCGGGAATGGTGACGTTCGGAAGATCGAAGGTCGTGCCATTCTGCTTGGCGATCTTGTAGCTGATCAGGTTCACCGGGCCGTTGGTGATGTTGGCGATCCGCATGTACTCGCCATTGACGTTCTCGCGGTCATCTCCCGCAGCATTGGCGTGGAAGGAGGTGATGTGCAGCGCACCCTGGTAGTGATCGGTGGTCCAGATACCTTTCTTGGCGGCCTTGGCGCGCGCCTGGGCATCCAGTAGGGGTTGGATATCGTAGCGCTCGGGCGGGATGATGAAGACATGGCCCAGGCCCTCTTCGAGCAAGGCGATGGACAGGTTCTGCCCCTCGACCTGGACCCCGGCGAGCAAGCGCCCGTAGCCATCGCGGGGGTTCTCGCCCTGGAGGATGAGCTGCACCTGCTTGCCCTCGGTGAGGCGCTGGGTGAGGTCTCGGGCCTCCTTTCCATAGGCCTCAGGTGGCTTGAGCTCCGGGGTGTTGACCCAGGAGAGCCGCACCTTGTCGCCGTTCTCGAGCGTGAGCGTGTCGCCGTCGTAGTTTCTGCGAACGACGGGACTCTCGGGGGGCTTGGGCCAGACCTGATTCCCAGCAACCGCGGTGAGGGAGGACAGCAGACAAATCAACATCAATGGGTCTCCTTGGCGAGGTCGAGGATCCTCTCGGCTTGCCAGAGCATGTACACATTGTCGGGGGACAGGCGTGCCGCCGCAATGGCCGCCTTTCCTGCGGAGTCGAATTCCCCTCGTGAGAGGTGAACCATCGCGAGGGTGTCGAGAAAATCTGAGCGCTCGCCACCCGCGGCCAGCGCGCGCTCGATGCGGGCAAGGGACTCATCGGGATGGACCCTGGCGAGGGACCAGTACCAGGCGAGGCAGTTGTCGGCGCCGGGCCCGGCGTCCATGGATGCGCAGTCGCGCTCGATACCTTCCTTCATGTAGGAGAGCGCCCTGTCGTGCTCTCCGACGACCTCCTTGGCCGCGACCAGGAAGTCGATAGGACGGGTGCGGGGATGGAGCCGCGCCATGGCATCATCGAGGTCCTGATCGAAGGTGGCACGGGTCGCGTCGTCCTTTGCCAGCAGTGCGTAGAACCAGAGTACTTCGCCTCCCATCGGGTAGAGGGAGAGGAGCTTGCGGACGTGGGCCTGGCTGGCGTACCGATCACCGGCTGCGAGCGCGACCCGGGCTCTGCGGAGCAGGTGGGCATCGGGGAAGTGCTCCAGCCCGACCGCTTGGTTGAGGGCGTCATGAGCGCCCTCGGTGTCGCCGTCGGCCAGGCGCGCGTCGGCCAGGGCGACCCAGGCCCAGCCGCTCTCCGAGCGATCCTGGGTGGCGCGGGACCCAAGCTCGAGTGCTTCCTCGGTGCGGTCCTCGAACAACAGCCCGTTGACCACCGCAACGATCTCGCCGTGATCGACAAGCTGGCCTGCATCCAAGGGGTCGAGGATCTCTGCGGCGGAGCGCAGGTCGCCCGAGTGCCGGTAGAGGTTGGCGAGCAGGACCCGCGCGGAGAGGGCCTCATCGCCGGTGGGCTGGACCTCCAGGAAGCCCTCCAGATCCCTCGTGGCGCCGTCGAGATCTTCGAGGTTGAGTCGCATTCCGGCCCGCCACAGACCGCGCTCGGGAGACTCTCCTGCGCTTGCAAGATCCCGGTCCAGGAGCACCCGGTGCCCGTTGATCTGCCGTGGCTTTCGGCGGCTCTTCGCAAGATGGAGTCGCCCGTTTCCGTAGTCGAAGATCACCCGGTAGGGGGCGAGCAGCTCGTGGCCCACCAGGCCGCGCATATTGTCCGGACAGGCGCCCCGGCCCTCGAAGTCCATCCAGCGCGCGGTGTGGACCCCGGAGACCTCGGTTCCGCCCAGCGACACGCCGTCGAGGGCGATGCGCCGGGTCTGCTTGAGGCTGCGGAAGGGTGGCAGTGTAGCGGAGGCGCCGATTCCGTAGACCGACTCCAGTCCCTCTGTGTACTCCATCGAGAACGCGGAGGCGGCGGTTCCGCAGAACGACAGCTCGCTGGCCCCCGTGTCTACGCGGATGACCAGAGTCTGGGGCTCTCCGGGCGCGTCGGTCGTACGGATGTCGATCGGAGCGAAGACATGGGCTCCGTTGAAGTACATGGTCCCTGCGCGCCGCTTGGGTCGCAGCGTGCCCGGCGCGTGGAGCACCATGAGGTCTGCGGGGTAGTCGATCTCGACCGTGAACCGCGACCAGATATTGTTGCCGAGCAGCCCATCGAGGGGCATCGCCCCCGCCGTGGTTCCCAGCCCGGGGAGCCCGACCGCGACCTCGATGTCGGACACCGTGGCATCGCCGATGGACAGCGTGGGGATGACCGCTCGGTCCATGCGGACGACCCCAGAGAGGCCCACCACCGACCCGAAGTCCTTCTCGACCGACAGGCCCAATCGCTGCGCCGTCTCCACTGAGAGCACGGAGATGTCGGCGCCGGTATCCACCAGGAACAGGCCCAGCTCCCCGTCTGGAAGCGTCGCCTCGACGTAGATTCGAGGCCCCCCCTCGAAGACCCGGAACAGGTCGACCTCGGTGACGTCGGGACCCTCGAACCTGCGCGCAGGACTGGGCTCCGAACCCTTGGAGGCGTCGGCGGTGGTGAGGAGAGCGGCGAGCAGTAAGTGCATGGGTACCTTGGACTGGTTGGATCGTATCCGGCCAGTCGGCGATCTGCGGCGGTTGTGGGTGGCTCGGGCGCGGGGTAGCCTACACCTCGGTCGAACAGGAGTTCCCACCGGTGTCTTGGCTGTACAATCCGCGCCTTCGTTCCTGGGCTTCGGTCTCGCTCATGCTGGCTGTAGTGGCTTGTCGAGGTTCTTTCGATGTTCCTGGCGAGCTGGTGGCGACTCCCGCCACAGCCGATTTCGGTGAGGTCCGGTTCAACCAGTTCGGGGATTTCGCCCAGGTCGTGGTCGCCAACCCCGGTGATCTCCCCATCGAGGTCACCGAGATCCGCCTGGTGGACTCCGGAGAGGGTCTGTTCTCGGTCTCCGGGTCGCCCGTCCTTCCGTTGGTCCTCGAGCCCGACGGCATTCTCCGCGTCGAGCTCATGCGCGAGATCGTGCCCGAGCTCGAGCCCGGCCCCTACGAGGCTGCCTTGGAGGTCGGGGGGACCGCGCTCTCGGTGGACGGTGTGGGTTGCCAGCCCGACCTCATCCCGGCCGATCCCGATGTCTTGCTCTCGATTCCACTCACGGTCTCGGTCGTCGACCTCTGTGATCTCGATGGGGATGGTTTCGACTCGGCCGAGTGCGGCGGGCCCGACTGTGACGACGCCGATGCGGCCGTACACCCCGGTGCCGACGAGGAGTGCAACGGCATCGACGACGACTGTGATGGGCAACTTGCCCCGTTCGAGAGCGATGACGATGGGGACGGGTTCCGCGTCTGTGAGGGCGACTGTGACGACCTCGACGGAGCGGTCCATCCCGGTGCGACGGAGCAGTGCAACGGCGTCGACGACGACTGCGATGGGGGCGTCCCGATCTCGGAAGACGATGCAGACGCCGATGGCTTCCGATTCTGCGATGGCGACTGCGACGACCTCGACGGAGAGGTCCACCCCGGAGCTCTCGAGCGCTGCAATGGGCTGGACGACGACTGCGATGGGGCTGCGGACCCCGGTGAGTTCGATCTCGACGGAGACGGCTTCGCCGCCTGCGCGGGCGACTGTCGACCCGCCAACCCAGCCGTCTATCCCGATGCGCCAGAACTCTGTGACAACCTGGATAACGACTGTGATGGAGTGGTCGACGAGGGCACCGACGACGATGTCGATGGGGATGGCTTCAGCATCTGCCAAGGCGACTGCGATGACGCGGTGTCCGCCACTTTCCCCGGTGCCCCGGAAGTCTGCGACCAGCTGGACAACGACTGCGATGGTCTCGTGCCGCCGATCGAAGTCGATGACGATGGGGATGGGTTCGCAGAGTGCCAGGGCGACTGCGACGATGCACTCCCCAATATCGGTCCGGGCTTCGACGAGGTCTGCGACTTCCTCGACAACGACTGCGACGGGGATGTGGACGAGGGCTTCGACGCCGATGGCGATGGCTTCTCGGTCTGCGAAGGCGACTGCGACGACGCTGTCGCCACCGTCTTTCCCGGTGCTCCAGAGGTCTGCGATCAGCTCGACAACGACTGCGATGGGGACGTCCCTGCATCCGAGGTCGATGGCGATGGCGATGGGCTCGCCAGCTGTGAAGGCGACTGTGATGACACCGATCCGCTCGTGCTCCCGGGCGCCCCCGAGCGCTGCAACGGGATCGACGACGACTGCGACGGCGCTGCGGTTGGCGAGCTCGACGAAGACCTCGATGGGTTCTTGGCCTGCGACGAATGCGACGACACCGACCCCGAGCGCTTTCCCGACAACCCGGAGGTCTGCGACGGAAAGGACAACGACTGCGACGGCATCGTCCCCCCCGAAGAAGTCACCGATGTCGACGGCGATGGCTTCGTGGTCTGTCTGGAGTGCGATGACACCGACCCCGATGTCTTCCCCGGGGCGGTCGAGGTCCCCTGTGATGGCATCGACAACGACTGCGATGGCAACCTGGCGACCGTAGAGGGAGAGGACGGCGACGGAGATGGAGTCACCTTCTGCGAAGACTGCGATGATGCCGACGGGCTGGTCTTCCCGGGCGCGCCAGAGCGCTGCAATGGCCAGGACGACAACTGCGACGGGGTCGTCGACGAGGGCGTTGACACCGACGGCGATGGGGACGGGCTCTCCGCCTGTGATGGGGACTGTGATGACCTCAATCCCGATGTCTTCCCCGGCGCCCCAGAGGTGTGCAACTTCCTCGATGACAACTGCAATAATGCCACGGATGAGGACTTCCGCACCGGTGTGAAGTACACCGACCCGGAGCACTGTGGCACCTGCAACAACCCCTGCGCGGACTACTCCTTCGACAACGCGCTGCCGTTCTGCAACACCGATCCGGCCTTCCCATTCTGCGACTTTGTGTGTGAGGCGGGCTTCTTCGACGTGAATCTCGCGCCGGAGGACGGCTGCGAGTGCGAATTCATCAGCGACGAAGATGAGCCCTTCGACGGCATCGATGCCAACTGCGACGGCTTCGATGGCAATCCCAATGACGCGATCTACGTCTCCTCGCTATTCGGCAGCCCCACTGCGGCGGGGACCATCGACGACCCACTCGACTCGATCGCGGACGGCATCAACCTGGCATCGAACCAGAACATCCAGTTCGTGAACGTCGCCGCCGGTTCCTATGAACCCTTCGATGTGATCGATGGCATCAATGTGTTCGGCGGCTACGACCCCGCCTTCACCCTCCGCGAGCCGTCGATCTTCCGCAGCACGGTCCGGGGTGCTGGGCCGGTGGTCGTGGCTCTCGACATCTCGCTGCCTACGGTCGTCGACGGGCTGGAGATCGAAGCCAGCGGGGCCAGCAACACCGCTCCGATCGGTGTGTGGCTCGAGAATGTCGGGCCCGAGTTCGTGCTGAGCGGCACGTCGGTGTTCGCCGACGATGGCTTCAATGGCGTTCCTGGAATCGACGGAATCTTCGGTCAGAACGGTCCCATTGGGGCGTTCGGCGTCGATGGCGGCCTGGCGAACTGCTTCCTGCTCCCTCTCGGGGGCCAGGCCGGCGTAAACACCTGTGGGGGCGTGGTGGTTTCGGGCGGAGACGGTGCGGATATGCTCTGTCCGACCGCATTCGCCTTCCAGCCGGCGGGAGAGCCCGGCTTTGGTCCGGGTGGGGGCGCGGCTGGCGATGGCGCCTGTGATTCACAGCTCGCGCTGAACAACGAGTCTCCTCCCGACTGCACTTGCTTCATCGACCCCACCTGCTGGGACAGCGGAGAGGATGGTGGCCACGGTGAGGATGGCGACGAGGGGCTCGGCGGCATCGGTGGGGACGTACCCTTTGGTGTCGTGCGCTCGATCACAGCAGGGGGCTGGTCCGCCGCCAACGGGCGGGTCGGCGGAAGCGGTGAGCCGGGCTCTGGCGGTGGCGGCGGCGGTTCGGGCTCCGGTGTCCAAGCCTTCGACTGCAGCGCGGATGGGATCGGCGGGACCGGTGGCGGCGGCGGCGCGGGGGGATGCGGCGGCGAAAACGGGGTCGGCGGGACCGGTGGGGGTGGCACCTTCGGCGTGCTGGTGCTGCCTGGGCCCAACGGCTTCCCGACCCTGATCGACAACCAGATCACCTCCAGCGATGGCGGTCAGGGTGGGCCCGGTGGGGATGGCGGTCAGGGGGGAATCGGTGGCCTTGGCGGTGAGGGCGGACAGCCCGACCGCGACGAGGCCTTCTGCGCGGATGACGGCGGAGACGGCGGCAACGGCGGCAACGGTGGAGCGGGCGGTGGTGGCGGCGGCGGAGCGGGCGGGCCCAGCTTTGCGATCTATGTGCACCAGCCCCCGGTGGATGCGCCTCGCTACGACGAACTGAACATCCTCTCCTTCGGTTCGGGAGGAACTGGCGGGCAACGCGGGACCGGGGGCGTGACCCCGAGTAGCGAAGGCACGCCTGGAGTTGATGGGGCATCGGGAGCTTTGAACTACTGAATGGTCCTGGTCATCGACGTGGGAAATACCAACACCGTGCTCGGGTTGATGCAGGGAACCGAGGTCGTGCAGACCTTTCGGATCAGCACGGGCGATCGCACGACGGACGAGCTCGGTGTGTTGGTGCTCCAGCTCATTCAGCACCGGGGCGTCACGGCGGCGGATATCGAGGGGGCGATCTGCAGCTCGGTCGTGCCATCGGTGTTGTTCACCCTGGTCAAGGCGGTGCGCCGCTATCTGGATGTCGAGCTGCTGATTGTCGGTCGGAAGCTCAAGACGGGCATACGCATCCGCACGGACAACCCACGTGAAGTGGGGGCCGATCGCATCGTCAACAGCGTCGCGGCGCTGGAGCGCTGGGGCGGGCCGGTCGTCATCGTCGACTTTGGGACGGCGACGACCTTCGACTGCGTGACGGCGAGCGGGGACTATGTGGGCGGGGCGATCGCGCCGGGCTTCAAGATCTCGGAAGAGGCGCTGTTCTCGAAGACCGCTCAGCTGCCCCGCGTAGAGGTGGCCAAGCCACCGCGCGCGATCGGCACCAACACCGTCCACGCAATGCAGAGCGGGCTGTTCTGGGGCTATGTCGGGCTGGTCGACAGCCTTGCCGAGCGCTGTCGCACCGAGCTGTCCCCGGATGCCCGGGTGGTGGCGACCGGGGGAATGAGCAATCTGCTCGCTCTGGAGTCGCGGACCATCGACGAGGTCGACCCATGGCTCACCCTCCGTGGGCTTGCGTTGTTGTACGACCGCAACACCTGAGCCAGGCTAGCGGCCGGAGGTTCCTCGAATGGAAGAGACGACCGTGACCGAGTTGCTCGAAGGGCTCGAGTCGGAAGACGTAGCCACTCGCGCGCTGACCATGCAGCGGGTTCGGCAGGTCGATCTCGACTCCATGCCGCTGCTGGACCGGGTCCTGGAGCTGTGCAATGACGACACACCGCTGCCCGATTCGATGCAGCCCCCGGAGCCCGAAGATCCCTTCGCGGAGTTCTTCGGCGACAACAAGGCCGCTGCTGCAAAGGTTCCGGTCGCGCAGAAAGCTGCCGAGAGGCTCGTGTTCACGGGGGTGATCGGCAAACCCGAGACGGCGGAACACATCGCCGCCGCCCTCGACGCGGCCCCTCCCACAGCGCACTTCGTGAAAGCCGCGACCAAGGTGCTCGCAGAGACCGTCTGGTCGGATCGGCTGGGGGCGGTGAAAGCCCTGATTCCGGCGCTACATCGATCCGATGCCTCGCTATACGAGGTCGTGGTGCGCATGGGCGAGAACGAGCACCGGGTCATGATTCGCAGCGCTCTCGACCCGTACAACTCCCGCGCCGTGAACGAGCTGCTGAACCATGGGCCGGCCAAGGCGCTGATGGAAGACGCACTGGCCGAGGCCATCGTCGGCGGGCACCTGGACCTGGCCGAGCCCGACGCGGCGGATGCACTCACCCTGCTCGTCAGCTGGGCTTCTCGGCAGGCCGCACGGGTCGCGGCTGCTCTCGAGCCTCGGTACCCCTGGGCGATCCTCGTGCGTGGGCTCGACGATGCCAGTGCAGGCGACGCGCTTCGCTCCTGGCTGCAGACCGGGGCACCGGCACCCGCTGGCCTGGTCCGCAAGCTCGCCGAGGCCCTGAAGAGCCGGCCGGATTCGTCACACTTCCCCTTGGACGCCTGGCTCGAGTACTCGGGTAGTGGTGTGGAACTCGTGCGCCAGTGGGGGGCTACAGAGCGCTGTCAGGCTCAGCTCATCGGCTTTGTAGAGTCCTGGCAGAGCCGCGCTGAGCACCCCCAGAGGGCCTGGGAAGCCATCGATGCGCTGGTGGAGGCGGGCCTCCATGCTCCCATCGTCGATGCGGTGCTGCAGGGGCTCGCGGACGACGCTCAACAGGGGTTTTGGGGCCGGAGCCGCTTCGGCTTGCTGGTGCGCGCCAATCCACCCATCCCCGGGCTGCTCGGTGCGCTGGGCGCGCTTGTGATCCGGCATCCGACGGCCACGCCCATGGTCGTCCCGGCGCTGATGGAGAGGTTCTCGGCGACCGAGATCCGGCCCCTGGTCGAGTCGGTCATCACCCTGGCGGAGTCGCGTCCGATCATCCGAAAGCCCAGTCAGCGTGGCTTGGTCCACGAGGAGAGGGAAGGGGTCGCGACCGCCCCGCTGCAGCGGATCGTCAGCCAGCTCGACGACCCGGCTCTTCAGGCTCGCCTGCAGGCTGTGCTGCCCTACGTCCGCGCCGAGTAGATCAGAAGCTACAGAAGCCGTTGTCGAACTGCCGATCGGCCAGCTCGTTGGCCATCGCAGCAAAGTCGTTCTCGTCGAGGTTGAGCTCGATGGAGTCCAGGGAGGCAGAGGCCTGACGCACGGCCTCGCAGAGCGCCTCGGAGTCGAACGCGGCAGCGGTGCAGGCCCCCTCGATCGCGGCGCGGAGGTCGGCGCCCGGGAGCAGGACCGGGATGTCCCCAGAGGGCTCGAAGGTCGCGTCCCAGCGGCCGCACTCAGACCCCGCGCCGAGCACGAGCTTGCCCTCGATCTCGATGCTGGTGGGCACGGGGATGTCCGGCCATAGCGTGCCCGCATCCTCGAGCGCCCGGCTGATGCTCAGATCGACCTCGGTGAGGGTGACGGTGGTGTCGTAGGCCATGAGCCCGCCGACCATGCACCGGCAGATCGGGTAGAAGGGCACCTTCATCGTAGAGGGTGTTGCGGAGACTGCGTCCGCAACGGCGGGGTCGCTGGAACCATAGGTCACGGTCGCTGTGCCCTCGGGACCGGTGATATCCACATTGCCCCAGCCCACGATGCGGCCGTTGATGAAGTCGAGAGCGGCGTGGCCGCCGAGGTCGACCTCGTAGATCTCCCCGCCGATACCCACGCCCAGGGGGGCGCCGGCTGGTTGGCCTGTAGGGGTGACCGGGCTGGTGGCCCAGGCATAGTTCACGCCGGGGAGCACATCGAAGCCGATATTGCCGACGATGCTGCGGTTGCCATACTGGAAGCTCTCATCGAAGGCCATGACGAGCGGTCCGCCGGCCGGGGTGCGCTCGACCGTGACGGCGCCGGTGATTCCGGCGAGATCGCAGCTGCTGTAGTCCACGTCCACGCCGATGGACAAGATCGGGGTGCTCTGCCAGCAGTGACCCGCTCGAGACTGGCCGCCGTGCTGTTCCATTACGTCCAGCACGCCGGGATCGCTGGCGACGAGGGCCATGGTTCCCCACAGGCTCATCTGGGCGTCGTGGGCACCGACCACCGCAGCGGGGAGATCGGCGAGCACCCCGTTGGGGGCGGTGCGTTCCTTGAACGACACGGGTTCGACCTCGATATTGTCGCCTCCGCCTTTGCAGGACGCGCTGAGAACGACCGCCAGCACGAGAACTTGACGCATTGGACCTCCGATGCCGCGCAAATAACCGCCAACCCGCCCGGGTGCGGTTACATCCAGCCCCTCACGGAGTCACAGATGCACTTTCAGGACGCCATCCTGACCCTCCAGCGGTATTGGGGCGACAAGGGCTGCGTGCTGCTGCAGCCCCACGACATGATGATGGGCGCGGGCACATTTCATCCCGCAACCGTGCTGCGCAGCCTGGGGCCCAAGCCCTGGAATTGCGCGTACGTCCAGCCCTCTCGCCGTCCGGGAGATGCTCGGTACGGCGAAAATCCCAACCGGCTCGGTCACTACTACCAGTACCAGGTCATCATGAAGCCCAGCCCGCCCGACATCCAGGACCTGTACCTGGGCTCTCTCGAGGCATTGGGGATCTCCCTTCGGGACAATGATATCCGGTTCGTCGAGGACGACTGGGAGAGTCCCACTCTCGGGGCCTGGGGCCTGGGCTGGGAGGTGTGGATGAATGGCCTCGAGGTCAGCCAGTTCACCTACTTCCAGCAGGTCGGCGGCATCGCCTGCAAGCCCACCCCGGTGGAGCTCACCTACGGGCTCGAGCGCCTGGTGGCAGCGCTCCAGGGTGTGTCCAGCGTGTTCGACATCAGCTGGGTCGAGGGCGTGTCCTATGGCGATGTGTTCCTCGAGAACGAGAAGCAGCAGTCGGCCTACAACTTCGAGCACGCGGATATCGACGGGCTGTTTGCGCAGTTCAACCAGTCCTTCAAGGAGTGCGAGTCCCTGGTAGAGGCGGGCCTCGCGCTGCCCGCCTACGACCAGGCCATCGCCACCAGCCACACCTTCAACTTGCTCGATGCGCGTGGGGCGATCTCGGTCGCCGAGCGCCAGCAATACATCCGACGCATCCGCGAGCTCGCGTGCGCCTGCGCCCGAACCTGGGCACAGAGCCAGGAGGCCAGCCCATGACCGCCCAACTGCTCGTCGAGATCGTGGTCGAAGAGCTGCCCGCCAGCTTTGTTCGGCCCGCTCTCTCGTCTTTCCGCGACGGCGTGGTTGGGCTGCTCGATGGCATCGACCACGGCGCGGTCCGCACCTATGCCACGCCACGGCGGCTCGCGGTCGTCATCGATGGGGTCGCCGCGGGGCGTCCGCTGTCCAAGCGAATGGCGCTCGGCCCACCCGAGTCCCGGGCCTTCGTCGACGGCGAGCCCACCAAGGCGGGCCTCGGCTTCGCACGGGGCAAGGGCGTAGATGTGTCCGAGCTTCAGATCGTGGAGGGGCCCAAGGGCCCGGTCGTAGCGGTCGAGATCGAAGAGGGGGGCGAGTCCACCCGGGATCTGGTCGGTGCGGGGCTGCCGTCGGTCATCACCTCGATCCCGTTCCGCAAGTCGATGGAGTGGGGCGAGGGCGGGTTCCGCTTCGCGCGGCCGCTCCATCGCGTAAACGCCGTCTACGATGGCCTGGTCATCCCCGGCTCGCTGCACACGATCCCGTTCGGAAACAGCACTCCGGGCCACCGGCTCACCCACAAAGAGGTCGAATTCCTCGGCGAATCGGACTGGCTGGAGGGGCTCCGTGCCCACGCGGTCGAGCCCGATCTGGCCGTGCGCGAAGCCACCATCCGGGACCTGCTGCTCGGGGCGCAGCATCGTCTGGACTGCGATCCCATCGAGGACCCTCGGCTGCTCGAGGAGGTCCTGCACCTCGTCGAGGCGCCCACGCTGGTGATCGGAGAGTTCGATGCCGAGCTGCTCGACCTGCCTCCGCGGCTGCTGATCAAGGCGATGAAAGCCCACCAGCGGTACTTCCCCGTGTTTCGTGACGGCGTGCTCTCCAATCAATTTGCGGTCATCTCGAACAACCCGTGGGGCGACGAGAAGCGCATTGCGATGGGCAACGCCAATGTCCTGCGGGCCCGCTTCCACGATGCGCGCTTCTTCTTCGCCGAAGATCGCAAGCAGAGCCTGGAGCAGCACGGTGCCCAGCTCGACAAAATGCGGTGGATCCGCGGTCTGGGCACGGTCGCACAGAAGGGCGTGCGGGTGGCGGCACTGGGTAGGCAGCTCGCGCCGCGATTCGGGGCCAACCCCGATCATGTCCATCGGGCGGGGCTGCTCTGCAAGTCCGATCTTGCCACGCTGATGGTGGGGGAGTTCGGCGACCTCCAGGGGCATATGGGCCGGCTCTATGCCGAGGCCCAGGGAGAGCCCGCCGAGGTCGCAGCGGCCATCGAGCAGCACTACCAGCCCGCAGGAGCCTCCGACGCCGTCGCAGCAAGTCCAGAGGGTGCCGCTCTGGCGGTCGCCGACCGGCTCGATACCCTGGTTGGGTGCTTCGGAATCGGCATGGTTCCCAAGGGCTCTGGCGACCCACAAGGGCTCCGGCGGGCGATGCTGGGCATCCAGCGCTCCCTCATGGTGCACGGCGTGCGGTTCGATATGGCCGAGCTGTTCGCCCTCGGCGTGGACAACTTCCAGCACAACGCAGACGGTTTCGAGGCATGGGAGAAAGCCCAGGCCGGTGGATCGGATGCAGAGTCGCTGGTCGGTGCGCTGGTGGAGTTCAGCTCCGGTCGATTCAAGGCTCACGCGGTCTCCCAGGGGGCCTCGCCCGATCTGGTCGAGGCCGTGCTCTCTGTCGGCGCGACCGATGGCATCGATCGCAGCGCGCGCCTGGACGGGTTGCTCGCGATCGCCAAGACCGACGGCTTCTTGCCGATCATGCACACCTTCAAGCGGGTCCTGAATATCACCCGCAAGCTCGGCAGCACGGTGACCGTAGATGTGCCGGTGTACACCGAGCCCGCCGAGATCGCCTTGGCCGAGGCTGCGGCTTCGGTCGAGCTCCAGGTCGCAAGCGCGGTCGAAGCACTCGACTACACGGGTGCGTTCTCCGTGGCTCTCTCCCTTGCGGCGCCCGTGGCCGAGTTCTTCGACGCGGTCTTGGTGGACTCGCCCGACCCGGTCGCGAAGGCCGCGCGTGTGGGGTTGCTCAGCCGGGTCTCGTCCATCTTCCTTCAGCTCGCGGATTTCTCGAGGATCTCCACGCGATAGGAGCATTTTGATGCGTTGGATCTACACCTTTGGTGAAGGCGAGGCCGATGGCACCGCCGCCGACAAGCCCTTCCTCGGTGGCAAGGGCGCCGGCCTTGCCGAGATGACCCGTCTGGGGCTGCCGGTGCCTCCGGGCTTCACCATCACAACCGCTGCCTGTACCTGGTTCTTTGGGAATGGCGAGCAGTGGCCGGACGGCCTCGACGCCGAGATCGAGGCCGCAGTCAGCCGACTCGAGGCCCACGCGGGCAGAAAGTTCGGGGATCCATCCGACCCGTTGCTGGTGAGTGTACGCAGCGGTGCGGCTGTGTCGATGCCCGGCATGATGGACACCGTGCTCAACCTCGGGCTCAACGATCAGACCGTGCTGGCTCTGGCCAAGCGCGCCGGAGACGAGCGCTTCGCGTGGGACTCCTACCGACGGTTCATTCAGATGTTTGGGGATGTGGTCCTCGGCATCCACTACACCCGCTTCTCCCGGGTCAGCGATGCCTATTGTGGCGGGCGGCAGGTCCAGGACCTCAGCGCGACGGAGCTCGAGGAGCTGTGTGGCAAGCTCAAGACCGTGGTGGCCGACATCGGAGAGTCCTTCCCCCAGGACCCGATTGCGCAGCTGCGATTCGCCATCGACGCCGTGTTTCGTTCGTACAATAGCCACCGCGCACGGTACTACCGCAAGTCCAATAGCATCTCCGATGATGCGGGCACTGCCGTCAATGTCCAGGCCATGGTCTTCGGCAATATGGGACCGGAGAGCGGCACCGGGGTCTGCTTCACCCGCAACCCCAAGACCGGGGTGGTCGGGATGTTCGGCGAGTGGCTCGCCAATGCCCAGGGCGAGGACGTCGTCGCGGGCACCCGCACTCCCCACCGCGTCGTTGGCGACAGTCCCGAGACCTTGCAGAGCGCCATGCCCGCAGCCTACGAGCAGCTCACAGATGTCGCGGCCAAGCTCGAGTCCCACTTCCGGGAGATGCAGGACATCGAGTTCACCATCGAAAAGGGCACGCTCTTTCTGCTCCAGACCCGGTCCGGCAAGCGCACCGCTCAGGCCGCAGTGCAGATCGTCGTAGACCTGGTCGCCGAGGGGCGAATCACCCGCGAAGAGGCCATCCTGCGCGTGGACCCGCGCTCCCTCGAGATGGTCCTGCGGCCGGTCATCTCGCCCGACGCCAAGAAAAAGGTCATCGCGAAGGGGCTGGATGCGGCCCCTGGAGCGGCCTGCGGTGTGGTGGTCTTCGACTCGGCAGACTGCCAGGAGCACTACGACCGCGACGTGCCGTCGATCCTGGTTCGCCTGGAAACCAGCCCCGAGGACATCCAGGGAATGACCGTCGCCAACGGTGTGCTCACGGCCCGCGGGGGGCAGACCTCCCATGCCGCCGTGGTGGCCAGAGGCATGGGAAAGCCCTGTGTCGTCGGCTGCACTGAGATCCAGGTCGACTACAGTCGAGAGCTGTTCTACGCAGGCGACTCGGTGGTGCGGAAAGGAGACTGGATCACCATCGACGGGACCACGGGCGAGGTGATGGAGGGCAAGGTCGAGATGCTGAGCCCCCAGTCGGACAGCGGCGCCATGAGCACCCTGCTCGATTGGGCCGACGATGTAGCGCGACTCGAGGTGCGGTCCAACGCAGACACCGGACCGGATGCGGCCCGTGCGCGCTCCTTGGGTGCGGTCGGCATCGGTCTGTGCCGCACCGAGCATATGTTCTTCCAGCCCGAGTCGCTGCGGGCGATTCGCCGGATGATCCTCGCGGATGACCCCAAGTCCAAGCAGCGCGCGCTCAACGAGATCCTGCCGATGCAGCGGGCGATGTTCCGCGAGCTCTTCGAGGCGATGGAGGGGCTGCCGGTGACCATCCGGCTGCTCGACCCGCCTCTGCACGAGTTCCTTCCCGGTGCAGACGAAGACCTGGGGGAGACGGCGGCCGCGCTCGGTGTGCGGGTCGGAGCGCTCAAGGCCCGGCTGGAGCAGCTCGAGGAGTCCAACCCCATGCTCGGGCATCGCGGTGTGCGGGTGGGCATCACCAGCCCGGAGGTCTACCAGACCCAGGTGCGCGCGATCTTCGAGGCCGCATGCGAGCTGGCCCGCGAGGGCAAGATGGTGCTGCCGGAGGTGATGATTCCCCTGGTCAGCATCCCGGCCGAGCTCGAGCGGATGCGTGCCTTGGTGATCGAGACCGCCGAGCAGACCATCGCGGAGTACGGGGCCGGTCCGGAGTATCGGGTCGGCACGATGATCGAGCTGCCCCGGGCGGCTCTGATGGCGGACGAGATCGCGGTCCATGCGGACTTCTTCAGCTTCGGCACCAACGACCTGACCCAGATGACCTACGGCTTCTCTCGAGACGATATGGGTAAGTTCTTCCCGGACTACCAACGCACGGGGATCCTCGTCGACAGCCCGCTCGCGGTGTTCGATACCCAGGGTGTGGGCAAGCTGGTCGAGATGGGGACCCGCCTCGGTCGCCAGACCAAGGAGAGGCTCAAGGTCGGCATCTGCGGAGAGCACGGCGGGGACCCCGTGGGGGTGCGCTTCTTCCACCAGGTAGGGCTGGACTATGTGTCCTGCTCACCGTACCGGGTCCCGGTCGCGCGGCTGGCCGCAGCCCATGCCGCCCTCGAGCACCCCGATGAGTAGCCGATTCAAGCGGGTGGCTGTGTACTGCGGCTCCTCGAACGAGGCTCGGCCTTCCTACTACGCCGCAGCCTGGGAGATCGGCCAGGTGCTCGCCGGTCGGGGCATCGGGATCGTGTACGGGGGCGGCAGCGTCGGCATGATGGGCGCGGTCGCGGACGCGGCCATCGATGCGGGCGGCGAGGTCGTCGGCGTGATTCCCCAGAAGCTGATGGAGCTCGAGCTCGGCCATAGCCAGCTCACGGATATGTACGTGGTGGACTCCATGCATGCCCGTAAGTCCATGATGATGCACCTCGCAGATGCATTCATCGCTCTGCCTGGGGGCTACGGCACCCTCGAGGAGCTGTTCGAGGCGGTCACCTGGGCCCAGCTCAACTACCACACCAAGCCGGTGGGGCTGCTCAATATCGATGGCTACTTCGACCACCTGGTGCGGTTCATTCACCACGCCGTGGACGAGAAGTTCGTGCGCCCAGAGCTCCGCAACCTCATCGTGGTCCATGACCAGGTGGGGCGGTTGATCGAAGACCTCGAGGTCGCCGAGGTCCCCGCGATGGAGACATGGCTGAAGAGATAGCCGACGGGTCCTGTGCAGAGTGGGCACGAGATGGAGCCCTGGCTGTGCTGGGTGCGAATCTGGGTGGCTTGGCCGCTATCATCACGGTGGTCTTCGCGAAGTCGGGACCGAGTTTTCCCTTCGATAGGGTCTTCGCGGGACTCGTCGCGGTGAGCCTGATCGGTGGGGTTGGAGGAGGCCTGGTCGGGAGCATCGGCCTGCCTCTCTACTTGTTGCTTCGGATGCGCGGCCGACCCGGACTGCCCGCGGTTGCGCTCTTTCCGATGGTCGATCGGTGTTGGGCTGTGGTTCCTAAGCTAGCAGGAACATGGAGAATGTGGCGATCACTGCCATGACCGGTGAGGCGAGGATCCCAGTCACCACAGCGGCCAGCCCGCTCCGGCCCCGGAGCCGGAGGGCGAGGTAGGGGACCCAGACGAAGCCCAGCACCAACCCGCCGGTCACCAGTCCGAGCCTTCCGATCTCGACGCCGGATCCGGTGAGCGCCATCTCGATGGGGGTGCCCACCAGCCATCCGGCGAGGGCACCCACCGGAAATCCCAGCCAGAACAGGGCCAGGGGGTAGTCGCGTGCGACCCAGCTCGCCCCGCACATCAGCAGGCCGACCCCGACTCCGAGCAAGGCACCGAGAAACGCACAGGTTGCGGCAAGCCCCAGCGGAATGAACACCGGGAAACCGAACATGACCAGGGGAAGCAGCATGACCTGTGGGGCCAGCAAGCCGATCCCCGCACCGAGCAGGCTGAAGTCGCGGATCCAGGTGCCCACCCGGAAGCTGGCCGGCTCGGATCCGGTGGGGCTCGGCGCCCAGATGTGGCGGCTGGACAGAGCGCTTGCAGTGTGGACCATCTGGACCCTCCACCCACAGAGTAGAGCCCTGCTGTGCAGACGCTGTGCAGGCCCCGCTGGGATTTGGTTCAGACCAGGATCAACGCCTTGTAGTCCCGTGCGAATCCAGCTGTGCAGAGCAGGGGGAGCAGCGGGGAGTCGAGGGCTGGGACACCGTCGATGCGGTCGATGCGTAGGCGCCGGCCCGCTCGGTGGGAGCGAAGCGCAGCCACCCCCAGCTCGAGGGTGCCTGGAGTGGTGTCGAAGCTGAGCAGGCTGCGCCCCCCTGGGCCCAACCAGAAGACCGGCACCCCCCCGACCCACACCACGACTGCGGATGCGTCACGGCGCGGCTGTGGATCGGCACGCTCCGGCCAGGGCAGGGTGGCACCCCAGGGGTTCGCGGGGTCGACGGCGGCGAGCACGAGGGCTTGGGTGCTGGGCGAGCGATGGGCGCGCAGCCGGTCCACGGCGCCGGGGAGCGCGAACTGGGCGCCCCCGAGGCCGTCGATGAACCAACCCCTGCGGGCTTTTCCGGCCTCTTCCATCGCGCGGAGCACCGGATAGACGGTCGAGAATCCCCCCTCGATCCCCTCGGCCTTGGCGATGGCTGAGCTGGCGATGCCATGCCTCTCCAGGAGCGCAATGGCGAGGGCGTGGGACCGCTCCGTTGGGCTGGGCGCGTCTCCGAGCAGGGTTCCCACCGCCGACCAGCGTCCGCCGGTGGTTCGGGCCCGGCTGCGCTTGGCCGAGCCCCGCCGAGCGGTCGAGGCCAGGCCCCGCAGCGGCAGGAAGGTGTCGTTGGTGACGAGCCCAGCCCACACCAGATCCCACAGGGCCCGCGTGGTCTCGGCCAGAGGCGCGCCCCCGGAGCTGCTGTGGAGCTCGGTCAGGAAGCTGGCCCCCCGGGACTCCAGGTGCTCCCAGAGCCGCTTCCTGAGAGGACCATCCGGGGTGCTTTCCGCGAAGAAACCCTCGGGGATCTCGGGCTCGCGGACCCATAGCTGCACCCGATCCCGCCAGTAGAGGGCGACCCGGCCATCCTTGCTTCCCAGGGCTCCTTGGCCGATCCACACGACCTCGCCGGTCATTCCGAGCGCATCGAGCTGCCCGGACTGGTAGCCCTGAACCCGAGCGGGAAGAATCTGGGACTCCAGTGCTGAGAAGGGCAGCGCGAGGCCCTCGAGCTGGTCGATGACCTCGCGCAGTCGCCCGACTCCGGCGCGGGGCTTGCCGAGGCCATGCCAGCTCGCGAGGAAGCGGGCGTACACATCGGCTTCGACTGGGGCGACCTCGCCGCGCAGCTTGGCCAGGCTCCGTCTGCGCAGACGGCGGAGGACCTCGGGGTCGCACCACTCCTGTGTTGTTGCGCCGGGGACAATGCCCCCATGAAATAGGCTACCGCTCGCTTCGAGCCCACGAAGCATGGCCTCTACCACGGCGACCGGGAGCCCGAATCGCGAGGCGAGTGGACCCGGAGTGAAGGGCCCGTGAGTCCGTGCCCAGCGGCGGATCAGCGACTCGACGGGGCGGGGTGTGGGCTCGAGGAATGCGTTGGGGAGGCCAGGGGGCAGCGGCACACCGAGCGCGTCGCGGAACCGGGCCGCATCTTCGGCGGCTATCCACCGATCCTGGCCGGCGATGCGGACCGGGATGGCGCGGCGCTGGACCTCGAGCTGTTGGAGCCAGGGGCCAATGGGGTGCTCGGCTCGGCTCTGGAGCTCGAGCTCGCTCAGATCGCCGAGTCGGCGAAGGAGATCGTGCAGGGCGTCGGCATCGCGGGCCTGGCGATCGGGACTGAGCCACTGCAGCTCGGCTTCGACATCGGTGAGCGCACCGGGGTCGAGCAGCTCGCGCAGCTGTTCGTGGCCCAGCAGTTCGCGGAGCAGGCCGCGATCGAGGGTGAGGGCGGCGGCTCGACGCTCGGCCTGGGGAGCATCGCCTTCGTACATATACGCCGCGATATTCGCGAAGACCAGGGATCGGGCGAAGGGACTGGAGCGCCGGGTCTCGACCTCGTGTACGACGATCTCTCGGCTGCGGACCGCGCTCAACAGCTGCTGGAGTGCGGGGAGGTCGAACACATCCTGAAGGCACTCGCGGTAGGTCTCCAGAACGATGGGGAAGCCCGGAAAGCCGGTGGCGATGGACTGGAGCTGCTGAGCCTTGAGGCGCTGCTGCCAAAGCGGCTTGCGGCCCTTGAAGCTGCGCCGGGGGAGCAGCAGGCTGCGGCCGGCGTTCTCGCGGAACCGGGCGGCGAAGAGCGCCGAGCGGCCAAGCTGCTCGACCACGAGATCCTCGATCGCCTCGGGGTCGATGAATAGGGCCGAGAGATCCGGTAGGTCATCGATATCTGCGAACCGGAGGCTGATGCCGTCATCCGTCCAGAGGGTCTGGACCTCGTAGCCCATCGCCGTGGAGAACACGGCCTCGATGGCCAGGGCCCAGGGGGCATGGACCCGGGTTCCGAAGGGGCTCAGAATGCACACCCTCCAGTCCCCGAGCTCGTCTCGGAATCGCTCGACCACCAGGGTCCGGTCGCTGGGCACGACCTCGGTGAACTCCCGCTGCTCGTGAAGGTAACTGACGAGGTTGCGCGCGGCGCGGGCTCCCACGGGGCTGAGGGTCGCCAGCTGCTCGGCCGCGGACTCGGGGGGGAGCGCGGCGATCTGTCGGGTGAATGCGCCGATAGCCCGCCCGAGATCTACGGGTCGACCGGGCCGATCTCCGTGCCAGAACGGGAGCCTGCCGGGCTGACCCGGGGCGGGGGAGACGATCACCTGATCCCGCGTGATCTCCTCGATCCTCCAGGTGCTCGCCCCGAGGATGATCGTATCTCCGGTGCGGCTCTCGTAGACCATCTCCTCGTCGAGCTCCCCCAGACGCGGACCCGATTCCCCAGCAAGAAAGACGCCATATAGGCCGCGATCGGGAATGGTCCCGGCGTTGAGCAGGGCCAGGGTCTTCGAGCCGCGCCGAGCTCGGAGGGTGTCCGTGCTGCGATCCCAGATGATCCGCGGGGCGAGGTCGGCGAAGGCATCCGAGGGGTAGCGCCCGGCCAACATATCGAGGACCGAGAAGAACAGCGCGTCGGAGAGCTGAGCATAGGGAAATGCCCGCCGGCACAAGGCCATCAGCTCGTCGACGCCGCGATCCGCCATCGCTACGCTGGCCACGATCTGCTGAGCGAGCACATCGAGGCAGTTGCGGGGGACCGCGGTGCTCTCGATCTCGCCGCGCATCATGCGATCGGCGACGACGGCACACTCCAGCAGATCGCCCTTGAACTTGGGGAAGAACCGGCCCACCGAGACCTCACCCACTCCATGACCCGCCCGCCCGATCCGCTGTAGACCCCGGGATACGGCCCCGGGAGACTCCACCAGGATCACCAGGTCCACAGCGCCCATATCGATGCCCAGCTCCAGGGAGCTGGTGGCGACGATCGCGGGCAGATCGCCGCGCTTGAGCCGATCCTCGGTCGCTGCGCGCTGTGCGTGACTGATCGAGCCATGGTGAGCCCGGACGAGGTCCTCTCCAGCGAGCTCGTTGAGGCGCTGGGAGAGGCGCTCGCAGAGGATCCGGCTGTTGGTGAACACGATCGTAGATCGATGGGATCGGATCAGATCGAGGATCTCGGGGTAGATCGTCGGCCACAGACCTTTCTGGAGCGTTCCCGCGCCCGCATCACTGGCAGCCTTCGTGATCGGCCGGTCCATATCCTCCACCGGGACCGTGATCTGAAGCTCGATCCGCGGGGGCTCGCTGGTGTCCACGACCTGGACCTCGCGATCCCCTCCGAGGAAGCGAGCGATGAGATCGAGAGGCCGCTGGGTCGCAGAGAGCCCGATGCGCTGGGGCTCAGCCTCGGTCAGCGCGCACAAGCGCTCGAGGGAGAGCGCGAGGTGGGAGCCCCGCTTCCCCCCGGCCAGCACGTGGATCTCGTCCACGATCACGGTGTTCACCGTGCGCAGGGTCTCCCGGGCCTGGCTCCCGAGCAATAGGAACAGGGACTCGGGAGTGGTGACGAGGACCTCGGCGGGATCCTTGAGCTGCTGGCGGCGATCTCTCTGAGGGGTGTCTCCGGTGCGGATATCGACCCGAATCGGACGGATCGGCTGGCCGATCCGGGTAGCGGTGTTGGCGATCCCCACCAGGGGTGCGCGGAGGTTGCGCTCGATGTCATAGACAAGCGCCTTGAGCGGGCTGATGTAGAGCACCCGGACCCCGGCAGGTGCATCCATAGGCAGCGCCGAGAGCCCGTCGAGGGCCGCGAGGAAGGCCGCCAGTGTCTTCCCGCTTCCCGTAGGGGCGAGCAGTAGCGCGTGTTCACCGCGCTGGATCGCGGGCCAGCCCTCTCGTTGGACCCGGGTGGGGGCGGCGAAGGTCGAGCCGAACCACGCCCGTGTGGCATCGCTGAAGCCTTCGAGCACCATCCCTCCCCAGCTTCGAGGCTAACGCTTCGCAGCCCGACGCACCGAGTCCGGTTAGTCCCCCGGCCATGGATTGGTCGGACTATCTGACATTCAGTGCCAACGTCGGTCGCAGCGTGACCGAGAGCCACAAGGTGTACATCGCAGGGGCGGCCTTGGTGCTGCTCATGGCCTGGCCCACGCTGATGAAGCTCGAGAAGCGCTTTGCGACAGGCCTGCTGCTGGTGCTGACGCTGCTCTCCACGGCGAACTACATGCGCTGGGGCCCCAAGATGGTGGCGGATCGCGTCGATTCCTACGACGTCATCCACTACTACCTCAACGCCAAGTACTTCGACGAGCTGGGCTACCTCGATCTGTATCCGGCGTGCATGCTGGCGGATCTCGAGAACGGAGGGCCGTACTTTCCCAAGCAGGGTGCGGTCTATCTGGCCCAGGATGAGACGGGCCATCATCTCAAGCCCGTGCAGCACGCCATCGATCGCGGCAGGGTGGTGCGCACCGAGAAGTTCACCCCCGAGCGCTGGAAGCAGTTCGAGCACGACTTTCTCTACCTGCAGCGCGAGCGGGTACCCATGGGGAACAACCTCTGGCGCCAGATGATCCAGGATCACGGCTTCAACGGTACGCCGGTGTGGACCCTGCTCGCTCGCCCGTGGGCGGTGATGATCCCGGTCGAACAGATCAAGCTGATTGGCTACCTCGATGTGGTGGTCCTGGCCGCCGGATTTGGTGCGATCTTATGGGCGTATGGGCCGATAACCGTCCTGTGGAGCTTGCTGTTTTTCACGGTCAGCTATTCTCTGCGGTGGCCCACGGTGTCGTGGGTCTTCCTCCGCTACGACTGGATCGCCGGGCTGCTCATCGCCATGGCGCTGCTCAAGAAGAAACGGTACTACCTGGCCGGCTTCTTCGCAGGCTGGGCGGCCACCCTGCGGCTGTTCCCCGCGTTCTGGATGTGGGGCCCGCTGTCGAAGGGGCTTGCGGGCCTGGTGCGCAAGAAGGTGCACCGGAAGCTGCTGGTGTTCGCGCTGGGCTGGGTCGTGGTCGTGGGTGTGCTGGAGCTCGGCTCCATCGCTCGGTTCGGCCCCTCTACCGTGGTGACGCATATCGAGAATATGCTCGATCACAACTCCGCAGCGCAGCTCTCGTCCCGACGGATTGGTCTGGCCACAGGGCTGCCATTCCGTGGGCCCTTCGAGGTCCGCAATCCCGCCGACGAGCGGCGCTGTCGGCACATCCCCTGCAAGAACCTCGAGCCCTGGCGACGCAAGGCCATCTCAGATCAGAAGCCGATCCGCTACGGCTTGTCCTTGCTGGTGATGTTGGTCATGGGGTGGGGCCTGAGAAACGCCCGCGATGACGAGGCCTTTGGGTTCGGCTTCATCCCGATCTTCCTGCTCACGACGATGAGCTACTACTACTACATCGCCCGGATCACCCTGGCGGTGGTTCACGCCGCAGACCTCAGCAAGCTCCGGAACCAGATCGGCTTGGTGCTGCTGCTGAGCATCGAGCTGTTCTCGAACTGGGCAGAGTCCACCTATGGGGGCCACCGTGTATTTCACATCGGCTACCTCTCCTGGGCGCTGGCGGCCTATACGCTGATCATGATGGGCATGATGCTCTGGGAGGCTCGCGACGGGCCTCTCCCAGAGGACGCCTGAGGGAGCCCCTGGTGAGCGATGTGTTGGCCCAGTTCATGGAGCTGGAGCAGGGTGAGATCGAGAAGTATGTCGATGCCATCCATGGTCGACGGCGAGATCGCTCAAGTATGCACCCTCACCCTGAATAATGGGCAGATATTGTGGGTCTCGCGGGGCTCGCTCCTGGCCTACTCGGAGGGCATCGACTGGACGCTCCGGGTCCCCGGTGGGGTCGGCAAGGGCGAATATCCCGGGAAAGCTCGCGACCTGGGAGCTCTCCCGCGGGCCGATCACCTGCACCAGCGGCTCATTCGTGGCCGCGATGGGAGAGGTGGACAGCACCGTCACCATGGCGAGGTCTGCGGGCGCGATGTTCTTCGGCGGAGCGGGGCTGTTCATGCAGGAGCTCTCCGGAACCGGCGTGGCGCTGATCAACGGCTCGGGGGACTTCATCGAGCGCAAGCTGGTGGACGGGGAGAAGCTTCTCGTCAGCACGGGCAACCTGGCGGTGTTCAGCTCGGATGTGCGCTATGGCGTGCGTGGAGTGGGCGGCTGCCGGAAGATGGCCTTCGGCGGAGAGGGGTTGTTCATGACCGAGCTCCAAGGGCCCGGCTGGGTCATGCTCCAGAGCCTGAAGAAGCTACCGGTTCCCAAGGGCAAGCAGGCTCGGCGCCCTTGATGAGATCCTGAGGGTTCGCGGGCAAGACGCTCGTCGAATTGCTGGTACTTCAGGGACGAGGCGACGTTGGAATCAGAAATATCGGATGACTTTGCCAAACTCCGAGTTTTGACACGGGGTGTCCAAGCTCGCGTCGACGGGATCGTGGGAACCGCACCCTGGCCCAATAGACTAAGCGCCTATGTGGTTTCTGATCTTGGCATGCGGGGACCCGAGTCGACCCCGACAGGCACGGGGGATTCGCGAGAGCGGAGTCGCTCCGAGGTGCCCGGTGTGGCCTATGCCACCACCCGACAGCGCATCGAAGCGGACCGCGCGCGGCTCGCGGAGATTCCCCGCGCACAGGCCAGAGATCAAGCTCGGGAGAGGCTGACCACCGCCTTCAGGGACGACCTCGTACCGTACTGGCTCGGCACGGAGTGGGCCTTCTACGGCACCACGACGACCCCGAACGAAGGGCAGATCGCCTGTGGATATTTCGTATCGACCTTGCTCCAGCATGCCGGACTACGGGTGGAGCGCGTCCGCATGGCGCAGCAAGCCAGCGAGTACATCGTGAAGACCTTTGCCTCGGAGAGCGAGCTGAAGCGCTTCCGCCGGGGAGACCGGGCGGCGGTGGTGGACTGGGTGAAGGCCCGCGACGACGGGCTCTATGTCGTGGGGCTCGACTACCATGTCGGCGTGCTGGTCAAGCGGGGTGAGAGCGTGGAGTTCTGTCACAGCCCGGTGACCGGCCGGCAGCAGGTGACCTGTGGCGACCCGCTCACCGACGACGGCTTCATCAGCCGCTACCACGTGGTCGGGCCGGTGCTCACCGACCCGGTGATCGATGCCTGGCTCGGCGGTGAGCCCATCGAGACCTACTCCAAGAGCCGGTAGAACGGTGCCCGCCAGGGTGAGAGCCCTGGCGGATTGGCTCAGCTCGCGTTGATGTTCTCGTACACGGCCGCAGCACCCATTCCACCGCCGATGCACATCGACACTACGCCGTAGCGGGCGTTTCGACGCTTGAGCTCGTAGAGCAGGGTAGCGGTCATCCGGGCGCCGGTTGCACCGAGCGGATGGCCGAGCGCGATGGCGCCGCCGTTCGGGTTGACCTTCTCGACATCGATCCCGAGCTCCCGGACGCAGTACAGCGCCTGAGAAGCGAAGGCCTCGTTGATCTCGAACACATCGATGTCCTCGATGGTGAGCCCAGCGGCCTTCAGCGCCTTGGGGATGGCGTAGAGCGGACCGACGCCCATGATCTCCGGGGGGACCCCGACGACCTGGTAGCTACGGAGCACGCCGAGGATCGGCAGGCCCCGCTTCTCGGCCAGGGCCCGGTCCATGATGATGGCAGCGGCGGCCCCATCGGACATCTGGGAGGAGGTGGCCGCAGTGACGGTTCCACGCGCCTTGAACGGCGTGCGAAGCCGGCCGAGGCTGGCGACATCGGAGGCGCGGGGGCCTTCGTCGGTGTCGACGACCACGTCATGCCACTCTCCGCCCTTGAACACACGGGTGCGCATCGGGACGATCTCGTCCTTGAAGTGACCGGCCTTGATCGCCGCGATCGCCTTGTCGTTGGACAAGACGGCGAAGGCATCCTGCTGGTCGCGGCTGACGCCGAACTGCTCGGCCACATTCTCGGCGGTGATGCCCATGGGGGTGTACGCCTCGGGGCGCTCTTCCATGAGCTTGGGGTTGGGGCTGGGCTTCTGGCCGCCCATGGCGATCTGGGTCATGGACTCGACCCCGCCGGCGAGCACGACATCCTGCCAGCCCGCCATGATGGCGGATGCGCCCTGGGCGATGCTCTGCAGACCACTGCTGCAGAAGCGGTTGATGGTGACCGCGGGGACCTCGTCAGGGATGCCGGCCATGAACGCGCTGATACGAGCGACGTTCATGCCCTGCTCGGCCTCGGGCATTGCGGTACCGACGACAATGTCGTCGATCTCGGAGCCGTCGATACCCGCGCGCTCGACGGCAGCGGCGAGCACGGTGGCGAGGAGATCGTCGGGGCGGGTGTCCTTGAAACCACCCTTCTTGGCCTTGCCGACGGCAGTGCGGACTGCGGAGACAATTGCGACTTCACGCATATTCTTGTCCTTGGAAAGTAGATTCTTGAAGGGTGACTAGTTGCGGAGGGGCTTGTTGGTCTGGAGCATGTGCTGGATGCGGGCCTGGGTCTTCTCTTCGCCGCAGAGCTTGAGAAAGACCTCGCGCTCGAGGTCGAGGAGATCCTGCTCGGTGAGCACGGAGCCGGCGGGCACGTCCCCACCGGTGAGGACATGGGCGAGGTTCTTGCCCACGGTCACGTCGTGATCGGTGGCAAAGCCGCCCTCGTGCATCTGGTAGAGGAAGAGCTCGATTGCAGCCTTGCCAGACGGCCCCGGCAGCTTCACGGTGCGCCTTGCGGGCGCGACGTAGCCGCTGTCTGCCAGCCCACGAGCCCGGCGCTTGGCGTCGGCGATGACGTGGGTGGGGTTCATGGAGATGGAGTCGGTGGGGCGGAGGAAGCCCATCTGACGCGCTTCGGCTGCGCTGGTGGCGACCTTCGCGAGACCGATGTGCTGGAACGCCTTCTGGACGTACGGGTTGGGGTCGTAGTCGATGTCCTGGGGCACATCTCCCATGTACCGAACCAGCAGCTCCTTGCAGCCACCGGCGCCGGGGATGAGCCCGACTCCGACCTCGACCAGCCCCATATAGAGCTCGCCATTGGCGACGGTGGATGCGGAGTGCATCGTGACCTCGGCCCCGCCGCCCAGGGTGAGCTGGTGGGGAGCGGTGACCACGGGCTTGCTGCTGTACTTGGCGCGCATCATCAACTGCTGCAGGCCGTTGATCATGCCCTCGATCTCGTCGTAGTTGCCCTGCATCGCGGACATCAGGATCATCAGGATGTTGGCGCCGGCACAGAATGCCCGCTTGCCCTGGTTGCCCACGACCAGCGCGTCGAACTCGCCCTCATCGAGCTTGTCGAGCGCCTTGGAGTACTGCTCGAAGATGAGGTTGTCCAGGGCGTTCATCTTGCTGTGGAACTCGAGCCCGAGCACGCCATCGCCCAGGTCGTACAGCGACGCCGAGGCGTTGCGGTCGAGCTCGCGGCCCTTCTTGCGGAGGGTGACGAGATCGATCTCGGAGGAGCTGGAGGGGGCGTTGGTGAGCGCTGCGCCCGACCAATACTGCATATCTCCGTCGCTATTGCGACCGTAGAAGCTGTCCTGCCCGCTGGCGAGCATCTCCTTGACCCAGGCGGGGACCGTGCGGCCCTCGGCCTCCATCTTCTCGACGGACTTGGCGACGCCGATCGCGTCCCAGCTCTCGAAGGGACCGATATCCCAGCCAAATCCCCACTTCATCGCGTTGTCGAGGTTGACGACATCGTCTGCGATCTCGGGGATGCGGTTGGCGGCGTAGATGAGGGTGTCCGCGGTGACGGCCCATGCGGCCTGTGCGGCCACATCCTCGCCGTAGACCATGGCGGTGAGCTTGTCTGCGAGCTTGTCCTTCTTGCGGGCTGCGCCGGTGGATGCGAAGCGCACCTTTTCCTGGGCCCGGTACTCGAGGGTCGCAGGGTCGAGCACGAGGATGGCCTTCTTGCCGTCCACCTTCGTCTTCTTGTAGAAGCCCGCACCGGACTTGGCGCCGAGGCGGCCTTCTTCGATGAGCTTGTTCACGTAGTCGGGCAATACGAAGTAGTCGCGGCACTCGTCGTCTGGCACGCCGTCGTACAGGTTGCGAACCACGTGGGCGAAGGTGTCGAGCCCCACTACATCGGCGGTCCGGAACACCGCGCTCTTGGGGCGTCCCATGGCGGGCCCGAAGATCGCGTCGACCTGCTCGACGGTGAGGCCGAAGCGGTCCATATGCTTGAACACGCTCATCATGCCGAAGGTGCCAACGCGGTTGGCGATGAAGTTCGGGGTGTCCTTTGCGGTGACGATGCCCTTGCCGAGCACGCGCTCTCCGAACGCGGTCATGCGGGCGGTGACGGCCGGATCGGTCTGTGGACCCGAGACGATCTCGAGCAGCCGCATGTAGCGCACGGGGTTGAAGAAGTGGGTGATGAGGAAGTTCTTTGTCATCTCATCGGGCATCTTCTCTGCCATATCGGCGAGCTTGATGCCGGAGGTGTTGGAGCTGACCACCGAGCCTTCGCTGCGGTGCTCGGCGACCCACTGGTACACCTTCTGCTTGATATCGAGCCGCTCGACGACAACCTCGACGATCCAGTCGCAGTCTGCGAGCAGGGGACCATCGTCGTCGAAGTTTGCCGCGGTGATGAGCTTGGCGCGGTCCTTTGCGAACAGCAGCGCGGGCTTGCTCTTGATCGCGCCCTCGATCCCCTTGAGGGCCAGTGCATTGCGCGACGCGTGGTCGTCGGCAGCGTCCCGGGGGACGATGTCGAACAGGATGGACGGGATCCCCGCGTTTGCGAGGTGGGCAGCGATGCCCGTCCCCATGACGCCGGCTCCCAGGACGGCGACCTTTCGGATCGGTTTGGTCATTCGAGCTCCATCGGTGCCACGGCATGTGGCGATTTTTGCCAAAGGCCAGGCCCGTATCACGTTGAGCGGGTGGGGGAGGCGATGGTGGGGATCGGCACCGGGACCGCCTTCCGTGAGTGCAACGTAAGCGCGGGGAGCCCGCGTGAGATGGACGTATGGCATGGATATGGTCCCGGGGTCTGGCGGGTCCGGTTGGCAGCGGGTACACCGGCAGTTGGGGACGTGTAGTGCCGGTTGGCGCGCTCACACGAACACTTCGAGAGGAAACTCCATGAGTCACGGACGATCGGCGAACACGCGAGCTTGGATTCGACACGCATTCTGGCGCATCGCCGGTAGGCGCACCTCGATCCGTAGATCTGTGCAGGCTCCGCTCCTGGCTCCTACCCGTGCGGCCGTCGGCCTGTTGGGTGCGGTCGGTGTGGCCCTGGTCATCCCGGTCTCTGCCCCCGCCGCTCCGCTCACTTTCCCTGCGTCGAGCTGCGTCGACTGCAGCCCGGTCCAGCTCGCGGGCACCTTCCCTGGCGGCACGGTCACGGTCGACATCATCAGCACCCAGCCGGGCCCCGGCAATGGGGACCTCGGGGTCGACTCACCCTCGTCCGACCCCACGACCGCAGGCGCGGACTTCGACTTCGACGCCAACCGCTTCAACACCACCGTCACCTACAGCTTCTCTTCTCCGGTGATCATCAACACCCTCGATGTGCTCGACCCGGACGACGGGAACTACTCGGATGCCTTCGATATCGACATCGGATTCGGCTCCTGTTCGGCTCCCGATGGGGGCACGATCTTCTGTGACGCCACCTCCGCCTCCTTCGACCCGGCGGGTGGTGCGGCGGATTCGGATGCATTCTTCACGGCCAGCCCCAACCCAGTCAGCACCTTCACCGTCGACTTCAACAGCGCACAGGGCCCGCGCTTCGTCGGCTTCGATATCGACGTGGATCTGGCGGCGACCACCTGCGGCGATGGCCTGGTTCAGGGGCTCGAGGAGTGCGACGACGGCGGGCTGGTTGCGGGCGACGGCTGCGACGCCAGCTGCGTGATCGAGCCGGGCTTCTACTGCTCGGTGTCCTCCGAGTTCGACCAAGGTGTGTTCGACAATATCGGCGGAGGGGGCGCGTGGACCGTCATCGATCCACTCCAGGCCGCGACCGCGGACAATAACGAAGGGGCTGTGCTCGTCACGCCCTACGATGGCTTCTCTGGCCCGTTCTCCGTAGACATCGACCCCACCAACGTCGATGACGACTTCATCGGCCTGGCCCTGGGTATCTCCGATACCGAGTTCAGCTCGAGCGCAACCGACTTCCTGGTCCTCGACTGGAAGCGGAACACCCAGACGGCCTTCGGCGAGACGGCCAACCGGGGTCTGGCGCTGAGCCATGTGAATGGCGGCGCCACCAGCACCGCAGATCTGTGGGGCCATGTCGGCACCGTGAACGAGCTGGCCCGGGCCAACAACCTCGGTAGCACCGGCTGGGTCGCGGGCACCTCCAACATCTGGGATGTCGACTACACCCCCAACCGGCTCGTCGTTCGCATCGACGGAGTGGTCGAGTTCGACCTGTCTCCTGCAGATGTGGGGCTCGCACAGTTCCCCGCGGGACAGGTGGCGATGTACTCGATGAGCCAGTCCGACACCACCTACACCTGGCTCTCTCCAGTCGGGCCAGCGAGCACCTGCTCGAGTGCCTGCGGCGACAATATTCTCGCTATCGATGAGTCCTGCGACGATGGCAATGCCATCGACGGCGACGGCTGCAGCGCGGTCTGCGTCACCGAGATCCCCGTCTGTGGCGATGGCTTCGTCACCGGCACCGAGGAGTGCGACGACGGGGGTACGGTCTCGGGAGATGGCTGCGACTCCAGCTGTGTGCTCGAGACCACCTTCGACGAGTGCTCGCTCGGTCTCAGCGATCTGGTCGTCAACAACCCCACCGTGGTGAACAGCTACTGGCCCGCCCGCGGCACCACGACCGTCGTAGCTGGCTCTACCGATATTCCCCTCGGCGCTCAGCGCGGAGACCCCACGCCGCTGGTGTTCGGCGATCGCCTGATGATCGTGCAGATGCAGGGCGCAGAGGTCGACACCAGCGACGACACCAACACACCGGGCAGCTACGGTGACGGAGCCGGTGGATTCGACAACGCGGGCATGCTCAACAACGCGCAGTTCACCGCTGGCCAATACGAGATCGTCACCTTCGTCGGCTACTCGGCATCCGGCGCGACGGTGCTCGGAGAGGGGGCGGGCGGGGGTCTGCTCAACACCTACGTCAACGACCGAAGCGTGGTCGGTGGGATCGGCTTCCAGACCTTCCAGGCGGTACGGATTCCGCAGTTCGACAACGTCGATGTGAACGCGGGCGGCGAGATCGTGGCCGAGCAGTGGGACGGGGCCTCCGGGGGCGTGGTCGCCATCGATGTGGCCAGCGTGCTCACCTTCGATGGGGGGGCGATTCGGGCGGACGCGGTCGGTTTCCGCGGGGGTCAGCCTTCGACCTCGGCAGACAATGGGTCGGGCAATGATGGCATCGAGAACAACCCGGGTGAGGGCCTCGCAGGGGCGCCCCGGTTCATGTACGATTCCGACGAGAACGGGGGGACCGGTGCCAATGTGCCGGCGCAGCCCATGGGCTACCCCAACGCTGGCGCGGTGGACGAGTGGGGCATGGGCGCGCCGGGCAACGCGGGTGGCGCGGGCTGGAACACCTATGATGCGGGCGGCGGCGGCGGCGGCAACGGTGCCTCGGGCGGCGTGGCTGGCGCGGGTGGCCCCAATAGCAGCCCCGATCCGGACTTCGCGGGTCGCGGTGGGGCTCCGGGCTACTTCAGCCCCAGCGCAGCGCGTCTCACCATGGGGGGCGGGGGCGGTGGGGCCCAGGGCGACGACCCGATCCCCAACCCCGAGGCGGGCGCGGGCAATAACGGCGGCGGAATCGTGCTCATCCGGGCCCTGGACATCCAGGTCGTGTCGACGGGACTGGTCTCCGCGAATGCACACCGAGCAGGTGTCGGACTGACCGGGAATCCCGCAGACTACGCCGGCGTGAGCGCCAGCGCAGAGGGCGGCGGAGGCGGCGGTGCGGGCGGCGCGGTGCTGCTGTACACGGGCAGCGCAGACCTCAGCAACCTCGACATCGAGGCGGTCGGCGGGGACGGCAACCGCTCCACCCAGACCAATGATGGCGCGGGCGGGGGCGGCGCAGGTGGCCTCGTCTACCTGGTGAATGTGCTCGCGGGCACGGGCAATGTGAACATCGCAGGCGGGGTCGGCGGTGATGCCTCCCCGGCCATCGGCATCGGAGCCGGTGGCGCGGGTGGTGTGTTCGAGGCTGCGGCCCCGGAGCTTGCCCCATTCGACTGTGTCTTCGATCTCGACAGCGACAATGACGGCCTCCTCGACAACGATGAGACCGGCATCTACGGCACCGATCCCTTCGACGCGGACACCGACAACGATGGCCTCGATGATGGCGAGGAGATCCTCACCACCCTCACCGATCCCCTCGATGCAGACACCGATGACGATGGGCTCGAGGATGGCGAGGAGCTCCTCGGAGCGGACGGGGTCCTCGGCACCGGTGACGAGACCAGCCCACTGGATGATGACTCCGACGGCGACTTCCTGATCGACGGCGTGGAGATCGGCGACACCGACTCGGTCGCTCCGGGCGTCTCGAACTCCGGCGTTCCCTTCGCCGGTACCGATCTGCCCTACGCGGGCGACGGTGATGCGGGCGCAACCGTCACCGACCCGAATGATCCCGACTCCGATGGAGATGGGCTCTTCGACGGAGAGGAGGACCTCGATCTCGACGGCGTCTGGGCGGGCGACCAGCCCGGAACGGTCAACGATGAGACGGACCCGAACCTCTCGGACACCGACAACGATGGCGCGGATGACAATGCAGAGGGGGGCTCGGGTGGCCCGGACCTCGACGGCGACGGGACCATCGACGCCCTCGACCCGGCCAACCAGGACACCGATGCGGACGGCCTCACCGACGAGGATGAGGTCCTGATCACGGGCACTGATCCCTTCGATGCCGACTCTGATGACGATGGCATCCCCGACGGCGCCGAGGTCAATACCACCAACACCGACCCCCTCGACGCGGACACCGATGACGACGGGCTCTCCGATGGGGAGGAGGTCGACGGCCTCGACGGGACCGCAGCGACTGGCGACGAGACCGATCCTCTGGTCCCGGACTCCGACGGCGATCTGCTCAACGATGGGCTCGAAGCGGGTCGGGTCATCGGGATCCCCGGTGGCGTGTCCAACAGCGGTATCGCCTTTGTGGGCACCGACACGGCCAGCCCGAACTTCGTCATCGACGGGGACGCGGGCGCCACGACCACGCTTCCCTACGCCGCGGACTCCGACTCCGATGGCGAGACGGATGGGGCAGAGGACCTCGATCGCGACGGGATCTGGGCGGGGGATCAGCCGGGTACCGCTGCAGATGAGAGCGACCCGAACCGCTTCGACACCGATGCAGACGGGCTCTCCGATGGGGTAGAGGGCGGCTCGGCCGGCCCGGATAGCGATGGCGATGGCACCATCGACGCCCTGGACAATATCGACGACACCGACACCGACGGCGACGGCCTCACCGATGTCGAGGAGACCAACACCACCCTCACCGACCCGAACGATCCGGACACCGACGGGGATGGGCTCTCCGACGGCGACGAGGTCAACACCACCCTCACCGGCCCCCTCGATGCCGACACCGATGACGATGGCTTGTCCGATGGTGAAGAGGTGCTCGGCCTCGATGGCGTCCCCAGCACCGGTGATGAGACCGATCCCTTCAGCCAGCAGTCCGATGGAGATGCTCTGGCCGATGGGCTCGAGGCGGGTCGCGACACGCCCATCCCCGCAGGCGTCTCGAGCGGGGGAGTGCCCTATGTGGGCACCGACCCGGCGGCCTTCATCCCCGACGGAGACGGCGGTGCGACGACCACGCTGCCCTACGCCGCGGACTCCGACTCCGACGGCCTGTCCGACAGCGACGAGGACCTCAACCTCGATGGCGTGTGGGCGGGTGACCAGCCCGGCACCGCGGCGGATGAGACGGACCCGAACCTCGTAGACACCGATGCAGATGGCTTCGATGATGCCGCAGAGGGCGGCTCTGCGGGCCCCGATGTGGACAACGATGGCACGATCGACGCGCTGGACACCTCCAACGATGGCGACAGCGACGGGGACGGCCTGACCGACCAGGAAGAGATCGACACTACCGGAACCGATCCCAATGACCCCGACTCCGATGGCGATGGGCTCTCCGATGGCCAGGAAGTCAACAGCACCCTGACCGACCCCCTCGACGCGGACACCGACGATGATGGCCTATCCGACGGCGAAGAGGTCATCGGGCTCGATGGCGCCGCGAGCAGCGGTGACGAGACCAACCCCCTCGACCAGCAGTCCGACGCCGATGCCTTGCCCGATGGACTCGAGGCCGGTCGCGACACCCCGATCCCCGCGGGCACCTCGGCCAACGGCATCCCCTATGTGGGGACCGATCCGTCTGCCTTCACACCGGACGGGGACGGGGGCGCCACGACCACGCTGCCCTACGACGCCGACTCCGACGGCGACACGTTGTCGGACTCCGACGAAGACCTCAACGCCGACGGCCGCTTCGACGGCGACCGTGCGGGTCTGGCCAATGATGAGACGGACCCGAACGACCCCGACAGCGATGGCGACGGCCTCGACGACGCCATCGAAGGCGGCGCGGCCGGGCCGGATGGCGATGGCGACGGCACCATCGACGCCCTCGACCCGGACATCATCGGCCTCGACACCGACGGAGATGGCCTCACCGACCTCGACGAGACCAATATCTACAACACCGATCCGACGGATCCGGACACCGACGATGACGGACTCTCCGATGGCGAAGAGGTCCTGCTCTACGGTACCGATCCCCTCGACGCGGATGATGACGATGATGGGCTGTCCGATGGCGAAGAGGTCCTCGGCCTCGATGGCGTCGCGAGCAGCGGTGACGAGACCGATCCCCTCGACCAGCAATCCGACGCCGATACGCTTCCCGACGGGCTCGAAGCGGGTCGTGACACGCCCATCGCGGACGGAGTCTCCTCGGGTGGGGTTCCCTATGTGGGCACCGACCCGGCCAACTTCACGCCCGATTCCGACCCGTCCACTACGACGCTGCCCTACGATGGCGACTCCGACGGGGACACCCTCCTGGACAGCGACGAAGACCTCGACGGAGACGGTCGCTTCGACGGCGACCTGCCGGGTCTGAGCGATGACGAGACCGATCCGAACAACACCGACACCGATAACGACCTTCTCGACGACGCGGTCGAGGGGGGCGCGGCGGGTCCAGACACCGACGGCGATGGCACCATCGACGCCCTCGACCCCGATGCGACGGGACTGGACAGCGATGGCGACACCCTGACCGATGTCGACGAGCTGAACCTCTTCGGCACCGATCCCTTCGATCCCGACACCGACAACGATGGTCTCCGCGACGATGTGGAGGTCGGTGGTTCCACAGACCCCCTCGACGCGGACACCGATGACGATGGGCTCTCCGATGGGGAAGAGGTGGATGGACTCGACGGAGTCGCCGCTTCGGGAGACGAGACCGATCCGTTGGTCATCGACTCCGACTCGGACGGACTGCCCGATGGGCTCGAGGCGGGCATCGCCACCGGCATCCCCGATGGGCTCTCCGATGGCAACTCCACGCCGATCCTGGGCACCGATCTCGGGGTGTTCGTGCCGGACGGGGATGCGGGCGCGACCGTGACCGACCCGACCGACCCAGACACCGACGGCGACACCCTGCTCGACGGCGACGAGGACCTCAGCGGGGACGGCGTCTACGACTTCGATGTGCAGCCCGGTACCGCCAATGACGAGACCGACCCGAACAATACGGACTCCGATGGCGACACCCTCGACGATCTGTTCGAAGGCGGAGCCGGTGGGCCAGACTCCGACGGCGATACGCTGATCGACGCCCTCGATCCGGACAGCGACAACGACGTGCTCGACGATATCGACGAGGTCGCTGCCGGCACGGACCCCTACGATCCGGACAGTGATAACGACGGCCTGAGCGACAATGACGAGCTGCTCGGAGCCGATGGCATCCCGGGCACGGGTGATGAGACCGATCCCCTCGATGCGGACACCGATGACGACGGCCTCTCCGATGGCGAAGAGGTCAACGGCCTCGACGGCTTTGCGGGCACCGGCGACGAGACCGATCCCTTGTCTGCAGACACCGATGGGGACGGCGTCGAGGACGGTGTCGAGGCCGGCGCGACCACGCCGATCGCCGGTGGCTTCTCCGATGCTCTCGCGATTCCCTACCTCGGTACCGACGCGGGCCTGTTCGTAGGAGATGCGGACTCCACCACCACCACCGATCCAACCAGCCCAGACACCGACGGAGACGGCCTCACCGACGGCGAAGAGGATCTGGATGCCGACGGCCTATGGGCGGGCGATCAGCCCGGCACGGCTGCAGATGAGACCGACCCGAACAACCCGGACACCGATAGCGATGGCCTCTCGGACTTTGCAGAGGGCGGCTCCGCTGGTCCGGACTTCGACGGAGACGGCACCATCGACGCCCTCGATGTCGATGGCGATGTCGACACCGATGGGGACGGCCTGACCGACGGCACCGAGACCACCATCGGCACCGATCCCGACGACCCCGACTCCGATGACGATGGGCTGTCCGACAGCGAAGAGCTCGTGGGCGCGGACGGGATCGCGGGCACGGGTGATGAGACGAACCCGATGGACGCGGACTCCGACGACGACGGACTGTCCGACGGAGACGAGGTCTTCGGGCTCGATGGAGTAGGGGGCACGGGCGACGAGACCGACCCGAACAACCCCGACACCGATGCCGATGGGCTCCAGGACGGGACCGAAGCCTCGGTGGCGGCGGGAGTCCCGGCGGGCACCAGCAACTCTGGCTTGCCATACGCCGGCAGCGAACCCAGCTTCCAGCCGGACCTCGACCCGAGCACCGGGACGGACCCCCTCGATCCGGACACCGATGGCGACGGCGCATTCGACGGAGATGAGGACCTCAACGCCGACGGCGCATGGGATGGCGACCAGCCCGGCCTCATCGATGACGAGACCGACCCGAACAATATCGACACCGATGGTGATGGCCTCGACGACCTCCTCGAGGGTGGCGCAGGCGGCCCGGATGCGGACGGGGACGGCACCATCGATGCCCTCGACGCAGACGGCGATGTCGACTCGGATTCCGATGGCATTCCCGACTCCATCGAGGACATCATCGGCACGGACAAGTTCGATCCGGACTCCGATGACGATGGGCTCCAGGACGGCGAGGAGCTGCTCGGTCCGGATGGAATCTCCGGTAGCGGTGACGAGACCGATCCGATGGACGCGGACTCCGATGAGGACGGACTCGGAGATGGCGAGGAGCTGCTGGGGGAGGATGGCGTGGCCGGCACAGGCGACGAGACCGATCCCAACGACTTCGACAGCGATGACGATGGGCTCGGAGACGGCCTGGAGCTCGGTGTCACCGCTCCCATCCCCGATGGAGTCACCGACGGAGACGGGCGCCCCTATGTGGGGACCGCTCCCGGCTTGATACCCGACGCCGACCCCGCGTCGACGACCGATCCGCTCGATCCCGACTCCGATGGCGACACCCTGCTCGACGGCGACGAGGACCTCGATGGAGACGGCGCCTGGGCCGGCGATCAGCCGGGGACTCAGGACGATGAGACCGATCCGAACAACCCCGACACCGACGCCGATGGCTTCGACGATGCGGTCGAGGGCGGTTCTGCGGGGCCGGACTCCGATGGCGACGGAACCATCGACGCCCTCGACGGACCCGATGGCGATGACAGCGACGGCGATGGCATCCCAGATGAGGATGAGATCACCGGCGGCACCGATCCCTTCGATGTGGACACCGACGATGACGGTCTGTCCGACGGAGCCGAGGTGTTTGGACCCGATGGTCTGCTCGGCTCGGGCGACGAGACCGACCCCAGCACCTTCGACAGCGATGGCGATGGGCTCTCCGATGGCCTCGAGCTCGGGGCGGACACGCTCCTGGCCGGTGGCACCTCTCCTGCCGGTGTGGCCTTCAGCGGCACCGACCCCGCTGTGTTCATTCCGGACACCGATCCCAGCTCGACCACGGACCCGACCAACCCCGACACCGATGGGGATGGCGAGTCCGATGGGGCCGAAGACCTCGACGGAGACGGCTTCTACGACTTCGATGTGCAGCCCGGCTTCATCAACGACGAGACCGACCCGAACAATCCCGACTCCGATGGCGACGGCTACGACGACCAGTTCGAAGGGGGAGCGGGCGGAAGGGACACCGATGGGGACACCCTGATCGATGCCCTCGACCCCGACTCCGACAACGATGGCGTCGAGGATGTCGACGAGAATATCGACGGCACCGACCCCTATGACGAGGACACGGATAACGACGGTCTCTCCGACGCGGACGAGCGTCTGGGAGCGGACGGCGTTCCGGCCACCGGTGATGAGACCGACCCCCTCGACGCGGACAGCGACGACGATGGTCTCTCCGATGGGGACGAGCTGCTTGGCGCGGACGGGGCTCCGGCCACCGGCGATGAGACCGATCCGAACCGCTGGGACACCGATGAAGACAACCTCTCGGACGGGCTGGAGAGTGGTGTGAGCGCCGGAATCCCCGGTGGCGTGAGTGATATTCTAGGGGTGCCTTACCTCGGGACCGACCCGGTCTTCGTGGGCGACGCGGACCCGTCCTCCACCACCGATCCCAACAACCCCGACACCGATTCCGACGGCCTGCTCGATGGAGCGGAGGATCTCGACGGGGACGGCGCCTGGGCGGGTGATCAGCCCGGTACCGGCGACGATGAGACCGACCCCAATATCGCAGACACCGACGGCGATGGGGCCTCGGACTTCAGCGAGGGTGGCTCCGCGGGGCCCGACAGCGATGGCGACGGCACCATCGACGCGCTGGACCCCGACGCGGTGGACGACACCGATGGCGACGGGCTCTCCGATCCGGTCGAGGACCTCATCGGCACCGACCCCAACGACCCGGACTCCGATGACGACGGGCTCGGTGATGCTGAGGAGCTGCTTGGCGCGGATGGCATCCCGGGATCGGGTGACGAGACCGATCCGATGGATGCGGACACCGACGACGATGGGCTCTCCGATGGAGACGAGGTCTCCGGTCCCGATGGGACTCCGGCCTCGGGTGACGAGACCGACCCCAACGACCCCGACACCGACGCTGACGGCGTGCAAGACGGCACCGAGTCCGGCGTGGACACTCCGATCCCCGATGGCGTGACGGATGGAAGTGGCTTGCCCTACCTCGGGACGGCGGCGCCTCAGTTCGTCCCGGACGCAGACCCCTCGACCACCACCGACCCCCTCGACGCCGACTCCGACGACGACGGTCTGTTCGATGGCGACGAGGATCTCGACGGGGACGGATCATGGGCTGGGGATCTCCCCGGTACGGTCGATGATGAGACCGATCCGAACCTGGCTGACACCGATGGGGACGGCCTCGACGACCTCATCGAGGGCGGCGCTGCGGGTCCGGACTCCGATGGGGATGGAACCATCGACGCGCTGGACCCCGATGTGGGCTCCGATAGCGATGGGGACGGCATTCCCGACTCGGTCGAGGACTTCATCGGGACCGACCCCAACGACGCGGACACCGATGACGACGGAATCGACGACGGCGACGAGCTGCTCGGCACCGATGGTCTGCCCGCCTCCGGCGATGAGACCGACCCCCTCGACGCGGACTCCGACGACGATGGATTGTCCGATGGGGACGAGCTGAACGCAGCGAACCCGACAGACCCGAACAATGACGACACCGATGGAGACGGCCTCAACGACGGCCTCGAGCTCGGGGTCACCATCCCCGTTCCCGGCGGGACGAGCGATGGGAATGGCACCCCCTACGAGGGGACCGGTGCTGAGTGGGTGGCGGATAGCGATCCGGCGACCACTACCGATCCAAACGATGCGGACACCGACGGCGATGGCCTGCTCGACGGCGAAGAGGACCTCGACGGTGATGGGGCTTGGGATGGCGATCAGCCCGGAACCCAGGACGACGAGGCGGACCCGAACAACCCGGACACCGACGGTGACGGGCTCTCCGACGCCGATGAGGGAGGCTCTGCCGGCCCGGATGTGGATGGCGATGGAATCATCGACGCCCTCGACCCGGGTGGCCAGGACACCGATGGCGACGGGGTCACAGACGAGGACGAGGTGATCAACGGGACCGACCCGAACGACCCGGACACCGATGATGATGGCCTCTCCGATGGCGAGGAGCTGCTCGGCGAGGATGGCATCGCAAATAGCGGTGACGAGACGGACCCGGTGGACGCGGACTCCGACGACGACGGAGTCGCCGATGGGGACGAGATCATCGGCCTCGATGGCATCGCAAATAGCGGTGACGAGACGGACCCCAACGACTCCGACTCCGACGGCGATGGCCTCTCCGACGGCCTCGAGCAGGGCGTGACCGACCCGGTCCCGGGCGGCACCTCCGATGGCGGGATTGTCTTCGACGGCACCGACGAAACGCTCTTCGATGGGGATGCCGACCCCGGCACCACCACCGATCCCAACAATGCGGACACCGACGGCGATGGCCTGCTCGACGGAGAGGAAGACCTCAACGGCGATGGGGCATTCGATGGCGATCAGCCCGGCACGGCGAATGACGAGACCGACCCGAACGACCTCGACACCGATGGCGATGGCCTGACCGACGCCGAAGAGGGCGGGCCTGGCGGTCCGGACACCGATGGTGACGGAACGATCGACGCCCTCGACCCGGATAACGAGCCGGTAGATACCGACGGCGACGGCCTGACGGATGCCGAAGAAGACCTGATCGGCACGGACCCGAACGACCCCGACACCGATGGGGATGGGCTCACCGATGGGGAAGAGGTCAACGAGTTCGACACCGACCCCCTCGACCCGGACACGGATGGGGGCGGGGTTCCGGATGGTGAGGAGGTCGATCGGGGTACCGACCCGAACTTCGCCGGGGATGACTTCCTCGATCCGGAGCCAGGAGCCTTCTACGGGGGGGCCTGTGGGGGCTGTGCCTCGGGGGGCTCGGGCCTCGGAGGCGGACTGACCCTGCTGGTCGGGCTGCTGTTCGCCAGGCGCCGTCGCTAGCAAGATGTCCGGGCGGTGCACTCCGCCCGGATTTTTTTGTTAAGCCGAGGCGATGCGAATCCTCCTAGTTGTGTGGGCGGTCTGTACCGCCTTTGGGCTCTCTACTGCGACTGCGGCAGAGGGCGATGAGAAGACCTGGCAGAGCACCCTCGAGCGGGTGGTTCCGTCGGTGGTCGCCATCCGCGTCACGGGCACCCGGGACTTCGACACCGAGGATGCCCGTAGCAGTGTGGGCACGGGCTTCATCATCGACGCCGAGAACGGGTGGATCCTCACCAATCGCCACATGGTCCACGCGGGGCCGGTCATCGCTGAGGCCGTGCTCGAGAATAGCGAGGAGGTAGAGCTCCAGGCGATCTACCGCGATCCCGTGCACGACTTTGGCTTCTACCGCTTCGACCCTTCCAAGGTGGAGCATATGGATCTGGCCGCTCTCGAGCTCGATCCCAAGGGCGCACAGGTAGGGGTCGATATCCGGGTGGTGGGCAACGACGCAGGGGAGAAAATCTCCATCCTGGACGGTACCCTGGCCCGTGTCGACCGCAACGCTCCGCGCTACGGCAAGAACACCTTCAACGACTTCAACACCTTCTATATGCAGGCCGCGAGCAACACCTCGGGCGGGTCGAGTGGCTCACCGGTGATCGATATCCACGGCAAGGTGGTCGCGCTCAATGCCGGGGGCGCGACCCGGGCCGCGAGCAGCTTCTACCTGCCCCTGGACCGTGTGGTCCGGGCTTTCGAGTATGTGAAGCGCGGAGAGGCCGTGCCTCGCGGCACCCTACAGACCACCTTCCGCTTCGAGTACTTCGACGAGCTGCTGCGGCTCGGCTTGCGCAAGCCCACCGAAGACGCCATGCGCGACGCATTTCCGGAGCGGGATGGGGCGCTGGTCGTCCGCCAGGTGCTCCCGCTCGGGCCTGCGGATGGGGCGCTGCTTCCCGGCGATGTGCTGCTGAAGATCGACGGCAACTGGGTGCTGGACTTCGTCTCCCTCGAGACCCAGCTCGACGACCATGTCGGAGGCAAGCTGACGCTCTCGGTCGAACGGGGCGGGCGGGCGCTCGATATCGAGGTCGAGGTCGGCGACCTCCACCGCATCACCCCCGATCGCTACCTGCAGTTCGGTCGTGCTGTGCTCAATCCGCTCTCCTATATGCAGGCTCGGAACCACGATCTACCGGTCGAAGGGGTGTATGTGGCGGTGGGGGGCTACTCCCTGTCCACCGCGGGAATCCCCGAGGGCTCCGTCATTTTGCAGATCGATGGGGAGGATGTGTCCAACCTCGATGAGGTAGAGGCGGCCATCGCCAAGCATGCCAACGGCGACCGCATGCGGGTCCGGCTGTTCCTGGTCAACGACGACCGGCACCCCTACGAGGCGGTGGTGGTGGTCGATCGGCGCTGGTTCACGATGCGAAGCTGCAAGCGCGACGACACGACGGGCCTATGGCCCTGTGTCGAGAGCCCGGCCCCGGATAAGAGCAGCCCCGCAAGGCCCGCCCAGAGCCTCATCGTTCCAGTGGCCGACAAGCCCGCGTCCAAGGTGATCTCAGCCCTCGTTCGGGTGGACTTCGATATCCCGTACCCCAACGCGGGCGTAAAGGACCTCAACTATGTCGGGGTGGGCACCGTGGTCGACGCAGAGCGTGGGCTGGTGTTGGTCGATCGCGACACCGTGCCGGTTCGGCTGGGCGATCTGATGCTCACCTTCGCCGGTGCCGTGCGGGTGCCCGCGGAGGTCGTGTTCATGCACCCTACACACAACTTCGCGGTGGTTCAGTACGATCCAGGACGGGTGGGCGCGGTGCAGGTCGAGGCGGTGGAGCTGTACGACGAAGAGCTCGAGAAGGGCGATTCGGTTTGGTTGGTGGGGCTCGATCGCAAGCAGACCCTGGTGAGCCTGCCCACCACCATCGAAGCGGCAGAGGTCCTCGAGCTCGGGGTCAGCGGAACGCCGCGCTTCCGCGACGCCAATGTGCTCGCCTACAACACCAAGGACGCAGAATCCACCCTCGGTGGAGTGCTCACCGACAAGAAGGGGCGGGTGCTCGCGACCTGGGCGAGCTTCATCGACCAGGCCACCGAAGACCGCGCCTTCCGTGGGCTGCCGGTCCGCTACACCAAGCCCGTGATCGAGGCGCTCTCCAAAGGCGATATCCCGGTGGTTCGCACCCTCGGCGCAGAGCTCGAGCGCATCACCCTCGACTCCGCGCGGGATCGGGGCCTGTCGGACCAGCGGATTCGGCAGATCCTGGAGCACAACCCCCACACCCGCACGATGTATGAGGTCTCTCGGGTCCACGGCCTCGCGCCGGCTCGGGGAGCCCTGCGAAACACCGACATCGTACTCGAGGTGAACGGCAAGCTGTTCACCAGCATCACTCAGGTCGATGACCTCGGCGAGATGGTGTGGATGAAGATCCTGCGGGACCAGAAGGAGGTCTCGGTCGAGTTCGCACCCCTCGAGGTCTCGGCGATGGGTGTCGATCGGGTGGTCTCCTGGGCCGGGCTGATCGTTCACGAACCCCACTACGAGGTCGCAGCGCAGCGGGGCATCGACCCCAAGGGCGTGTACATCGCGTGGCTCTGGTACGGCAGCCCGGGGGCTCGCTACCAGATCCGCCCGACGCGTCGCATCCTCAAGGTCGATGACATGGAGACGCCGGATCTCGACTCCTTCATCGAGGCCGTGCGCTCCCTCCACGACCGCGATGCGGTCCGAATCACGGTGCAGACCCTCAGCGGGGCCGAGCAGGTGCAGACCCTGAAGATGGATCTTCAGTACTGGCCCACCCAGCTCTTCGAGGTTCAGCTCGGTCGGTGGGTTCGCCAGCCCGTGCTCCCCGAACCCCGCGTCGAAGGTAGCGAGTGACCCAAGAGCAGAGGCCCGGCCTAGGTTGGTTCCTCGGGGTCTTCACCCCGACCATATTGACCATCCTCGGGGTGATCATGTACCTGCGCCTGGGCTGGGTGGTCAGCCAGGCGGGGTTGCTCGGAACCATCGCGATCGTGTTGATCTCGAACGCGATCACGCTCGCGACCTGCTTGTCGATGAGCACCCTGGCCACGAATATGCGGGTCGGTGTGGGGGGGGCGTACTTCCTGATCTCCCGCAGCTTTGGGCTGGAGGTCGGCGGCGCCATCGGCATCCCGCTGTTCCTGTCCCAGGTGCTGTCGCTGACGATGTACGCCTATGGCCTCGCGGAGAGCCTGCGCTTCATCTGGCCCGGGGTGCCGGTACAGGTGGCCGCGGCTCTCATCGTGCTCCTGGTCACCGGCTTTGCGGCGAAGAGCACCGAGCTCACCCTCAAGGCCCAGCTCCCGGTCATGGTGCTGATCGCACTGTCGCTCATCGCTCTGCTGGCTGGGGTCTCGTGGGACTCCTCGTCGGTGCCGAACTTCGGCCCGTGGGACGAAGCGGGCTTCTGGGAGGTCTTCGCTGTGTTCTTCCCGGCGGTGACGGGTGTGTTGACCGGTCTGTCGCTCTCGGGAGATTTGTCGGACGCCTCGAAGAGCATCCCCCGTGGGGCTCTCATCGCCACCGCTGTGGGAGCGGCGATCTACCTGGTGCTCCCCATTGCCTTGGCCTTTGGCGTCGATGCTTCGCGCCTCTCCGAGCCCCTGGTGTGGACGGAGGTCGCGGTCGGGGGCAGCGTGCTGGTCCTCGGTGGGCTCATGGGAGCCATCGCCTCCAGCGCTTTCGGCGCGATCCTCTCGGCGCCGCGTACCCTCCAGGCCCTTGCCGCGGATCATCTCGTGCCGGGGTGGTTCGGAGAGGTCGACGAAGAATCCGGCGAGCCGCTGCGCGGGCTGTACCTGTCTGGAGCTATGGCCTTTACCGCTGTGGTTCTGCTGCCGAATCTGAACGCAGTGGCAGCCATCGTGACGATGTTCTTCCTCACGACCTACGGCGCCCTGAACATCGTCGCGGCCCTCGAGGGCCTCATTGGCGACACGAGCTTCCGGCCCAGCATGCGGGTCCACTGGGGCGTCAGCCTGCTGGGGGCTGTGGGCTGCACCGTCGCGATGTTCGCCATCAATCCGCTTGCCTGTCTGGTCGCCATCCTCATCGAGGCGCTGATCTTCTGGACGCTGTCGCGGCGGAGCCTCCAGTCGACCTGGGGAGACGCCCGGTCGGGGCTATTCTTGACCGGTGCGCGCTTTGCCCTGATGCGGCTTCGGGAATCCCGGGTGGACCCGCGGAACTGGCGGCCACACATCCTGGTGTTCACCAGCGATCTGCATCGGTCCATTCCTGTGGTTCGGTGGGCGGATGCCATCAGCCAGCACCGCGGGATCGTGACGGTGGTGCACCTCGTGGTGTGTGAACTCACCGACTTCGATGGTGCAGACAGCCTGCTGCGAACGGACAATTCGATGCTCGAGGCCGAGGGCATCACCGCCTTCTGCGAGGTGACCTGTGTACCCAACCTCGATCAGGGCGCGGTGACCGTGGCTCAGGCCAACGGCATGGCGGGGCTGCACAGCAACACGGTGATGCTGGGATACCACCAGGTCGACGATGGGCCGGAGCACCTCGCCAGGTTGTTCCGTTTGTGTCAGAGCCTATGGAGGCTGGACAAGTGCACGATCATCCACTCTCCGGCGCTGCCTGGGCACGAGCGTGCGCCCGAGGGTCGGGCTCGGATCGTCGTGTGGTGGGCAGGTCGGCAGAACAACGGGGATCTGATGTTGCTGCTGGCTCACCTGGTGACCATGACCCGGGAGTATCGCGGTGCGGCGATCGAGCTCAAGACCATCGTGGCGGACGGGTCCAGCGCGACTGAGCAGCGCAAAGACATCGCCAGCATGCTCCCCTCGATCCGCATCGATGTGGCGGTCGATGTCATCGTGCGCGGAGTCGATGAAGATGTGTACGACATCATCCAGCGCGTGAGCGCGGGTGCGGCGTTGGTCTTCTTGGGGATGCGGGTCCCCGCGAAGGGAGAGGAGCTCACATACGCCGAGCAGCTGGAGGGGCTGTTGCAGGGGCTCCCTGAGACCTGCATGGTCCACAACGCCGGTCCATTCAGAGGGAGGTTGGTATGAGCACGCGCCTGTTGTTGATGCGCCACGCGAAGTCGTCGTGGAAAGTGGCCGGCCAGTCGGACCACCAGCGTCCGCTCAACAAGCGGGGCCGCCAGGACGCGCCTCGAATGGCGCAGCAGCTGCGCAGTCGGGGCTGGGTTCCGGATCTCGCCCTGGTCAGTGACGCGGCGAGAACAGAGGAGACCTGGGCGTGGATGGCGGGAGAGCTCGAGCCCTCACCGCCTCATGTGCTCCACTCCGGTCTCTACCATGGCACCCTGCGCGAGATCCGCGCAGCGATCTCGAGCTCGGTCACGACGGAGGGCACGGTGCTGGTGCTGGGCCACAACCCTGGCTGGGAGGCCGCGCTCACCGAGCTCTCTGGGGTGCGGGCCAGCTTCACGACCGCGAATATCGCCTTGCTCGAGCACCCGCTGTCCTGGACCGAGGCGATGCAGCGCTCGGACTGGCAGCTGAGAGCCCTGCTGAGGCCGCGAGAGCCGCGGCAGTAGTCAGAAGGAGGACCCGGGTTGCTCGAGGAATGCCAGCTCTTCGGGGGTGCTGGTGCGACCCAGGGTCTGGTTCCGGTGGGGGTAGCGACCGAAGCGCTCGATGATGGCGCGGTGACGAAGCTCGTATTCCAGGCTGGAGGCGTACTGGCTTGCGCGGGTCAGGTCGGCGGTCGCCTCGACGAGTTCGCCGAAGGCGGTGACCGCCCGATCGTGGTCCGCGAGGCTCTCGGAGTGCATCAGCGGCATGAGCGCAAAGTAGCGATGGATGAAGGGAACGCTGACCCAGACGGGGCTTCCCATCAGGGCCAGGGTCGCATTCCGAGCCAGCCCATCGGTCGCGAACATATGCGGGGTGTGGCGGTAGATATTCCGAGGGACCTGGTCGAGCAGGAGGATATTCGCCACGGCGGATGAGGCGGAGTCCGTGGCGATCTCGCGGCGTGCCGCTTGCAGATGAGCGGCCTCGAAGCGGTCGCGGACCCGATCATCTGTCGCGCGACTCTGGCCCCACCACAGCGCGGTGAGCGGGTCGTCCTCGATGCGCTCGGCGTGGTCATTCCACCCCTGGAACCAGAACTCGAGGATTTCTTCGACAGCGGACATGGATCCAACCTTTGATAGCGCACGAATTCATGGAACCGCACCACACCCGGCTTGTCCAGCCAAGGATAGGAGAGATGTCGATGGCTCGGCAACGGGACGACAGCCCGCGGACCTTCAGCCTGGTCCCAATCATGAACCTGGCGACACTGCTGATCCCAGTGCTGCTGATGGGGAGCCAGTTTCTGGCCGTGAAGTTCCTCGACCCGGGTCCATCGGCTGTGCTGGAGAACCCGGGAGATGACCGGGTCGAAGCGGTGGTGCCTGTTGTGGACGTCTCCGAGGGCGGGTTCCGGATCTCCGGGGCAGAGGAGGTCCTGGCCGGCCCAGATGGCCAGCCAATCCTACCGTGTGCATCGGGCTCCTGCGGGAACTCGGGGTCCTATGACTACAGCGGACTCCGACGGCTCCTGGGCCATGTGAAGGACGCCTATCCTTGGGCCGATGAGGTGATCCTGATCGCAGACGAACGCGTCCCCTATGAGGTGCTGGTTCGGGCGATGGATGCGGCCCGGGAAGACACGGGGCAGCGAGAATTGTTTCCCAGGGTGATTCTGCGTAATCGGTGACTACAGCCCCTCGCGAAGTCTCCGCTGGAGCTCGATCGCCCACGGGGTCTTCGCGGTGCCTTCCAGGATCCGGCGGGTCATCTCCGTGGGGTCGTCGATCCCCTCCAGTACCGCAGCGAGCACCGCGTGATCGGCGTCGGTGTTGGGATGAGCGGCACGCCAGCGGGCCACGGTGGCTTGGAAGTCCGGGTCGGGCTCGGTCGGCTCCTCGATCTCGAAGCTCGGGCCCAGCCCGTTGATCCCGTCGATCACGAGCTGCTTGCGTGCCTTGAACTCGACGGCCTCGAAGTCTTCGGGGAAGAGGGGCGAGCCGAACCAGATGTCCTGCTTTCCGTAGCCGACGGGGAACTCGAGGCGCTCGTCGAGGGGGGCGACGGGTAGCGCGCGGGCGAGTCGGACCGGCACAATGGGGCAATTCGTGCGGATGGCCATATCGATGAAGGCCGAGGACATCTTCTGCACCGGGGTGCGGCACTCCAGGGAGCGAGTGCCTTCGATGTGAACCATCACCGACTTGCCCGGCCCCATCATCTCTGCAGACAGCTCTCCGATGATCTTGGGAAGGCTGGCTTTGTCCTCGCGGTCGAAGAAGGTGATCACCTCCGGATCGACGACATCGGGGAAGGAGAAGGAGTGCTCGATGAGGCGGCCGAGCCAGGTGTGCTTGTGCTCCATCTTCGCCAGGGTGACGGTGGGAACTCCGGTGAGACCGCTGGCGAGCACGCTGAACAGCAGGGATTCGACGGCGACCTGGTGGTTGGCGAGGTAGAGCACCGAACGGCCCCGGACCGCCTCGAAGCCGCTGGGGTCGGCGATGTAGACGTTGCCGATGAATCGCTCGATGAGGCCGTAGTAGAGGTCCTCGACGGGCCATCGGGGCATTTCGAACCAGCTCGACCACCAGGCGCGGACCTCGCTGATATCGAAGCGAGGGTAGCCGGTCGCCCGGGCCCTGGCGCCGGCCGCTGTGGACTCGACCTGTACGGGCATGACGGTGAGCGGGTTGGTGGCCAGGGCGCGACGGCTCGCATCGACCAGGCTCGGGTGGACGGCCTGGGCCTGAGCGATCACATCTTTGATGGCGATCTCCCCGAGGCGGTCGTCGCTGCGGAGATCGTAGGCGGTGTCGACGGTTCCTGGCAGCCAGTCGCTGGCCCGAACCGAGGCGACATCGAGCACGGCGGTCAGAGGTTCGCTGACATCTGAGAGGCCGAGCCCCGCGACGAAGTCCCGATCGAGCAGGAAGCGTCGGCGGTCCTCGGGGCTCGCCACACCGAGCGGGCCCTTGGGCATGCAGATCTCGACCAGCTCGCCATCTGCCCAGACCCGATCGCCGTCGATGATCTGGAAGCGGCTACGTGGGAACCGGGGGTCGTCGAGGGTCGTGGAGCGGACCTCCACCCGAACCGGGCCGGTCGGGGCGGGCCCGTAGACCGCGATCCGAGGGAGCCGGTAGGGGTAGGCGACCTGATCGTCGGAGAGCTCGGGCCACCACTCGCTGAGCTGGTCGTGGGGGATCAGGTGAGTCATGGCATCGAGCAGGCCCTGGTGCGTGAAGCCGGGATCGACGGAGCCAGCGGATGGGTCGAGGGTGCCGCTGGCGCCCAGGATGTTGCGCTTGAGTGAGACCAGGTAGTGGAAGGCGGGACCGTGGAAGAGGGCTCCGCTCGCATAGGGGAGCTCGATGGGGGGCGCGTCGAGCTCCTCCCACGGCTCGGGGGCCGGGCTGGGCTCTGCAAAGGTGCCGGTGCACACGGGCTCGAAGCGGGACAGCTCGGCTCGGTCGGCCTGGCGCCAAGCAGAGAAGACAACCGCAGATCCATCGCGCTCGGTGCGGACCTGAACGGGCTCGGGTACCGCGAGCCAGCGCTGGACGGCGACGTCGCTCAGCGCGACCGGGGCGGGGTGTCCGGCTGCAGAGAACAGCCGATCGACCATGGACATGGCAGGCAGGGCGGGCACGGTGAAGGTCGGGCGGTGGTCGGCGATCCAGGTGGCGGAGGCCGGGTCGAGGGCCGTGGATACAGCCTTGGGGGCCGGCCAGTAGCTCTTTCCGAGATCCCGGTCGGTGTGCTCTGGCGGGGTGGCGACCTCTCCGGGCGGGGGACCATCTACCACGCGGATCCCCAGCTGGATGGCCTGGTAGATCCGGAGCTCGTCGGCCCACAGCCACCCATCGGCGACAATGAATCGGCCCCGCTCGTCCTCACCGACCTCGACGATGTCCATCTCGGTGCGGATGACCTTGTTCTTGGGAACGACCTGGCCCCGGTACTTCCAGGTCAGGGGGCGCCCGAGCATCAGCGGCTCGAAGTGGGGGTGGGCCATTCCATCGCCGAGCCCCATCTCGATCGCGGCCCACATCACGACCTGGACGAGGTTCTCGATGCCAAGGGAGCCCGGCTGCACGGGGTCCTGGAAGAAGTGGCTCTTGAAGAACCACTCGGACGGGTTCACATCCTTCTCGCCGCAGATCCGGCCGAGCCCCTCCTTGCCGCCTTCGGGCCACCAACCGGTGATGCGGTCGCACATCAGCAGCATGGGCTCGGGCAGGCGGAGCGCTCCACCGAAGTACTTGGCTGGACGGGCTCGCAGGTCGATCACCTCGTTCCGCTCGCGCACCGCGGCGCGCTCGGCTTCGTTGGGGGGAATGCCGAGCTGGTTGGCCAATGCGACGCCGGGGAAGAAGCCGAACACGGTCTTCATCTCGTAGACCGCGACATCGCCGAGGTAGCACATGACCTCGAAGCCCTCGATGATCATCCCACCGGAGGCGGAGACCTGGGTGATCTCGACCTCGGTGCGCAGGGTTCCGCTCTTGGGGAGGAGCTCGACGAGCAGGTTGCCGGTGCCGTCGAGGTTGCGGAAGAACAGCTCCTCGTCGGTGGACAGGGCGCTGCCGACGTAGCTGGCGAGCCACCCACAGGGCTGGAGCGCGGCCTCGAGGAGCACGGCGAAGGGCATGGTCGGGTACGCGTTCTCCCAGAAGTACCAGGCATCCTCGGGGATGTCGTACTCGACGACGATCTTCACGCCGGGGGCGAACCCGCCGAAGGGCGCGCTGGTCGCGGTGACCCGGGAGAGGAAGTGGTAGGGAGGGCCGGGGAGCCGGGCGACCTTCTTGACGTGGTCGAAGACCTTGTACGGGGCGCCGAATGCCTCGCTGGGCTTGCCCCAGGCGCAGGCGAGCAGGGAGCGGTAGTCGAACGGGAAGCCGTCTTCCATGGTGGCGACCGCGGTGGGCTCGACGTGCTCATCGATGACCGGATGCCCTTCGTCGAGGGGCCAGCCGGGCACGAGCTGTAGACCGACGCGCCGGGCATGGAAGGCCTTGAGACCGTCGACGGTGCACAGGAAGTCGGCGAAGACCATGGGGATGGGTCCGTCGTGGACCTCTTCGACGAAGACCTCGTAGATGAGCTCCTCATCGCCCGGCGTGCACTGTCCGCGGCACTTGAGCGCGTAGGCCAGGTCGGGGACGGGCTCGAAGCGCCATGCGTCGCGATGGATGGTGTAGCCGAGGGAGGTCATGTAGAAGGCGAGGGCTTGCAGGCAGCCCTCGAACATCAAGGTGCCCGGCATGCACGGGTCGTCCTTGAAGTGGCCGTCGAAGAACCAGTCGTCCCGGGCGAGATTCTGGATCGCACGAAGATAGCCCCGCTTCCACGGTCCTCCGCGGGGGTCGACCTCGGTCACCTCGTGGAGGAAGAGCATCTCATCGTGCTGGATACGCGGGGTGCGGGTGTGGGTCTGGGTCACCTCGAAGCCCGGCCCAAAGCAGGCGTATGCGTCGCCGTGGGTGTAGGCTTCGATCTGGGCCCGATCGAAGGAGGAGCGCGTGCAGGCCACGGCGGGGGCGTCGAGTCGTGCGGTGGGGTCGTGCTCGCCGGTCTCGGCCTTCCACAGGATACCGCCGGACTCGTCGAGCTCTTTGTCGGTGAAGAAGCCGGCCTGGCCTTCGCGCACGGACAAGCGGACTCCATCGCCCACCCGACAATCGTAGTGGAAGAAGAAGATCCGGGTGTCACCCTGGTTGGCGTGGCCATCGATGTGGATGTCGTACTTGAGCGTGTCGCCGACTGCAGGCAGCCCGCCTCGGTAGGTGAGCTCGCAGCCGAGCAGCCGGTAGACGCGCTCGCCACGGTTCTGGAAGTCTGCACCGAGCCAGCTGATCAGCAGCAGATCGGCCTGGCCCGCTTCGATCATGATGCCGGCGGGCATATGGCCGTGGTGTACATACCAGTCGCCCTTCTCCACATCGGTCTCGGTCCAGATGGTGCCGGTGGTCATGGAGCCGGGCTCTGCGTCGATGCCGGTGACCCGGTCGGCGAGCAGCAGCGGGGGCTCGGGCATGCGGACCTGACGCGGGAAGTCGTCCTGGATGGCGAAGAGCTCGCCGAAGCGCTCGGAGATCTTGTGGGAGGCGAGGTGCTCGAGATCGGCGCGATCGAAGCGGGGCCCAGGAAGGACTCGGGTGCCGTCGTCGGGCCGCGACGCGAGGAAGTTCATCGACGGGCGGGCATCGAGATCCGCGGTCGGGGCCACGGCTGGGGCTGGAGTCGGGCGGGGGGCCTCCGGAGCGGGGGCGGTGGGAGCGCGAACGACGGGAGCGGGCACCACGGCGGCGGGAGCTGCGACGGCGGCTGGAATCCGTGAGAGGACGGGGCTGATCGGACGGATCGGGACACCGGCGCCCATCCGGGCCGATGCCAGCGCGTGCATGGCGACCTGGCGGGTGTGGAGGAACTGCTCGTGCAGGGCCTGCTGCTGGGCCATGTAGTGGCGGTGGACCTCGCCCAACTGTTGCTGCGCAGCGATCAGCACCGCGGCGGGGCCGCTGCCCATGCTCGTGGGGATGGTGGGCACCGAGGCCACCGCAGGCCGAACCGTGGGAGCCGCCACAGCGGGGCGAGCTGCGGGTACGTCATCGGTGGTGGGGGGCAAGGTCGGTGCGGGTCGCATGGTCTGCATCGGGGATTCCGGGGGCGACAGGGGTGCGGGGTGCGCGGGAAAAGACAGAGCTGGGCTGGCAGGGGCCGGGCGCGGCGGGAGGGCCGCGGTGCCCGGGTGCAGCCCGAGGCGATGGGTGAGGCCGGTGAAGGAGCGGGACACGATCTCGGCGGGCTGGCCGGAGAGCGCAGCGGCGGCGAGGTTCACCAGCCCGGTGGCTGCGTGGGAGTGGCCGAAGAGCGACGCGGCATCGAAGCCCCCTTCGCCGAACCGGGCTCCAGTGGCTTCGTCGTCGAGCACGGCGAGCACGGGGTGGCCGCCGAGCTGGGCATCCTCGAGCCGCTCGAGCACGAAGACGACCGCGGCATCTCCGCCGGTGCGTGGAGCCCCGACCCCTGCGAGGGCCTCGGTGTGCACGGGCTCTGCGGAGAGATCGACGGCCCCGACCACTGCGGCGTCGACCTCGTTGGCCTGGAGTGCGCGCATGGCGAGCGATACGGCGATTCCCCCAGACAGCTCCTCGGCGGAGACCGTGAAGGAGGGCCCGGCGATGTCGAACTGGCTGTTCAGGCGGTTGGCGGGGATATTGGGCATATTCCCAACCACGCCAGCGGCCTTGAGCGGCGGGATGATGGCGTCGCGGCGCTCGGCGAGGGCCGGTCCCGAGAGCTGGTCTGCGAGACGCCAGCGGGCTCCGTAGCGGCAGACCTCGGGGTCGGCGCCCATGCCGACGAGGACCATGGTGCGGTCTCGGGGCAGCGCCGGAGCCGTCGCAACCGCTTCCCGAGCGGCAGCGAGCATCAGGGTCTGCTGGGCACGGGACTGCTCGAGGTCGATGGGCGGGAAGCGCAGCCCCGGCAGCTCGATCTCGACCTGGGTGGCCGGGCCGCGGTGGGTGTGGGCGCGAAGATCCGCAGCGAGCTGCGCGGCGCTGGTGCCGTCTGCAACCCGGGCCCCGAGGGCTACGATGGCGATGGGAGCCCGGCGGAGCGGGGGAGTACGGAGGGGCGCGACTCCAGGCTCCTCCAGGATGAGGTGGGCGTTGTTTCCACCGAAGCCGAAGGCGTTGATCCCGGCGCGGCGGGGGCCCTCGCACTCCCAGCTCTCGGCCTGGTGCAGCAGGCGAAACGGGGTCTGGGCGAGGGCGGGATTCTCATGTTCTGCATGAAGGGTGGGCGGCCTCAGGCCGTGCTTCATGGCCTCGCAGATCTTCAGCACGCCGGCGACCCCGGCGGAGGTGATCAGGTGGCCTAGATTCGACTTCAAGGAGCCGATGGGAACCGGCGTGTCTCCGAAGACCTCGGCCATGCTCTGGAGCTCGGTGGCGTCGCCCACCTGGGTGCCGGTGGCATGGCACTCGAGCAAGCTGACGGTGCGCGGGTCGAGGCCGCACTGATCCCAGGCCGAGCGCATGGCCCGAGCCTGGCCTTCGACTGCGGGGGCGAGAAATCCCTTGCCTCGGCCATCATTGGACAGCCCAACGGCGCGGATCACCGCGTGCACCGTGTCTCCAGCGGCCATGGCATCGGAGAGGCGCTTGAGCACGAGGAAGCCGGCACCCTCTGCGGGGACCAGGCCGTCTGCTTCGGCGTGGAAGGGACGTGAGCGGCCGGAGCGGCTCATGGCCTCGAGGGCACAGAAGCCGGTGTGGATGAACAGATCGTCGCAGCGGTTGACGGCTCCGGCGAGCATCACATCGGCCCGGCCATCGTGCAGGGCGTCGATGGCGAGCTTGATGGCGTACAGGGAGCTGGCGCAGGCGGCGTCGAGGGCGAATGCGGGCCCGCCGAGACCGAGCACGGTGGCGAGCAGGTGGGCGGGCATCCCGGACATGAAGCGGTTGATGGGGTCCGGGCGCTCGGTGCCGAACCAGACCGACTCGGCATAGCGGGCCAGTCCGGCCGAGGGGTAGGAGAGGTTGCCGAAGATGGCTCCGACCCGAGCGGAGCTACCGCTATGTCCGGCATCTCGCAGGGCCTCGCGACCGCAGTGCAGCACCATCTGGAACAGCGGGTCCAGGCCGAGCAGCTTGTCCGAGGGGAAGGGGAATGGGTCCGTGGCGACGGAGCGCGCGAAGCTATCCTCGAAGCCGCGAACATATCCGCCGCGGTCAGACCAGCTGCGGTCGGGGCCCTCGCCGAGGGCGCTGTCAGCGGAGAGCCTCCACCGGCCCTTGGGGACCGAGGAGATCAGATCGGCACCGGAACGCACGGCATTCCATAGGGCTTCGGGCCCGTCCACCCCGGGGAGGATGCACGAACGGCCCACGATAGCGATGGGTTCCACGGGTGGCCTTCTTCTGCGGGAGTTGGATCAGGGGCGCAGGTGGGTCTCGACCCCGACGAGCTCGGCGAACACGGTGCCGTCGGCATCCGAGAACACGAGATCGGCGACCGCGCGGTTGTTGGACTTCTTCTGCCCGCGCACGACGCAGCGCAGTGGGCCCGTCGCGGGCCCGTCAGCGTAGGTCTTCAGGGCGCTGACGGCGGTAGGCAGCGTGGGGCCACCGAGCACATGCTTGCTCCACAGCAACGCGAGCTGCAGGCCCCCGTCGAGTGCGGCAGGATCGGTGCGCCAGTCGCCGGACCACTCCATGGCGTGAGTGCCGGATAGCGTGGCCTCGATGCCCTGCTCGCCGACCCCCTTGACCGAGTGAATGACCTGGAAGCGGGCGCCGTGGAACAGGACCTGGCCGTCGTAGACCTCGTCGGTGAAGGCCTGCACGGTGACATCGGGGGAGAGCTGGGTGGCGTGTCGCTGCTCCTCGGTCATCTGGATGGTGGCGCTATAGTGCTTGGCCCCGTCGAGCCCGGTGATCTCGGCCTCGAGCAGGCTACCGACGCCGTTCCGGACCTCGCGGCAGTGCACCTGGAGCCATACTCCAGTGTCGAGTTCGCCGACCTTGATCCCCCGCAGGACCCGAACGCTCTCGATCGTAGCGAGAGCGAGATCGGGTCGGCAGGCTCGGGCTGCACGGGCGAACCACTCCAGGGCCATGACGACGGGGACCACCGCTTTGCCGCCGATGGTGTGGTCGGCGAGCTGGGGGTGGGTGCGGGCATCGACCTTGATCTCGAGGGAGACAGCCGGGCCGGTGGACTCTGCGGCGAGAGCCTCGGAGCGGGGCTCTCCCCCGAGGACGAGCTCGAGATCGTCGCTGTGGTCAGCCACATCGTCGACGAGCATGCGGGCGCCGACGGCCAGGGGGATGAGCGGGACCCCGAGGGACTCGAAGTGGGCCTTGAGCGCGGGGGTGACCATGCCGCCTTCCCAGGGACCCCAGCCCAGGCTCTTCACGACGATGCCATCGCGGCGGAGCTTGGGGGCGACCTTGTTGAGGAGCTCATTGGCCATCGCGTAGTCGCACTGGCCCTGGTTGCCGCAGCGTGCGGCGACGGAGCTGAAGAACACGACCAGGGCGAGGGGATCGGAGGCGGTGGCGGCGAGGAGCGCGTGCAGGCCATTGATCTTGGTATCGAATACGAAGTCGAACTGCTCGGGGGTCTTCTCGGCGATGAGCTTGTCGGCGAGCACACCGGCACCGTGGATGAGGCCGGTGATGGGGCCCCAGTCCCTGCGAGCCTGGTCGAGAGCGGCAGCGATGCCCGCGGTGTCGGTGACATCGACGCTGACGTAGCGGGCCTTGCCCCCGACGCCTTCGATGGCTGCGAGGGTGCCGCGGATCTCGCGGTTGGCGAGGATGCGCTTGACGCTCTTGCCGAGGTCGGCGGGCTTGAGCAGCTCTCCGCGGGCCTTGGCGTCCATCAGCAGGGCGCGCTTCATGCCGGCGTCGTCGGTGATTCCGGCCACCGCGGCGGGCTCCGGGGCCAGAGGCGTGCGGCCGAGCAGCACGAAGTGGGCGCGGGTCTCCCGGGCGAGCTCGATGACGGTGGCGGCCGTGACCCCGCGTGCTCCGCCGGAGACGACGACCACACCATCGGAGCCGATGGGCATGGAGCCCCGGACGGCGGACCGCCGGACAGAGCGCGGGCTGAGGCGGGAGGTGGGGGTGAGCGCGACCTCGAGCTCCGGGCCACCGGAGACCAGCTCCTCTGCGAGAGCGGTCGCGATGGTCTCGACATCGCGGCCGTCGACCCGGATGTCGATGGCTTTGGTATGACCGCCGGGCCACTCCTGGGCAGCGGTCTTGGTGAGTCCGGGCAGGTGCCCGACCCAGCAGCGCTCGGAGCCCGAGATGCCGAAGTCTCCGCCGGTGTCCTGGACCGTGATGAACAGGCCCTGAGAGAGGCTGGGGGCGAGCCGATGGGCCAGGGCGAAGGCCTCCCGTGCGACGGTTCGACCGGTCTCGGGGGTCACCTCGTCGATGAGCCCCCCGAGGTAGACGACGGCCCTGGCATCGTCGGGTACGGCACCGTGGTATGCCTCGACACCTCGCGCGGTCAGCGCGGAGGCGAGGGCAGTGGCGTAGGTTTCGTGACCGGTGATGTAGACCGGGTTGTGGAGGCCGGGCTGGGACATTCCAAGCGCCGGCGCGTCCACGAGCTCCAGGGCGAATCGGCCCAACTCCGGTGAGCTCGGAGCGGGTTGGGCCGGACTAAAATTTGCGGCTGCCGCCCCATTGTCCATGTAGGCCACGATCTGCCCCAGCGTGGAGAGCGCGGCCATCTCACCGGCGTCGACCTCTGGGAGCGCGGGCTCCCGCTCGCGCATGGCGGAGAGGATCTCGACCCGCTTGATGGAGTCGATTCCGAGGTCGCCTTCGAGGCTCATCTCGAGGTTGAGCATCTCTGCGGGGTAGCCGGTCTTCTCGGCGACCACGTTCATGAGCAGGACCTTGAGGTCCATCATCGGAGCGGCGCTGGCGGGGGCGGCCGGGGCGGGGGCGTCGCTATTGGAGTCCATATAGGTGACGATCTCTCCGAGGGTGGAGAGCGCGGCCATCTCACCGGCATCGACCTCTGGGAGCGCGGGCTCCCGCTCGCGCATGGCGGAGAGGATCTCGACCCGCTTGATGGAGTCGATTCCGAGGTCGCCTTCGAGGCTCATCTCGAGGTTGAGCATCTCTGCGGGGTAGCCGGTCTTCTCGGCGACCACGTCCATGAGCAGGACCTTGAGGTCCATCATCGGAGCGGCGCTGGCGGGGGCGGCTGCGGCGGGGGCGGCTGCGGCTGCGGCTGCGGCGGGGGCGTCGCTATTGGAGTCCATATAGGTGACGATCTCTCCGAGGGTGGAGAGCGCGGCCATCTCACCGGCGTCGACCTCTGGGAGCGCGGGCTCCCGCTCGCGCATGGCGGAGAGGATCTCGACCCGCTTGATGGAGTCGATTCCGAGGTCGCCTTCGAGGCTCATCTCGAGGTTGAGCATCTCTGCGGGGTAGCCGGTCTTCTCGGCGACCACGTCCATGAGCAGGACCTTGAGGTCCATCATCGGAGCAGCGCTGGAGGGGGCGGCTGCGGCAGCAACCGGGGCTGGGGCCGGGGCGGCAGCAACCGGGGCCGGGGCCGGGGCGGCAGCAACCGGGGCCGGAGCAGCGACTGCTACTGGCCCAGGGGGCGGAGCCGCGGTGATCGTCTGCGCTGCAGCGAAGACCGGGGCGGGCGCGAAGGATGGCGCCGGAAGAGAGGCCGGGGCCTGGCTCGACAGCGTCACCGGAGCGCCGGTGGCGAGCGCACCGAGGGTCTGAAAGGACGCCTCGACGGTGCGAAGGTAGGACTGATGACTGGTCGCCATGGCCTGTTGGTAGGTGGCATGGGCCTCTGCGGTCTGGCGCTGGGCCTCCGCGAATGCATGCACCCACAGGTCCGACGAACCCTGCGGTTGGTTGGTGCTCATCACCACCTCCTGGGGCTGGGGAGTGTGTACGGGAATGTGGACCTCACGGTCTACGTAGACGATCTGCGGCTCGGGCTCGGGCCGCGGGGGATTGGGAGCGGGGAGCGCCTTGGCGCCCTCAGGGGGCGGGTAGGGCTGGCCGTAGTTGGACCCGCAGATCGGGATGTTCAGCTTGGCCTTGACCGCGTCGCGGGGGTCTGCGGGAAGCTCGTAGCCGGCCCACAGCGCCGTGAGGTCGAGGGAGACGCCGGCGGCGGCGAGCTGGGCGAGGGCGGTGTTCAGCGCTGTGACATCATTCTTGCGCTTGCGGTCGAGGGAGACTGCGGTGAACGGGCGATCGCCGAGGATCTGGCGGACGAGGTTGGAGAGCACACTGCCCGGCCCGCACTCGACGAAGGTCCGAATGCCCTTCGCGTACATCGCCTCGATCTGCTCGACGAAGCGCACGGGGCTGGTGATCTGGCCCGCGAGGATGCCGCGCATCTTCTTGGGGGCGGTGGGATAGGGCGCCGCTTCGCTGTTGGCATAGACATCGAGGCTGGGCTTGGAGAACTTCACCTTGTCGAGGAAGGCCGCGAAGGGCTTGGTGGAGTCGGCCACCACGGAGCTGTGGAAGGCGGTGGCCACCGACAGGCGCTTGGGCTCGATGTTCTTTGCCAGCAGGGCCTTCTCGACCGCATCGACTGCGGCGGTAGGACCGGAGACTACGACCTGGTTGGGCGCGTTGTGGTTGGCGACCACGGCATCGCCGCCGACGGAGTCGAGCACGGCGCGGACCTCGTCGACCGTAGCGGGTACGGCGAGCATGGAGCCGGGCTGGCTGGCGGCCTCGGCCATCAGCTCGCCGCGACGCCGGGCGATTCTCAGGGCGTCGTCGGCGGAGAGCACGCCCGCAGCGTGCAGCGCGATGATCTCACCGAAACTGTGACCCCCGACCGCGGCGGGGCTGAGGCCGAGCTGCTTGGCGAGGGCGAGCGCACCGAGTGAGTGGGCGCCGATGGCGGGCTGAGCCCACTCGGTCCGGGTGAGGCGGGTGGCTTGCTCCTGGCGGGCGTGGTCGGTGAACACCGACTTGGGGTACACGACATCGTGCAGCGGGAGCTCGCCGAGCTCGAGATCGGCGGCGCGGTCGAAGGCCTGGCGGAAGCCGTCGAAGGCGAGCGCGAGGCCGACGCCCATGCGCAGGTACTGGCTGCCCTGACCGGGGAAGAGCAGCGCGAGCTCGCCGGACTCAGCGGAGGCGGCGTAGTGGATGCCGTTGGGCGCGTCGAGGGGAGCATCACCGTGCTTCTCGATGTGGTCGGCGGCGGTCAGGAGGCGACTGGCGAGGGCCGCTTCATCGGCGGCCACGATGGCGAGGCGATGGGATGCGGTGGCGTCGTAGTCCTGAGCGGTGCGGCCGGCGAGGTAGCCCAGCATGCCGGGCATGCAGTCGGCGGCCAGAGCGCGAGCCTCGGCTGCGACATCGGCGGCGGAGGCCCCGCAGAGCACGACGATCTCGGTGGGCAGAGTGCGGAGCTTTGAGGCCGGATTATCGCCGGTGTACTCCTCGACTGCCAGGTGGAAGTTGGAGCCCCCGAAGCCGAAGGAAGACACGCCGGCGCGGCGGGGATGGTCCGAGCCACGGACCCATGGACGAGCCTGAGTATTCAGGTAGAACGGGGTGTTCTCGATGTCGAGCTTGGGGTTGGGCTTGTCGATCTTGATGGTAGGGGGCAGGACCTTGTGGTGGAGCGCCATCACCGCCTTGAACAAGCCCGCGGCCCCGGCGGCGGCCTTGGTGTGGCCGATCTGGGACTTGACCGTGCCGAGCGCACACCACTGCTTGTCCTCGGAGCCCTGGAAGGAGAGCTCGAGGCCCCCGAACTCTGCGGCATCCCCGGCCTTGGTGCCGGTGCCGTGGGCCTCGACGAGCTCGACGCTGCGGGGATCGAAGCCCGCCAGCGCGTAGGAGCGCGTGACCGCCTTCGCCTGTCCCGTGGGGACCGGGGCATACACGGACTTGCTGCGGCCATCGCTGGAGGAGCCCACTCCCTTGAGCACCGCGTAGATCGCGTCTCCGTCGCGCTGGGCGTCGTCGAGGCGCTTGAGCGCGACCATTCCCAGCCCCTCGCCGAGCAGCGTCCCGTCGGCCGTATCCGAGAACGGCGCGCAGTCACCGGACATGGACAGGGCCGGGGTCTTGCTGAAGCACATGAACATGAAGATGTCGTTCATGGTGTCGCAGCCGCCCGAGATCACCAGATCGGACTGGTGCAGGGTGAGCTCGTTCACGGCCATCTGGATGGCGGCGAAGCTGGACGCACAGGCGGCATCCGTCACGCAGTTGGTGCCACCGAGGTCGAGGCGGTTGGCGATGCGGCCCGCGACGACATTGCCGAGAAGCCCGGGAAAGGTGGACTCCTCCCAGTTGGCGTAGTGCGAGGAGATTCGCGAGCAGGCCTCCTGGACCTCGCTCTCTGGTAGCCCCATCTCGCGGAGTGCCTTGCGCCACACCGGATGCTGGAGGCGGGAGACCATCTTGCCGAGCAGGTCCTGTCCGCTGGTGACTCCGAGGATGACCGAGGTCCGGTCGAGGTCCACGTCGTGGGCGCGGGAGGCGTCCTCGAGCACGCGCTTGGCGGCGACGAGTGCGAGGAGCTGAACGGTGTCCGTAGCGGGCAGGATGCTGGGCGGGACGCCCCAATCGAGCGCGTCGAAGTCGATATGTTCCAGGAAGGCGCCGCGCTTGGCATAGGTCATGTCCGGGACCGAGGGGTCCGGATCGTAGTAGTCCTCGATCAGCCAGTGCGATTCGGGAATATCCGAGATGAGGTCGCGACCGCCCAGGATATCGTTCCAGAAGCCGGTCTTGTCGACCGAGCCTGGGAAGATGGCGCTGGCGCCGACGATTGCAATGGGGACCTGGTGGGGCTGGGACATACAGTGGACCTCAGGCGAGGGGACGAGGAGCAAAAGCGAAAGCGGCGGCCGGGACGGGCACGCCGTAGGTACGGAGCTGCTGAGCGCGCGTGATGACCGCGGCGCCTTCGAGCAGGTTCAGGGCGATCTGGACCGCCGTGCGGTTGGGGGTAGGCTCGAGGAAAGACCCCTTGACCCACTCATTGAAGGAGCCCATCGCGGGCCCACACCAGATCTGGTAGTCCATCTTGCGCTCGGGGGTCCCCGCGATGGCCCACCGGCTGGACAGTCCGAGGTACCAGCGGAACACCAGGGCCATCTTGTGGTGCGGGTCGCGGCTGGCTTTTTCGAGCTCCCGGGGATCGCGCTCGGCGAAGAAGGACTCGCAGCCGGCCCACACTTCGTCGCAGGTCATCTGGAGGACCTGGGTCTCGAGGGTGGATTTGTCGGCGGCGGGGATGGCATCCAGAGAGGGGTAGCGCTGGTAGAGTTCGTAGAGCTTCTGGGCCCGAACGCCGAACATGGTGCCGCGGCGGAGGACCTGAACGGTGACCCCGAGCTCGAACATGTCGGCGGCGGGGGCCATGACCACATCGGCGAGCCCGGCCTTGGCGAGGAGCTCGCGGCCATAGGGGTCGAGTCCGGACTCGACCGCACCCTGGTTGACCGAGCCGGTGAGCACGAAGGCTGCGCCGAGGGCGAAGGCCGCAGCGACCGCACCCGGTGTGCCTAGTCCACCGGCGGCGCCGATGCGGATGGGGCGGGTGTAGCGGAACTGGGCGGCGAGCTCGTCGCGCTGCTGCAGGATGATGGGAAACAGCGCGGTGAGCGGCCGGTTGTCGGTGTGGCCGCCGCTGTCGGACTCGACGATGATGTCCTCGGCCACAGGGAGGAGCTTGGCGAGCTCGGCCTCGGCGGCGCTGAGCTGTCCCGCTGCGACCAAGCCTGCGAGCATGGCGTCTGGAGCCGGGGAGAGGAAGCGGCGGGCGACCTCGGGGCGCGAGATCTTGGCGAATACGAAGTTCTCGCGGTGGATGGAGCCATCGGCGAGGCGCCGAAGCCCGGTGTAGGCGTAGCGCACGATCATGGGGGTGAGGGCCATATAGGCGCTTGCCGAGACGCGCTTGACCCCCCGGTCGAGGTAGAGCTGGACGGTACCGGCCTCGACATCGGGCTCGTTGGGAGCGTGGATGAGGTTGGTTCCCCATGGAAGCCCACTGGGCCCGAGCCGGGCTTGGAGGTCGTCGATCTCGCGGGTGATTCGATCGACCGTGAGCCCTGCTGCGCCGAAGAATCCGAGCATTCCAGCCTGTGCCATGGCGACGACGAGATCGGCGGTGGCGATGCCATTGGCCATCGCGCCGGCCACATAGGGAAAGCGAAGACCGTGGGCCTCGGTGAAGGCACGGTCTCCGAGCCACTCGGGGTAGAGGGGCGGGAGGGTGGCGAGCAGCGGCCAACCCGGTGTGCTGTGGGTGCCCGCGCCATGAGTTGGGGTGCCCTCGATGGCCACACCGACGCGGCCTCCTGTGCCCTCTTGGACCACATGAATGGTGTTGCGGACCTCCGGGATGGCCTGGAGGAGGTCGGAGCTCGTGAACGCAGGGGTGCGCGGGCTCTCGAGGGTACCGATGCTGGGGAGAGTTGCTGACATGGGCTCCGCCGGACGGAGGCTCAGACCTCCGTCGGGTCACAGCTATGACGCCGTCCCGGAGGCTGTGTCACCGCCAGGTCACGGGTGCGGTGACCCGAGCTTCAGCGACGGAATCGCCGTCCTGCAAGGGCGAAAACCGCCAGCCACAGCATGATCGGCCACCGAGGCATCCGGGAGCCGCTCATGCACCCGCAGCCCCGCGGTAGCTCCTCGTCCACGATATCGCAGCACTCGGGACGATGGGCCCAGGACACCACCAGATCTCCGACTTCATAGGGGCCGTCTTCGGCATCCCAGGATGGGGGCCCCTGGTTGCTGACCGCCACCACGATCTCATCGACCCCATCCAGCGACTCGACCGTGACGGTTCTGCCGGAGGCCTCGCCGACTCCACCCGCACCCCTCCAGAACACGATCATGGAGAGCTGCAGGTCGGTTGGACTGGACGCTTCGATGGTCATGGTGCCAGCGAGCCCGGTCGCGTCGATGGTTCCGAAGGCCTGGCCGGTGATGAACACGTCTTCGGGCCGCCAGGTCTCGGGGATGTCGACGGTGTGCGCGACCACGAACTCCGGCCCCCACGTGGCGGCCTCGGGAAACCCCCGCTCGTCCCACCAGTCGCCAACCAACCAGCGACTGCGGGCGATACCATTCATCAGCTCATCGAAGCCGCCGGCGACCTCGATCGCGGCATCCACCGCATCAGGTTCGAGTTCCCCCTCGCTGGCGGTTGCTTCCCACAGCTCGACCCCTGCATTGCGGTCGGTCCCGAGCTGCCGATCGAGGTGCATGACCCACAGAGCCGTGCCGTACTCGAAGTAGGTGCCCAGGCCGGTGCGCGGCTCGAGTACATACCCGTCTGAGAGTAGTGTGGGCGCTCCAGGGACCTCCTGGAATGAGGGGATATCGAGGTACCACAGGCCGGCCTCGCCCAGGGTCCACGACTGAGCGGCGGTCGCCGTGCCCTCCCAGATCGGCAGTGACGCCTCGGTGAAGTCCGTGGACCACTGCAGGATGTGGTTGAACTCGTGGGCGGAGTAGGGCTCGACGAGCTCGGGAGGGATGTCCCGCGAGAACGCGATGTAGGCAGCGGTGGAGCTGGCCCCGTCACCAGGGACGGAGTCGACGAGGGAGTCCCCCGCGGTCCAGGCGTAGTAGGGGTCTTGGTCGATCAGGTAGAAGTCGAGCTCGGGGCCGTCGTGGGTGTCGGGGACTGGAGCGCGGAACCCGAGCTGAACGACCTGGACCTCCCAGGAGCGCTCGAGGGCTGCGAGCAGGACCTCGGCTGTGCTGAGGTCTTCTGCGCGGTCGTAGTGACCGACGAGGGGGTAGGCAGCGGAGCGGATCTCGAAGGCACCAGGGGGCCGGGCGCCGGTCCTTGCCGCGGCGTGTATGCAGGGGCCGCGGGGAGCCATCAGCGCGGGAGGCGGAAGGTCCATTCGTTACTCAGTGGCGCCCTTTACATCGATCGTGAACCCCAGGTTCGGATCGTTTCTGAGGGCCCCCATCACGGCGGTGAAGGGCTTGAAGGACCAAGCGGAGTGGTCGGCTGTGAATGAACCGCTTGCGGCGAAGGTCTCTTCGTCTGCGGTGATCTTCATCGAGGCGGTGACGGGGGCGCCGACCCCGTGCATGGTGAGGGTGCCGCTCACGTCGAACCGGTCGCCCTTTGGGGTGCAGCTGCTGCTCTTGAAGTCGATGCTGGGGAACTTGGCGGCATCGAGCTGGGATCGGCCGCTGAGGTTGGACTTGATCTTGGCCTTGTCGGACTCGGGAGTGGTGCCCTCGATGCCGGCTCTGTCGCGCGAGCCGGGGGGATCGACCACCAGCGCGTCGACCGGGAATCCGATCTGGATCGCGCACGCTGTGGGGTCGGATGGGTCCCAGACGACGGTGCCGGTGAATGTAGAAGCCTGGACAATATGATCGTGGCCGGCGACCAGCGCGCCTCGGTCGTACTTGACCAACACCGCCAGCGCGCTCTGGGAGGCGTCGAGCTGGTATGTGCGCGGGCCGGGCGCCGGTGGCGGCGCTTCTTCGTTGGGTTCTGCTGCGAGAGCGGATGTGAGAGGCGCAGCGAGGAGCAGGGCGAGCACGGAGCGGGTCATTCAACCTCCATCACGACGGTAACACCGCGACGGGGGGGACCACTCCCAGAGCGGAGACTACTCCCAGCTCGCGTCCATCAGTCCCTCTTGGGGCATGACCCTGCCCACCCGATCGGAGCCCTCTCCCGCTACGAGCACAAAGGGACGGTCGTCCACGGGGCGCCAGCCCTGGTCATCCGGTCCGACCCGGTAGTGGAAGTACACGGGATCACCGGGGTGATCGATGATGACCTCCCGGGTGGCCGGGTCGCCGTCGTTGTCTCCCCGCGCCGAGGTGAGCCCGTTGATCATCCGGAAAGACATGGTCCAGCTGTCCTGGGAGGGAACTCCACCCGACAGGATCAGGAAGGAAATCTCTCCGTTGTCGCTGATGTAGCGCACATCTTCATAGGCGAGCTTCTCCTGCTCGCCTGCGATATCTCCCCGGACTCTCCACGCAAGGGCGATCTCGTCGTAGCGCAGCACCCAGCCCTGGGCTTGGGCGATCCCCCCGCAGGGATTGGCGAGGACGTGCCGGGTGTTGTTGGCATTGACCCGCAGCGAGGCCCCGAGCGGCTGGGCGGACTCGAAGCTCCTGCGGTAGTCACCGACGGTCCCGAAGGTGCCGCTGACCTCGGTGCGGGGGCCGAGGCCGTCGGTGACGAGACATCCGGTGCCTTCTTCGGCGAACTGGATCTGCCCTCCCGACTGGCTGACCGCGACCGACCGCCGAAAATAGCGGATGCCGGCGTCGCTGCGGGTCTGCTGGAGGTACGGGAGCGGCATTGCCTCGATGCCGGTGATGGGCGAGTTGAACAGCTGCCCCTGGATGCCCTCGGCCCAGGGGTTCACATCCCGAAGGGCTCGCTGCTCGAGATCGTACACCCACAGCTCCTTCTTCTCGACGGGGACGACATAGAGAAGGTCTCCGAAGTCTCCTGAGAGCGGGGCGATATCCGCTGTGGGCCAGGGCATGGGGTAGCGGGTGACGGTGCCGCTTGGCCAGTCGACCGCCCAGGCCTGGGGCTGAACGGCGTCGGATACGAACAGGCGAGAGCCGTCGTCAGACCACGCGAGTCGGGCCGGAGATGCCTCTGGAGGAAGCAGCGATGCGCTGGAAGCGAACCCACCTGGATCGGTGGGGTCGAGCATCTTCAGCACCGGACGGTCGGTCAGCTCGTCCTGGACGACCACGGCCACGGCCGAGCCCGCCGGTGACATCCGTACCTCGAGAGGGATCCCCCCCGCTTCGTGCTCGATGAGCCCCGAGTCGGTGCTGAACTCGAAGCGGTCTCCGATAGAGGGCTCCTGACCGAGCTCGAGGGTGAAGGCGACGGCACGGTCGACCCCGATATAGGGCTCGTCGCGGAATGCCCGCTTCTCCATGCGTCCGCTTCGGCTACCGGTCACAGCCCAGCCGGATGCGCCCGAGTACTCGACCGTCCAGTCTTCGGTGCTGGTCCAGCCGGTCTTGATCTCGAGCTCCCGCAAGAAGCCGGTCCCGGAGCCAGAGGATGGGATGAACTGCGGCGTGGTGACGGTGGTCTCCGGCTCTGTGGGAGAGCCGAGATTGTCGACTCCCGTCACGAACGGGACCTCGAGGATCTGCCCGAAGGCCCGGTCTCCAACGAATAGGGTGACGGTATCTCCTTGGGTCCAGGGGGCGATTCCAGAGAGGAGCCGCGCTTGGCCTGTGGCGGCCTGGTTGGTCCGGAGGAAGGAGACCGTGGGGTCGTCGGTGAGGTAGCGCCCCTGCTTGAGGGCGAGGGGGACGATCTGCCCACCGTGGCCATTGCCGACAAAACCGACGGGCTCTTCGTATGGGCTGGAGCCCCCGGGCTGGAGCACACCGATGCTGGTGGGCATGTCGAAAGCCCCGCCATACCCGGGCCATTCGCGGCATCCACCCATTGCCAGCGCGATGATCATGAGTCTATTCATCGGTTGCGGATCCAGTTGGTGGCTTGCAGGTAGGTTGCGCTGTTGGGGTCGAGATCGACGATGGCGAGGGTGGAGCTGGACTGCTCATCGTCTACATCGCCGAGGTAGACGGCGACCACGGCCCAGCGGCCGTCGGGAGAGACGCGCACGAGGTGAGGGTTCTCTCCGAGGTAGGGGAGGTAGGCGATCTCGGCTCCGTAGGCCCCCAACCCGAGATCGAAGACCGATAGCGAGTTGTCTCGGAAGTGAGGGACGAGGAGGAGCTCATCCGTACCGGGTGCGTCGTCGTCCACGGTGGCGATGGCGGGGTGCCCGCCTCCGATCGTCGCGACCGAGTCGGCGCCCGCGTCCTGCAGGGTGTCCTGCATCGGGAGACTGCCGACGGTGGGGGCTTCGGTGACCTCTTTCTCGTCATCGTCGATGAGGGTGGTCAGATCGACGACCAGCACAGCCTCGGGGTTGCGGGTGGTGAGGTAGAGCCGGTTGGAGGACGGGGAGATCACGCCGCCGCGGTAGCCGCTGCTTCCAGTGACGGTGGTGAGCCGGATGAGGGTCTCCACATCCATGGCGTTCTGGTCGACGAAGTCCACCCGGGTGTCGTCGCGGATGTCGATGACGTACAGGAGGTTCGACAGCTTCGAGGGGATGTAGAGCATTCCCCGCTGCTCATCGAGGATGAGCCCGGTGGTGCCGACACCGGTGGTGAGGAAGGTCTCGACATCCTGGGCCAACTCGATGACCCCGACCACGTCATCGCCGCGCTGGGTCTGGAAGGCCAGGCTGTCTCCGAGGGTGGGGCGTCGCTGTTCCGGAAATACGAAGGGCCCCCGTCCTGTCGCGCGTCCGAGTCGCTGGACCCCACCGACGGGGAGGTCCCGACCGGCGTACCACATCTCGAACTGCCCGTTGGAGCGGAGGCGGGCGACGGGGTTGTCGACCCCGGCTGCGCTGAAGGTCCGGGGGACGCGGCTCATTGCGGGGAGGGTCTCGTCGGACTCGACATCGACGCGACGCATCCACTGGCCGGACTCTTCGTCTCGTACCGCGTAGGCGAGGTGCCACGAAGACCCATCATAGGCGGAGTAGTACATGACCGACCGCCCGTCGGCGTCCCGGAGTACCATGGGGTCTTTTGCGCCGCTGTCATCGACACTTCCGGGGGGGCCAGGGGCGAGCTGGTAGTCGGTGAACTCGCCCGGCTCGAGCTCCCAGCCGAGCTGGGGTGCGGTGGGGTCGAAGGCGGAGGCGACGATGGCCCCGATGCGGTAGCGGCTGCCGTTGCTGCCGCCGAGCCAGATGCGCACAGTGCCGTCTTCTTCGACCTCGATGGAGCGGGGCTCCTGCGCGGCTCCGGCCCACTCGCCGAGGGCATCGGAGGACTCGAAGAGGGGACCCGCGGGGAACCAGGTGTTGCCATTGGCGCTGGTCGCAGCCTGGATGCTCGACACCCCGTTGCCATCAACGGCGGAGTAGAAGAGCACGAACCCCTCATCGAACTCCCGGACCACCGGGTGGTGCACGCCGCCGATATTGCCGCCGGTTCCGGCGGGAATGAGGTCCAGGGCGCGGAGGTTCCAGCTGTCTCCCAGGCTCTCGAGCGCGCTGATCCGGGGGCGCTCATCTGCCCCGGTGTGGGTGACATAGAGCCAGTCGATTCCGCCGAAGTCGTAGTGGCTTCCCGGCTCGATGCCCAGGTCGGCGAGGCCGTTGGGGAAGAGCTCGTCGTTGGGGATCTCGTGGCCGCTGGCGACGGTGAACTCGAACCCGTGGGTGACATCGCGGTAGATGAGTCCTGCGACGGCGGGCAGCCCGAGGTTACCGCTGTCGACGCCTTCCACACGCCAGGAGGATGCGGGTTCGGTGGCGACCGCCAGGCGGGGGGGCTTGCGGAGATCGAACTCGACATCGCTATCGAACAAGACCTCGGGTTCGCCCCAGGAGATGCCGTCGGCCGAGCGCAGCAGCACATGAGTCCATTGCTCGAGGTTGCTATTCGACCGGGTGGCTGCCCACATCAGATACTCCCCGTCGACGTAGCGCACGACCGGGGCCGCGAAGTCGGTGAAGTCGGTGATGACGGGCACGGGCTCGGACCAGGACAGGCCGTCATCGGACTGGGAATAGCCGATGACGTAGCGGAAGCCGTCGTACATGGACAGCCACATCCGCGACACATTCATGCGGTCATCGACCTGCACAAAGGGCTGCTCGTAGCTGGTGTAGTCGGTCCCGGCAGGAGAGAGGATCGAGGTGTCGCCGGTGGAGAAGTTGATCCCATCGATGGAGACGGCCATCGCGATGGACCCCGCCGTAGGGGCGCTCGAACGCGCCACATCGTAGTACAGGGCCACGCCGCCGTTGGCGATGGCGATGGAAGGACCGCCGCGGAGCTCGTCGAAATCCCCGGCTGGACCCCTGCCGATCAGAGGAGTGTTCGTCCAGTTCCACAGCGTAGCCAGGCTGGAGCCGTCCTGGACCACCAGAGTGGATCCGTAGAAGATCGCCCCCCCGGAGCTGTAGAGCATGCTGAGATCGTTGCCAATGGACGCGGAGAGCGTGAATGGCGCCGTGCTGGTGACCGACCCGAGCTGGGTGGGGACGACCATCGCGTCTTCGATCTCGTCCACATTGGAGAGGTTGGGCTCCATGACACCGGGAATGCCCGAGAGGACAGGGGTGCCGCCGCCGGAGTCCCAACGCTCGAAGCCCGCCCCGTTGACGGCCCAGGCCCGGAACTGTCCCGGTAGCCAGGTGAGCGTCCAGGCGTCGTCGACCATCCGGGTCTCGTCGCCGAGGATGATGCGGTCGAACTCCGCGACGGATCCGCTGGCATCGGCGTCGTCCAGAGGGAACGGCACCAGAGCGGCCTCCGGAGCGAGATCGATCGGGATGATCTGTTCGCCGGATGCGTCCAATACGCTGACCGAGTGGTCGGTGTAGTTGAGGATGTAGACGGTTCCGTCCGAAGCGACCGCGATGCCGCCGGGATCGTCCTTGAGCGGGATATTGTCGCCGCCTGCGTACCCCGTGCCCGTGTCGAGATCGAAGATATACGCGGAGTCTTCGCCCGTGCGGGTTCGGGCGCCTTCGGAGAACCGGCGGGTGACCAAGAGGAGATTCTTGTCATCGTCCTGGAGCCACCCCAGGCCACCGATGAAGTGCTCGGTGTCGATGGTGAGGCTGGCGATGTCGGACACGAGCAGGGTCTCGGAGTCGAACTGACCTACGGTATCGGCCCAGTCGAGCAGGAGAATGCTTCCACCCGAGAAGTTGCGGAAGGGATCGGCATTTGCGATGGCCAGCCAGGTGCGGCCGTTGCGTTCGACGAACTCGAGATCAACCGGGCCCGACAGGCAGCTTCCGATCCCCACTTCGCCATAGGTGTAGGCGCCGGCCGGAGGTGCGGCACAAGCCCCGAGGTCTGGACCGGACAGGGAAGTCTCGGTGCACCCTACGAGCAACCCGAGCAGCAAGGGAGACATCGACTTGAAAGAATTGAGGCGGGAGGCGATTCTGGACAATCGTGGCGGTCTCGTTCCTGGACGGAGCGGCCTATCACACCGGCCGGAGCGCGCCCACTCATGCTCTGAGCGGTATGGAGGACTATGATGTCGATGAAGCATCGGAGTACCTGTGAGTGACCTGAACGTCGACGACTTCCTGCACGACCATGTCCAGGACGCGATTGCCGCCCTCAAGCGCGTGGGAGCCGCCCACGAGCCGCGATTCGACCTCGAGTTCGACAGCGAGCATTTTGGCAAGATAAAGCGGGTGTTTGGCGTGTTCGGGAATGTGTTCGACCAGAAGGGCTTCGTCGAGGACAGCCGGATTGTCGACCGGCTCCTCATCTTGGTAGAGGACCCGGACAACGAGCGGATTCAAGCCAAGTTGTCTTCGGGCAAGATGAAGTACACGCCGGTCAACAAGCGGGCAGCCCGGTACATCGGCCGCGATCTGAAGGGTGCGGGTGTGCACCTTCCCTGGACCTGGCGTCCGATGAACTTCGACTTTGCCGCTCTCGCCAACAAGGTGCACCGGCAGAGCCCGCTGCCCTTCATCATCTTCTACAGCCAACAGGCGAACTTCCGTGCGGATGGGGTGTCGGTGTCGCGGATCTTCTCTCTTCCGGTAGAGGGCCACGCTCAGGGCACGTGGGCCGAGCCCATCGCCGATGAGATGCTCGATCCCGATGTGGGCCTGATCATCGAAGCCAACGCCAGAGGCTGATGACTCCGCGTGATTCCGCGCTGCCGGGTGGCCCGGTAGTGCGTTACGGCGGTTGGCCTCACTGCGGAGAGTCACGATGGAGATCACCGGTTTCGGAGTGGTTGGCGGTGGACAGATGGGCAACGGAATCGCTCATGTGGCCGCGTTGACCGGGTACGATGTCACGGTTCAGGATATTTCGAGCGAGTCCCTCGATCGCGCCCGCGCGACCATCGAGAAGAACCTCGCCCGTCAGGTCAAGAAAGAGAGGCTGACAAGCGAGCAGGCCGACGCCGTGGTCGGTCGGATCCGGTTTTCGACGGAGCTCGCTGCGCTCAAGGACTGCGGCATCGTGGTTGAGGCGGCGACGGAGAACGTCGAACTCAAGTATCGAATCTTCGAGTCGATCGCCCAGACTGTCTCCGGAGAGGCGATCCTGGCCACCAACACCAGCTCCATCTCGATCACCTCGATCGCAGCGCACACGAGTCGCCCGGACAAGGTGATCGGCATGCACTTCATGAATCCCGTGCCAGTCATGAAGCTCGTCGAGATCATCCGCGGCCTGGCGACCAGTGACGAGACCTACGCCGCAGTGGACGCAGCCGCCCAGCGCATGGGCAAGACCACGGTGGTGTCGCGGGATATGCCCGGGTTCATCGTGAATCGCGTGCTCATGCCGTACATCAACGAGGCGGTGTACGCGCTGTACGAAGGCATCGCCAGCGTCGAGGACATCGACACGGCGATGAAGCTCGGCACCAATGTGCCCATGGGGCCGCTCACACTGGCGGACTTCATCGGTCTGGACACCTGCCTGGCCATCATGGAAGTGCTGCACACCGGCATGGGCGGCGACAGCAAGTACCGGCCCTGCCCGCTGCTTCGGAAGTACGTCGAGGCGGGCTGGCTCGGTCGCAAGTCCGGTCGCGGCTTCTACACCTACGGAGGCTGAGATGTCGGATGTGGTCACCGTGCAACGCGATGGGGCCGTGGCGATCGTCACGATCAACCGCCCAAAAGCGCTGAACGCCATCAACCAGGCCGTGCTCGATGGGCTCGACGCTGCCCTCGACCAGCTCGAGGCCGCAGCGGACGTGCGCTGCATGGTGCTCACCGGCGCGGGGGGCAAGGCCTTTGTCGCCGGTGCCGACATCACGGCGATGGCCTCGCTCGGCGCGGTCGAAGCCGAGCGATTCGCCGGTAGCGGGCAGGCCATCCTCAACCGACTGGCCTCAGCGGCCTTCCCGGTGATCGCGGCGGTGGGCGGCTTTGCGCTGGGCGGTGGCTGCGAGCTCGCCATGGCTTGCGATCTGGTCATTGCGGGAGAGCGGGCGCGCTTCGGCCAACCCGAAGTGAACCTGGGCGTGATCCCGGGCTTCGGCGGTACCCAGCGCCTCGTGCGCAGGGTGGGCATGTCCGCAGCGCTCGATCTGTGCCTGACGGGCCGCATCATCAAGGCCGAAGAGGCGCTCCGCATGGGCTTGGCATCCCGGGTTGTCGAGGGCGATGTGCTCGACGCCGCTACCCAGATCGCCCACACCATCGCTTCCAAGGGCCCGGTCGCGGTCCGTCTGTGCAAGCGGGCGATCCACGAGAACGCGGACTCGGCGCTCGACTCGGCCCAGGCTGCCGAGCGAAGCCTGTTCGGCCTCTGCTTTGCGACCGAAGATCAGACCGAGGGCATGGCCGCGTTCATCCAGAAACGCACCGCAGACTTCAAGGGCGCTTAGAGACGCTCGCTTCACAGGAGATTCCAGATGTTCGACCTCTCCGAAGACCACCTCGCGATCCGGGATATGGCCCGCGACTTCGCTCGATCCGAGATCATGCCGGGTGCTGGCGATCGGGACAAGGCCCATGTGTTCCCGACGGAGCTCATCGGAAAGCTCGCAGAGCTCGGTCTGCTGGGCGTGTTCATTCCCGAGGAGTATGGCGGCTCCGGCCTGGACATCCTCTCCTATGTCATCGCTCTGGAGGAGATCTGCTATGCAGATGCCGGCGTCGGGGTGGTGATGAGCGTGCAGAACAGCCTCGCGAGCTGGCCCATCCTCAAGTTCGGCACCGAGGAGCAGAAGCACAAGTATCTGCCCGCCATGGCCTCGGGAGAGAAGATCGGCTGTTACGCGCTGACCGAGCCAGAGGCGGGCTCCGACGCGGGCTCCCAGCGCACCCGTGCTGCGGCAGTCGATGGCGGGTATCGCCTCGACGGCACCAAGATGTGGATCACCAATGGGCCTCAGGCTGACATCGCGGTGACCTACGCCAACCTCGATGTGGATGCCCGGCACAAGGGTGTGTGCGCATTCATCGTCGAGACCGAGTGGGACGGGTTCTCGGTCGGCAAGGTCGAGGACAAGATGGGCATCCGGTGCTCGGACACAAGCGAGCTCGTGTTCGACAATATGTTCGTGCCATCCGAGAATATGCTGCTCGGTGAGCGTGAGGGCTTCCGGGTGGCCATGGCCACCTTGGATGGCGGCCGGATCGGTATTGCCGCCCAGGCCCTGGGAATCGCCCAGCGCTGTCTCGATCTGGCGGTCGAGCAAGCACGAACCCGGGTCACTTTTGGCAAACCGATCGCCAAGTACCAGGCCATTCAGTGGAAGATCGCCGATATGAAGACCCGCATCGATGCGGCTCGTCTGCTCACCTGGCGCGCCGCTGCGATGAAGGACTCCGGCGAGGAGCGCGGTAGCCTCGAGTGCTCGATGGCCAAGCTATTCGCCAGCGAGACCGCGAACTTCTGTGCCTACGAGGCGGGCCAGATCTTCGGCGGCCTGGGCTATTCCCAGGAGTACGAGGTCGAGAGGCTGTACCGCGACGCCCGGATCACCACGATCTACGAGGGCACCTCGGAGATCCAGCGCCTGGTGATCGCCAAGTCGATCCTGGGCTGAACCAAGGCGGCAGGAACAATCGTCGAGAATGCCGGCCCAGCGGAGGACGCGCACCTTTGTGCGCGACGAGGGCAGGGCCAAGTTCTCGCCGAAATAGGCCGAAGGATCGGTGTCCTAAAGGCCGAGGGCCTCGCGCACTGCCGCGTAGTTCCAGCTTGGGAGCGAGACGGTGCGCCGCGCTTGGCCCACCGCGACCCGGTTCTGCTGGCAGATGCGCTCGGCTACCCGGAGCCTGGACTTGCGGCTGGCCGGGAAGCGAAGCGCGATGGTGGCCGAGCTTCCGCAGGGAATGCGCTCCATGAGCAGATGAACCGAAGCATCGGTGTCGGCCTGGCAGATGACGGTCTTGCGCCCGCCGGTGGAGCGAAGCGCGATGAGCTCGGCGAGGATGTCGACCACACTGGGCCGATTCTGCAGCCAGACCGGACCATCGAGGACGAGGCTGATGCACTCGACCAGCGCTCGATCCCAGTGCCCGTTGCGAACCCGGGTGAGGATTGCAGCCTGGCAGCCGCGATTGTCGAGCACGGTAGGGGGCTCTGGAGCGACCCGCCGAGCGACGAGGGACTTGCCCACGCCGTCGGGACCGAGCACAAACAGCACCGGCCGATTGCGGACGACCCGCGGCAGCGGCCGATTCCCGATGTACTCGGTACTTGTGCCCGTCAAAAACGCCGGGAGCGGGCACACTTCCGGCGAAAGGAGAACGCGATTCAACGCACCAGCTCCAACCAAACCCAGACTGTTTCTACGGTTTGAGCAGGCTTCGGTCAACCCGCTGGAAACGTGAAAGACGACGTTCTAACGTGAGTTCGAATTTCAGGATCACGACACTGTGAGCCATCTCACATAATCGAGAACCGGGCGATTCCGGGGATGGACAGCGGAAGCGCCCGAGATGTCGGGCTGGTTGACGTGATCGCCCCAAACAAGGCCCTGATAGCAGGCGTCTTGGGTGGTGGGGGTGTGGAGCGTCCCGCGGCGCGAGCCGATTCCTCATCCCTGCTGTGAAGTATCAAGTCAGGGGTTGTGCCGTCAAGGGTCGACACAAAATTGCGGACCGCACTCGCAACAAGCCTCTCCGACGATGTAGCCGAGTTGGCAGAGCTGACAGGTCTCCGAGCTCTCGCGGCTCCCGGGAGCGGCGAGGGAGCGCATTCGGGCAGCCTCATCCGGAGGGGGCACCACGATCATCCCGGGCTCGATCGTCACCCGAGTCCCCGTCGCACCCACATAGGTCGCCTTGCGAGCGGACTGCTCGAGAGAGAGAGCCTTGTCGCCGAGCGCGAGGGATGCGCCTTCTGTTCCAACTTCCTCGTCGAATCGGACCCACAGGACCCCGTCGGCCTTGCTGCCAGGAGTGAGGGTCAGAGAGAGGCCGTCTTCTGCGAGAGCAACTTCACCGACATCTTCCGGTGTCTTGCGGGGCTTCTCTCCCCAAGCCTTGTTGGCTCGTCCGCCGGCCAGGAGGTTCTCCGGGTCGATCACTCCCGCCCCGGTCGCCCGCTTGGGGAAGGAGAGGGTGATCGGGGTGCTCCCGCGGGTGGCGATGGTGATCCTCCATCCCATGCCGGCCTCGAGACCGGGGTGGGCCCCGGGAAGTGCAGCCCGGAATGGAGTGAGATCGGTGGTGGGTGCGAGGTTGTTTTGTTCGCGTGGGTCCGCGACGAGGTCGTACAGCTCCTCCTCGCCGGAGCCGGTCGCGACGATGTACTTCTTGCGATCGTGCACCACGGCCCAACGATCCAGGCCATATCGGAGGTGGGCGATCCCCAGATCGCGATCGCGATCGATCGTCCCGGCGATCGCGGGTCGAAGGCTGATCCCGTCGGTCTTTGGTGTGTCCTCGATGCCGGCGAAGTCGAACAGGGTCGGCCCGATGTCGGCGAGGGTAGCGGGCTGTTCAACGCGTACGGGCCCGTCCTTCGTCCCTCCGGGTGGGCGAATCCACAGGACCGCGTTGGTGACCTCGGTGTAGAGGGTGTGGTTGTGTTCGTAGCCGCCGTGCTCCCAGAACTCCTCGCCATGATCGGAGTGGATCACGATGAGCGTCTTTCCAGGGAGCTGGTCGAGGGCGTCCACCAGCCGGCCGATCTCCTGGCTCATAAACCGGATCTCGCCGTCGTAGAGGGCCTCGATATGGGCCTTGCGGCGATCGTCCGCGGTCCCATCGCGGGTCCATCGAAGGACCTGATGGCGGTCGAAGAGCCGGGGGAGCTCGGGATCGGGATCGGTGACGAAAAAGTCCCGAAATTGCCCCGGCGCGCTGTAGCGCAGGTGGGGATCCATGAAGTGCAGGAAGAGGTAGGTGTCGCGATCGCTGTGGCCTTCGAAGAACTCCAGGGCGCGATCGACCTGCTCATTGGCGTCCGCCTTTCCGAAGAACTGCCAGGAATCGAAGCCGTCGTCGAAGCCAAACCGGGGTTGCAGATGGATATTCGCGACCAGACCCTTGGTCGCGTAGCCGTTGTCCTGGAAGACCGCACCGATGTTCTTGGCTCCCACGGCATCGAGGGGATTTCGGCCCGTGGTGGCGGCCCGGAAGGAGGGTCGGGTGCGGGGAGCCGGGGTGAATGCCTGGGTGAAGACCGCCGACTGATTTGCGATCGCGTCCATCTCTGGAGTGGTGTTGCGATCGTAGCCGTACCAGCCGAAGTGATCGGGCCGGGTGGTGTCCATGCCGATGACGAGCACGCGCCGGATGTCGGATGTCGGGGCTCCCGAGAGCGTGGGGCTCCCGAGGAAGGCGAAGTCGAAGTCAGGGGAGCCCGTCGCCTCGGTCCGCAGCACGAGCTCGACCTGTTTTCCGGCGAAGGCGTCGAGCTCGACCTGCCAGCGGTCGAAGGAGACGACCGAGAGCTTACGCCTGCCGACCTCGGTGGTGGAGTCATCGACCCGGACTTCGAGCACGACCTCCATGCCATCGCTCTGTTGGCCTGCAAAGGGGGCCGGATCGAGGGAGGCCCACGTGTCGAACACCGGCCGCTTGGCCGGAACCTGTACAGACCAGCTGATGGTAGATGGGCTGGTGAGGACGAGGCCATGTCGGGTGTGGCCGTCGAGGGTGAGGTCGTGCACGACGTAGTCCGACGGGGGGAGTCCGCTCTTGGACACGATCCTCCGCTGCACCAGCCGATCGACTCCCCGGTACTCCAGCTCTGCGGTCTTGTACTTGGGGGGCACCTGGAGCAGGATCTGGTCGCCCTTCAGTCGCCACGAGTTGGACCCGCCGCCGAGGGATGTGTAGCGGAGCTCCCGACCATCGACCCGAATGGTGAGATCCCTGCCGACCCGGGCCCTTGCGCTGCTGTCGAGGGTGAATGGGAGCGGTGCGATGGCGCTGCGCCCCTTCCGCTTGGAGAGATCCAGGGTGATCGTATGCGGCCCCTCCTCTTCAGCGGGAAGGTTGCTGTCGGCGAGCTCATATACACCCTTGGAACGCCAGGGTTCGATATAGAGCTGCACCGGGTCCGACCCGCTGGGCTCCGCTATGGAGACGTCTGGAAAGGAACCATCTGGGACAGCAGGTGAGACTCCGCCGGGGCTGGAGGGTCCCGATCCGCTACAGTTACAGCCGCCCAGCAGGGCGAGTAGAAGCATCCGCATGTCGTCGCTATAATCGACGGCCCCGAGCGGGTCACCGAGGGAGGAAGGATGAGCGAGAGCACGAATCCACAGGCCACGACGGCGTACGCACTGGCCACGTGGGTTTTCCTGATGCATGTCGGGGGCGTCACCCCGGATGATGCGGACCTGTGCGCCCACTGTGAGGCCGTGGCGGTTGCCCAGGACGAGACCGCAGGGGATGCTGCCGGAGAGGCGCTTGTGGAGCGGGTCAAGGCCATGCTGGGCGGTATCGACCCCAACGATGTCGAGTCTTTTGCTCGATCGATCTATGGCGACCGGGTCGGCACCGGCTTTGGAGAAGGGGCTCGCGCCGACAGGCTCAGCCGCATCCGGAAGTACCAGTTCGACCAGAACCATCCGTGGCTGGCGCGGATCTGGGAGCGCCAAGAGGGTCAGGTGGCTCCGGTGTGGCTGGTGGTCGAGCGGGTCACCGACGAGGTCACCGCGGTCGATCCCAACCCGTGGAACGATATCGACGAGACGCGGCATATCCCGGTGTCGGACTTCCAGGTCCTCTGGGAGCTCGATGGCTGTACGGCCGTCGCCCTCGTCTGATTCGGCGTGCTCAGCTTCACATCGAGGGGGGCTGTGGCCTCGCCCCGCACCCTGCAGCTCCGAGTGGGGTGCGCTGAGCCCGGCGCGTTGCGTGCAGGCGCGCCGGTGCCCAGCCGAGACCTGACCGAGTCGGAGATCCTGGAAAACCTCGAGCATTTCACAATCGGCCGGGACACGCCCCGCACCCGACCGTGCTCGCGCCTGGCGCTCTCTGGGGTCTCGGGGATGGAACTCGCACCTCGGATCCTCCACCGAGCGCGGGAGCTGGGCATCGAACAGATCGTGCTCCACGGTCGCTGCCCGAGCCTGGAGAGGGGAGTGGACGCGGTCGCCCTCCGAGTCGGGGCGGTCGAGGCGATCGAGGCATCACCTGCAGCTCCCTGGATCGCAGTGGTTCCGCTCGACTCTTTGGGGGTCGCCGCGCTCGGGGAGCTGGTGCCCCGCCTGGTGGTTGCGGCACCCCGAAATATCGTGTTGGCCTGGCCGCTTCCGGGGCATGGGCAGTCCCTGCCCCCGCTCAGAGAGGCAATCCTGCGCGCGCGGGAGGCGCTCGAGAGCCTGGTCGCCGCAGGGGTTCCCACCTCGATCCGAGGCTTGCCGCCCTGTGTCGATGGGTCCAGCGACGGGCGCACGGCGAATCGATTCTATGTAGACGCCGACCACCAGCTCGACGAGGCGCTGCTCTTCGTCCCAGACGTGGTGCAGTACCTCAAGCCCGATAGCTGTCGCAGCTGTGCGAGGTCCACGGTCTGCGACGGGGTTCCGCGGGACTGGTTGGAGCACGGCGTGGTAGGTCCGCTGGAGCCCATCTCCGTTCGGCATTGAGCGGGCCGTCTCGCCCGGCCCCATAGCGTGTTACGAGGCGGGCCCGTGGTGAGGTCGCCGTCGAGCAGACCTCGCCATTGTTCGCTTGGAGACTCCATGCAGCCGTTCGCTCAGATGGCGGAGATGGGACATGAACAGGTCCTGTTCTGCCGGGATGATGTGGTTGGTCTAAGGGCCATCATCGCCATTCACGACACCACTCTTGGTCCCGCACTCGGGGGTTGTCGTCTGTACGACTACGCCAGCGAAGGGGACGCGCTGCGCGATGTGCTGCGACTTTCCCGCGGAATGACCTACAAGGCTGCGGTGGCGGGGCTCGACCTCGGCGGCGGCAAGTCGGTCATCATCGGCGATCCCTCCATCAAGAGCGAGACCCTGTTCCGTGCCTTCGGGCGCCACATCGAGTCGCTCAACGGCCGCTACTACACGGCCGAAGACATGAACACCAACGTCACGGATATGGACTACATCCGCCGTGAGACCCGCTTCGTTACCGGCGCAGGCAGCCATGTGGGGGGGTCTGGGGATCCCAGCCCGGTCACCGCTTGGGGCGTGTTCCATGGCATCCGTGCCTGCCTCGAGGTCGTGCACGGCACGCCAAGTGTCGAGGGGCGGTCCATCGCCATTCAGGGGCTCGGCAATGTGGGCTTCCACCTCGCGACCTACCTGGCGGAGCGGGGCGCCAAGCTCATCTTCTCCGACATCAACTCCCGAAAGCTGCAGCATGCAGTCGAGGCCCTGGGGGGAACGGTCGTCGAGGGCGACTCGTACTACGAGACGGAGTGCGATGTCCTGGCACCGTGCGCTATCGGCGGAATCGTGAACGAGCGAACGGTCTCCAAGATCAAGGCGCCCATCATCTGCGGTGGCGCCAACAATATCCTCGAGGACGAGGAGCGCGACGGCGAGGCGTTGGTCGAGCGCGGCATCACCTACGCCCCGGACTACGTGGTGAATGCGGGTGGGCTCATCAGCGTGTACGCAGAGCTCAAGCACTGGCAGACCAGCAAGGCCATGGAAGATGCCGCCAATATCTTCAACACGACCAAGCGTATCCTGAACCTGTCCAAGTCAGAGAACCTGACCTCGGTCGCGGCCAGCAACCACATCGCCGAGGAGCGCATCGCAAAGGTCGCGCATATCAAGCGCCTCTACGCAGGCTCCGAAGGCCGAGATTCCAATACCGCGGCCGCACAGCCGCTCTAGAGAGTGTCCCCGGTGAAGATCCTCGTACCGATCGACTCCTCCACCTTCTCCCAAGCCGCGACGCGGGTGGCCTATCAGCTCGCCCACGGCCTGCCGGATACCAGCCTGCACGCACTCCACATCGTCAACGTGCGTCCGGCCTCCGGAAATATGATCAAGGACCTGACCGGCTACGTCGGCTTCGAGCCCGCCGTGGTCTCGGAGCAGACCTACGAGGAGCACACCACCGGTGCACAGAGCATCGTCGATCTCTTCGTTGCCCACGCCGCCACCGAGGGCTTGACGGCGACCGCAGAGGTGGCGACCGGGGCCGTCACGAGCGAGCTCGTTCGCGCCTCCAACTCGGCCGATCTCGTCGTGATGGGGCTGCGCGGAGAGTCCGAGGACAGCTTCCCCGGTCAGGGGGGGGCCCAGGCGCCCAATGCCATTCCCCAGATGGCCACGCCGGTCCTGCTCGTCCCGAGAGAGGTCACTCGGATCAAGGGCTTCGCGGTCGGCTACGACGGCTCGGCCTCCGCGGTTCGCGCGCTCCATATCGTCAGCAAGCTGGCCCCGCCCCTCGGTGTGCCGGTGCACCTCATCCATGTGGGGGACGCGGTCGAGGGAGAGGGGTTGCTCCAGCAGGCCAAGGCCGGGCTCCCTGCCGACACGGTCACGGTGTTTCATCTCATCCAGGCCGGGGGCGAGGGGGTGCACAAGGCCCTCGTGGACACCACCGAGGCCTCGGATGCAGATGTGCTGGTCCTCGGCTTCGCGGGCCAGAGCAAGATCAAGGATGTGGTGTTCGGATCGGCCCAGGCCCATCTGCTCCACAAGGATCTACACATCGCGCTCCTCATCGCTCACTAGGGTCCCGTGCAGCCCGCAGAGCTTCCCACCTGGACCGTTCACACCGAGGTATTCGACGGCCCGCTCGATCTGTTGCTCTACTTGGTGAAGCGCGACGGCGTTGATATCCGGCGCCTCGCGGTCGCGCAGATCGCGGATGCATACCTCGAATATATCGATCATATGCGGGATCTGAACCTGTCTCTGGCAGGGGAATACCTGGTGATGGCCGCCACTCTGGTGCATCTCAAGTCCCTCGAGCTGCTGCCCAGGCTCCCCACGCCGGTGGACGAAGATGCTCCGGATCCACGTCAGGCATTCGCCGACCAGCTCATGAGCTACGCAAAATACCGGGAGGCGGCCGATGCGATGGCCGCTCGGTCCTGGTTGGGCCGCGACCAATTCGCCCGGACCGCTCCGGACGCCGCCGAGGGGGATATCGACGCGGGGATCGATGCCTTCGGGCTGCTCGATCTGTACCGGGGCCTGCTCGCTCGGGCCGAGGCTCCGGAGCCCCAGGTGCGCTTCGAGCACGAGGTCCGGCTCGATATGGGGGATGCCGCGGTCTCATTGATTCGAGGCCTCCTGGATGTGGGGGGCACCGCAGAGCTACAGGGCTTGCTCCGGGCTCTGCCGGATCGCGCGCAGCGGGTCGTGACCTTCATCGGCGTGCTCGAGATGCTTCGCCTCGGGTGGATCGAGGTGCAACAGCGCTTCCACCTCGGCGAGATCGACCTCACCGCCCGCGTCACCGCTGACCAGATCGATGTCCGAGCTCTATCCGGATGGGTAGAGCAGGGGGTAATCGCGTGACCGAGGACGGAGTCCTCCCATTCCCCGGGAATCCGGGTGTGCCCCCTCGGCTCGTGGCGGCCGTCGAGGCGTTGCTGTTCACCGCCGGCGAACCGCTGCGACTCGATGTGCTCGCGACCCTGCTGCCGACCGCGGACCTCGCCGACCTCCGCCTGGCGCTCGAGCTCCTCCAGATCCGGTGTGCACGGGACGAGCGCGGGGTGGAGCTGATCGAGGTCGCCGGCGGATGGCAGCTGCGCTCGGATTCGCGGTTCGCGGCGGAGGTCGCCCAGCTTTTGCGGGTCAAGCCTGTTCGGCTATCCCGAGCGGCCCAGGAGGTCCTCGCGATCGTCGCCTATGATCAGCCAGTCACCAAGAGCGATGTGGACTCGGTGCGTGGCGTCGACTCCGGGGGGACGGTCCGCAACTTGTTGGGACGGGGCTTGATTCGTGTCTCTGGCAGACGTGCCATTCCGGGTCGACCGCTCGAATACCGCACCACACGGGCGTTTTTGCAGCTACTCTCCCTCGAGGATCTGGCCCACCTGCCCACACTCGAGGAAGCCGAAGCCCTCGACGAGTGATAGCCGGACGCATGGAACCTATCCGACTCAACAAGCTACTCGCGGAGCGGGGCATCGCCAGCCGCCGCGAATCCGACTCCATCATCGAAGCTGGCCGCGTCACTGTAGACGGTCGCGTCGGCACGGTCCAGGAGCGCGTCGATCCCGATGAGGTCGACGTTCGCCTCGATGGATACCCGCTACCGGACGCCCCTCCGCGAGTGTACTTCCTGCTCTACAAACCGCGTGGATATATCACCGGCAGGAACGATCCCCGGGGGCGCAAGAGCGTGCTCGATCTGGTCGGCCATCTCCCGGTTCGGGTCGAGCCCGTCGGGCGTCTCGACTTCGACACCGAGGGCGCGCTGCTCATGACCAATGATGGGGTATTGGCTCATCGGCTCACCCATCCCAGCTCCCAGGTGCCCAAGCGCTACCGCGCCAAGGTGTACCGGACTCCCGACGCCCGCGACCTGGAGCTGATTCGCAAGGGCAAGGTGTACCTCGACGACGGCGCCACGCTGCCGGCCAAGGTTCGGGTGGTCGAGCAGACCGACACCGAGAACGCCTGGGTCGAGATCACCGTCATCGAAGGGCGGAATCGCCTGATCCGACGCATGTTCGAGAAGCTCGGGCACCCGGTAGCCAAGCTGCGCCGCGAGAGCTTCGCGACCCTCTCCCTCCGTGGCATGGAGCGAGGCGATGTGCGTCCCCTGACCGGAGAAGAGATCCGCCGGATCGAGGACCTCGCAGAGGGCAAGAAGCCGACGCGAGCGGGAAAGCTACGCCGCAAGAAGGGGTTTGCCAAGCCTACCCCCAAGAAGAAGCGCCACGGTCGGCATAAGTCGCGCCCAAAGCGTTGACGTGCCCCAGGGGCCTCATTAAACCCACTGCGTGACGCGGGGTGGAGCAGCCAGGTAGCTCGTCGGGCTCATAACCCGAAGGTCGCAGGTTCAAATCCTGTCCCCGCAATCCTCAAAGAACCCTGTCTTTCATTAGAAAGGCAGGGTTTCTTGCGTTGGATCTCCACGGGAGCAGCGCACCACATACATCGGCCGGTAGACGACCCGATCCGGGCAGAGAGCCGACCGCAGCGCGCTGGCGTCGGCGAGCTCGTCGATGGACCAGCCCTGCCGATGGAGAAAGTCGCCCATATCGGCGGGGTGGATGAAGAAGGTGACCGGCTCGCCGACCAGGGGCATCAGGGTAGGGGAGAGGCGATGGGCATGCCCTTCGATCCCGGGATCGTCGACGACCTGGAAGGCGTCGAAGACCAGCTCGGAGCCGGGGCCGAGCAGCTCGTGCAGGGCGTGAAGGGTGCCGCACACCGCCTGCCGGCTGAGGTACATCGTGACCCCCTCCCAGATTGCGAACACCGGTACACCGACGGGGAAGCCGGCCTCGATGAGCTGGTCGGTGAGCTGTTGTGTGGCGAAGTCCACATCGACCCGCCGCGCGGGGTGGTCCGGTGAAATCCTCCGCTTGCGGCGAGCTGTAGCGGGGTGGTCGACCTCCCAGTAGGTGGGGCCGGGGATGCGCTTGCAGCGGCTATCGTAGCCGGCACCCAGGATCAGGACGTGCTGGACGCCGCGCTCGATCGCCCGCCGCAGCCGATCGTCGAACCAGCGATGCCGGACCACGACAAAGTTGCCGATGCCGGGCCAGCCCTTCCACAAGCCATCGACGAGCCCAGAGGCTCGGCCCAGCGCGAGAGTGAGTATGAAGGGAGGGCTTAGAAAGCCGGCGGCGTGGGGGTCGTCCAGCAGCCCCGTGCCTCGTCGGGTCTCGAGGGCGCGCATGCAGGCGACGACCTCGGCGGTGCGGCTGGGACCCAGCACTACTCGTCCGCTTCGTCGTACCACTCCTGAAATCGCCGCGAGAGCTCGATGCGGACATCGTCGGGAATGGCGGACGCCGTGGGGAGCTTACGGAGCGTGGCAGCGGTCATCCGCATCTGCTGGACGTATTCCATGCACGCACCGCACATCAGCAGGTGGGTACGAAACTGCGCCCACTGGCCGAAGGGGAGCTCCCCCTCTTCGAAGTCCGTACACAGCTCGGTGATCTGCTTGCAGGTGAGCACTAGCGCCTTCCGTCGAGGTAGTCTGCCATGGCCGAGCGCACTTTGGTGCGCGCCCGATGCAGCAATACCCTCTGGTTGGTATCGTTGATCTCCAAGACGTTACAGACTTCGGCGCTGCTCATGCCCTGAACATCGCGCAGGGTGATGACCAGCCGCTGTCGGTCCGGGAGCTCTCCGATCGCCTGCATGAGGACCTGGGCGGTCTCGGAGTCGGTCGCGAGCTTCTCGGGTGTGGTCGTCCAGGACGCGGGCGGGGTCGCCCAGCTGCCGTTGGCGGCGAACCGGTCGGGATCGGGGGCATCGGTGCCGTCGGTGAGAGCGGACATCGGTGTGGTTCGTTTCTCGCGAACGCCGGTGGACTTGGCGCGATTGGACAGGATCCGGAAGATCCAGGTCTTGAGCGAGCTGCGCCGCTGGAACTTGGGGAGGCCCTTGAGGACCGCGACCCAGGTGTCCTGGACCACCTCTTCGACTGTGCCCGACCGCCCGCAGTACATGCGCGCCACCCGCATCATGGCGGGGTGGTAGCGATCGACGAGCTGGTTGAATGCCTTCTCGTCGCCGCCGAGCAGGCGCTCGATCAGCTGGTGTTCGTCGGCGGACGTAGTGGCCTCCCGAGAGAGCTTCGGTCTATACCCGTGAGACATCCAGCGCCAGGGAGCCCAGATGAATCAACGTGTTCCGGCTTTTGTATTCGCCAAGCCCACGGTGCCAGGGGTCTCGAAGACCCGTCTCGCAATGGGGACGGGCCCGGAGCTAGCGGCCCGCCTGGCAGCGGCTTTTCTGCTCGACACCTTCCGATCTCTCGACTCGGTCGCTGGGCTGGAGCCCGTGCTGGCCACCACCGATCTCGGCTTTGATTTTGGTGTTTCGGCACGCCGGGTGGAGCAGGGGTCGGGTGATCTGGGAGCGAAGCTCGAGCGGGTGCTGTCGGCGGGTATCGCAGAAGCGGGTGCGGCGATGGCGGTGGGCGCGGATAGCCCAGGCATGCCCATGGCCCGGGTACGCGAGTGCATCGACGCCCTGAAGACCCACGATGCTGCCTTCGTCCCGAGCGAGGATGGCGGCTTCGTGGTGATGGCGGTGCGCAGGCTACCTACGGGAGTGCTCTCCGGTATCGGGTGGTCTTCCGAGAACACCCGCTCCGAGGTGATCTCAGCGCTCACCGACGCGGGGATGTCGGTGGTATGTGTCGAGTCCTGGTTCGACATCGACGAGCCCGAGGATCTCGAACCCTTCTGGCGATTGGTGACTCCGGAGGAGGCACCGAATACCTGGAAGCTTCTGGTCGAGAGTGCGGAACAGCAGAATAACGGGTAGATGTAGCGGGATCCGGGCGGCTGGCCGTGGATCTCTGGAGGTCTCCATGATGTTCCTCGCCTGGCTGGGAGCCGCGTTCGCCCAGGATATTCCCGCAGGGGCCACCATCCCCGAGGCGGCGGTCGTGAATATCCCTCCAGAAGGGCTCGATCAGCTCGGCGGGCTGGTGTCGGGATTCCTACCGGTAGAGGGCATCGAGCTCGACCCCATCAACCAGTCCGGTGGGGGCGGCTTCTGCCTGCTCGAGTACAATATCGATCTGTCGAATATGAAGATCGGCCTGGCCATCACCGACACCAGTGTGGTGCCAGAGCCCGGCGTGCTCAACGTCACCATCGACGCGCTGATCAATATCAACGACCCCGCCGACAAGTTCCAGCTGTACCTGGATGCGATCTGCATCACCAACGACTGCCCCGGCTATGTGGCGCCGTTCCCGGTCACCATCACCCTGCCCATCGCTCTGGACATCGTGACCGACCCGGTCACCGGCGACGCTGTGCTGGACGCGACCTTGGGCGATATGGTCCTCGATAACGGCCTGCAGGACAGCGATATCAACCTGGACTGCGGCATCCAGACCCTGCAGAACGTGCTCGATCTCGTCGGCATCTCCATCTACGACTACCTGATCGGCTTCGCCGAGGACTTCCTGGTCCAGGAGATCGAGGCCCAGACCGCGCAGATCGAGGCCACCATCGAGGATGCCTTCGCCTCGGCCACCATCAACCAGAGCTTCGAGGTGCTTCCCGGAGCCACCCTCGATGTGTACCTGGCTCCTTCAGATGTGCTCATCGACACCGATGGCATGGCGCTGATCATGGAAGCGGCCGTCGACGCACCGCTGGCTCCCTGCCTCCAGGGAATCGACCCCGGCGCTTCGAAGGGCACCTCGGGTCCGGCCCCCAGCCTGGCGAGCGAACCGGCGGGCACCCAGATGGCGGTTCAGCTCTCGGACGACTTCGTGAATCAGACCCTGTATGGGGTGTGGCGTAGCGGCCTGCTCTGCCAGGAGATCGCGGGCGGGGAGTTCGGTGGGTTTGCGGTGGACACCAACCTGCTCGGGCTGCTCGGAGGGGCTCCGTACCAGGAGCTGTTCCCGGACACCGCTCCGATGATCATCAAGACCATCCCGCACAATCCCCTCGAGGCGGACTTTTCGGGTAGCAGCGATATTCAGATCCCTATCGAGGATCTGGAGGTGCTGTTCTTCGCCGAGCTCGACGGGCGAATGGCTCGTGCGCTCAGCGTCGGGATCTCCCCTGATGTGAACGTCGATCTGGTGTTCGACGACACCGTAGGCGAGCTCGCGGTCGATATCGCGCTCGGCGACGACTTCCGCACCGAGCTCACCGGCGATGTGATGATTCCCGGTGCAGAAGCGGAGATCGTCGACAATGTCGATGGGGCCTTGGTGGGCTTGGTCGACTCTCTGCTCGGCTCCTTGCTCGGAGATGCCATCTCCTTCGGCCTGCCCGCCCTGGACGGGGGCTTTGGGCTCACCTCGCTGTCGGCGACTCCTACCGGTGGCGGAGAGTGGCTTGGTCTGTACGCCGAGGTCGGAACGGTCACCTACCCCGCGGGCAGCTGCTCGGATGGGTGCAGCGGGGGCTCGGGCTGCACCAGCAGCGGCTCTTCGGCGTTTACCTTTGCTGCGTTGATGGTGTTCTTCATGCGCCGGCGTCGGTGAAGCTCCGACAGGTGTTGCGGGCTCCGCTGCGGGCCGTGGAGATCGACCGGCACGGGCGACGTCCGCTCGGTGACGGGCGCTTCGACGTGATCGTCGTCCCGGGCTGCACGGTCCGCGAGGATGGCACGGCCTCTGGAGCCCTGCGCCGGCGGGTCGGTCTGGGGGTCAGCCTGTGGCGACAGCGCCGGGCGCCGATCTTGGTGTTCTCGGGTCGCGGCCGTGGGGGGCGGGTCGAAGCGGACGTCATGGGCGAGATCGCGCTCGGCTCTGGGGTCCCCGCCCGCGCCATCGAGCTCGAGCGTCAGGCGATGAATACTGCCGACAACGCGCGTCTTTGTCGAGAGATGTTGGGGGTCGACCGCGTCCTCATCGCGACGGACTTCAGCCATGTGTTGCGTTGTGAGCGGGAGTTCGGGCGCTGGTTCGACATCGCCAGGGGAGCGGGGGTGCCGCTATCGTCCCGCAGCCGCGTGCGAATGGCGCTGATGGAAGCGCTACGTGAGTGCTGGGCCGACCGATAACCCCGCGTTCGTGATATCCCGGGAGCGGGGGGAGGATTGAAGCTCACTGCGCTTCAGCGGCAGGGGTATGGGGTGGGTGCGATCACCCAGTCCCTGGCCAACACGGTCGTCATCTTCTTCTTCGCCAAGTTCCTGGTCGACGAAGCGGGGCTGGAGCCGTGGATGGCCGGTGCGGTGCTGTTCGTGGGCAAGGCCTGGGATGCGATCACCGACCCAGTGGTGGGCCGGATGTCCGACCACACCCGGTCGCCCATGGGCAGCCGGCGGGTCTGGCTCGCATGGAGCGTGCTGCCATTCGCGGTGCTCTTCAGTCTGCTCTGGCAGGTATTTCCTCTCGAAGGGGCGGCCGCGGCGGGCGTGTATCTAGCACTTCTGGTCACCTATAATACCGTCTATACCTGCTATGTCGTGCCCTATGGTGCTCTGGTGCCGGTGCTCACGGATGACTACGACGAGCGTACCCGCCTCAATGGTGCGCGGATGTCCTGGGCGATGGTGGGGGGGCTCGTCTCAGCAATCCTGATGCCGATGCTGCGCGAAGCGACGGGCAGCTACTCCACGGGGGCCGTGTTGGTCGCCGTGCTCATGGTCCCACCAGCGCTGCTCATGCTCTACTCGACGCGGGGGCGGGATCGAGTCGCGCCCGTGGCCACCTCCGATCACCTGTCCATGTGGTCGGTGCTCGAGGTGCGCTCCTTCCGTCGTGTCGCCGTGCTCTTCCTGGCGGCCTGGTCCAGCATCTCGGTGTTGGGAGCGTTGATGCCATTCTATGTCCAGGACCACCTTCGCCGACCCGACCTCGAAGATGGGCTGTTCGCCGTGCTGCAGATCAGCGCCCTGGTCGCGATCCCTGGGGTGCTCTGGGTCTCGCACAAGCTACAGAAACATCGCGCCTATGGGCTGCTGATCGGCACCTGGGCGATCTCCTTGATGGGGCTGGCCATCGTACCTGCAGATCGCTGGGACATCGCCCTGGTCGTCGCCGGACTCGTCGGGCCAGGCGTCGCGGCCGGACATGTGTTGCCATGGGCGATGCTCCCCGACGTGGTCGAAGCGGACCGTCTCGAGAACGGGGTGGAGAGAGCGGGGGCTTTTTATGGCGTGATGACTTTTCTGGAGAAGGTGGCGACTGCGTTCGCTCTACAGGCCATGCTCCTGGGTCTGCAGTTCGCGGGCTATGACCGCACCCTGGAGGTCCAGACCGACCTGGCCCGAACGGCGATGGTCACGATGATCGGGCCAATTCCGGCCGTTGTTCTGCTCCTGGCAGCGGTCTACGCCGTCCTAAGGCCGCCGCTCACTCGGGACGAGCACGCCGAGCTGCTGCTCCGCCTGAAGTCCCAGTAGAGCTGAGCGACCTACTCGAAGGCCGGCGCGAGCATGGCGCGCAGCCCTCTCGGATTGTCTACGTGGAGCCAGTGGCCCGCATTCGCGAGGGTGTGCAGCGTGGCTGCGCTCGCCTGGGCGAGGCGGTCGAGGGTCTCGGGGCCCCATCGGTCGCTGCGTTCTGCCCGTACGAGGTGGATCGAAGGGGGGCCCTGGTGAGTGGTGAGGAAGTCGCCGAAGTCGAGCTTGAAGTAGTCGTCCATCATGCGGCGAACACCGCCGAGGTCGTACTGCCAGCGCCAGCTGTCTCCCTCTCTCTCTACGCTGGAGAGCAGCCAATCCGCGACCATCTTGGGGAGCCCAGAGGCCAGGAGATGCTCGCGCACGACCCCGCGGTTCGGGGCGGGCATGGGGACGGCCTCGATGGCGGAGATGACCGACATGACCTCGGCGTCAGCGGGGCCGATGCTCGCGAAGGGCACGCTGTCGAGCACCCACACCTGATCGCAGGGGTCGCCAGAGCGAGCGTATTCCAGCGCGATCTTGCCGCCGAAAGAGTGACCGATGACCAGCTCCGGAGTGGGTAGCTCCTCGAGATCCTCGACACAGTCTGCGATTCGATCGGGACCCGGCAAGCTGCCGGTTCCGCCATGGTTGCGGTGATCGGGGAGCAGGATGCACCAGTCGGGGTGTTCCGCAGTCAACGCCCGGGCAAAGCTACGCCAGTTGCGTCCGGACCCGAGGATTCCATGGAGAATCCACGCCGTGCGTGGCGCGCTCGTAGCGCCGATGCGCGTGCAGTTGAGCCTCAACGGGCCCGCTGGTCGTTGAGCTTCTGGGACACGACCCAGCGCAGGGTCTTCACATCGAAGGGCTTGTGGAGGACCCCGTTGTCGACGCTGGCGAGGAAGTGTCGGACCTCGGAGGTGAAGCCACCCGCGGTCATGAAGACGAGGTGGCCGAGCACGGACTTATGGGTGCGCTCGAGCTCGTGATAGAGCTCGATCCCCGTCATTCCGGGCATCATCAGGTCGCAGAGCACCAGCTCGAACTCATTCGCTTCGAGCTTACGCAGGGCCTCTTCGGCGGAGGTGACCACCGAGACCTGGTGGGAGCGCAGGGCTCGTTTGACGGCGGTGAGGATCGCCTGCTCATCGTCGATGACCAGGATCCGGGCCTTGGAGGAGGGCTCGGCCTGGGTCGGCGGGCCGGCGTCCGGGCGCTCGGCACCCCAGGAGAGGCGCCGTAGCGTGCGCACCAACCCACCGATCCGCTCCGACCCCTCGAGCGCATCCTCGACCAGAGCGCGAACCCGAGGGTCTGCGGACTCGAGCTCCTCGTTGAGGAGATTGAGATTGGTCACCACATAGGCCAGCGAGTTGCTCATCTCGTGAGCGAGCTCGCGAAAGCTGGAGGTGTCGATGGGACCCGGTTCGTCCATGCTTGCCACCTTCCGCGCATAATCGATCGCGAGTCGATTGTCCCGGGTTAAGGGCGCGTCGGAGGTGATCGTGGAGGGCTACGAACCCCCTCCGTCTCCGATGAAGAACTTCGTTGGAGGCGGCGGTTGTGGCTGCGGATGCATCGGCATGCTCGTGATGTTGGCTGCTGGCATGGGCCTCGGCGCGGTGCCGCTGCACTTCTTCTCGGCCGAGCTCGACGGCATGATCGGAATGGTATCGGCCGTAGGTGTGGCGTGCGGAGTGCTGCTCGCGCTGCTGGGGGGTGCGATGTGGGTCGCGAGCCTATTCCTCGAGTAGGCCGGCAATGATCGATCATCAGGCGCTCGCGAGTTGGTACTCCGAGCGATCGCGAGACCTTCCATGGCGTCGAGATCCGACCCCGTATCGGGTCCTGCTCTCGGAGTTCCTCTGCCAGCAGACCCGGGTCGAGACGGCGCTACCGTATTTCCAGACCTTCTGCGAGCGTTGGCCGAGCGTGGAAGCGCTGGCGGATGCGAGCGTGGACGAGGTCGTCGAGGCGTGGGCCGGGCTCGGGTACTACTCCCGGGCACGCAATCTTCACCGAACGGCCCAGGTCATCCGCCAGGCCGGGGCTTTCCCATCCACGGCAGCCGAGCTTGTGGCGCTCCCTGGGGTGGGGCCGTACACCGCGGGGGCGATCGCGAGCATCGCGTTCTCGGAGCGGGCGCCGGCGGTCGATGGGAATATCGGTCGGGTCCTGTCACGGTGGTACGCGCTCGAAGAGTCTCCCGCGTCGAGTCGCGGGAAGCGGGTGGTGTGGGAGCACGCATCGGCCGTGCACAGGGACAGTCCAGCGAACTGTCATCCGGGAGACCTCAACCAAGCCCTGATGGAGCTCGGCGCCAGGATCTGCACGCCGAGGAGCCCGGAGTGCGGCGCGTGCCCGATCTCGGCCGGGTGTCTAGCTCACCAGACAGGCAGGACCGGGGAGATTCCCCGGCCCAAGACACGAAAGCCGCCGGTTCCGATCTCGGGTATCGCGGGGGTTCTTCGGACATCGAGGGGGGTCCTGATGGTGAAGCGGCCCCATGGGGGCCTGCTCGGAGGTCTGTGGTCACCGCCGGTCGTGATGGAGCCCGAAACCAATGATCCCGCCTGTCTGCTCGATGCTTTTGCCCGTGCGGGGGTCGAGGCTCGGGTGGGGCAGTCCCTGGGGACCGTGGTGCACATCTTCTCCCATCGACGGCTGAGCGCGGCGGTGTACGAGGTCGAAGGGCAGGGGGAGCCCCGGCCCGGCAGGGGCTGGGCGGATGCCCGCTGGAGTGCAGATCGTGGGGGGCTGTCCGGTCTCGGCCGGAAGATCCTCGAGCTCGCCGAACAGGCCGACGAAGTGCTTCCACTGCTGGCAGCGGACTCTCGCCGATCCTAAGAGTGGCCATGCCCACAGCAGCTGCGATCATCATCGGCGACGAGATCCTCTCAGGGAAGTTCGCGGATGAGAACGGCCCCTTCCTGATCGGTAGGCTTCGATCTCTCGGATCCGATCTCCGCCGTCTGGTCACGATCTCGGATGATCTCGACGCGATCGCCCAAGAGGTTCGGGGGTGTAGTGAACGCTACGATCTGGTGTTCACGACCGGGGGAGTGGGCCCCACCCATGACGACCTCACCATGGAGGGGATCGCGCGGGCATTCGACGTGCCCCTGGTGGAGTCGGACCGGTTGGTGAGTTTGATGAAGAGCTACGGGATGGGGATCGACGAGACTACCGTTCGGATGTCTCGTATTCCACAAGGGGCCGTGCTCGTGGACTCCCCACGCAGCAGCTACCCGGTCGTGCGTATGGCGAATGTGTGGATCTTCCCGGGGGTGCCAAAGCTGCTCCGCAGCAAGTTCGATGCCCTCGCGGACCACTTCAAGGGAGAGGCCGTCCACACCGCCCGGCTGTACACCACCGAACGCGAGAGCGAGATCGCACAACGGCTTGCCGATGCCGCAGTCCGCCATCCTTCCGTCGACATCGGGAGCTACCCACGCTGGGGCGAGGGCGATTTCCGGGTGATCATCACCTTTGAATCCAGAGATCCTACAGCGCTTTCAGCGGCCACCGATGAACTTGCTGGAACCCTGACGCTCGGGGAAGCGTCAAAACAGGTCTGACAAGCTCAATCCCCCACAGACTCCAGCTACATTGACCCCGAATGTCCACGCACGCGCTCATTGCCACCGCACACTTCCATGGCGAAGTCGTCCAGCACCGCTTCGACCCCGGTGGGCCCGTACAGATCGGCAACCGCCCGCCACTGGCGCTGCCCCTCCCCAAGGATCTGGAGTGGATCGCTCGGATCGAGTGGGTCGATGAGAAGACCGCGCGAGTCACCGATCCCCTCGGTCGTCAGTACAACCTCGAGATCGACGAGGCGCTCGAGATGGAGTTCGGTGAGGTCCGCCTCGACCTCGAGCTCACTCCCCAGTTCACGTTGCGGCGCACAGAGCCGTTCTCGTGGAAGCTGTCGACGGGCTGGCTGCTCACGGTGCTGCTGTTCACGATCTTCACCAGCTGGTACGACATGGTGAAGGAGAGGGTGTGCCCGATCTTCGGGGTCACCCCAGAGCTGGCTGTTCGTCTGGGCTGCGTGGACGGGCAGTCGGCGGGGAGTGGGGGCGCAGACTTCACGGCCGAGTACCTCGCTCGTCTCCTCAAGAAGGACTACGCCGGCGAGCAGGAGGGGGGGCTCGAAAGGCTGGAAAGGCCCGAGGACGGCGATCGCGAGAAGAACAAGAGCATCTACCTTCCCGCGGGCAATCAAGGGCCTATCGACAAGCTCGGTGGTGCGGAGGAGGTCGCTCCCGAGTCGGTGCGCGCCCCCCGGAGCGAAGAGGCCCCCCAGCCGGAGGAGGCCAAGAGCGGAAAGCCCAATGCGCTGGTCCTCAACGCACCCGAAGATGTGGGCACCCCCATCGAACCGGTCGAGTCCGATGGAGAGGACGAAGACGATGGCGTCGCCGATGCGGAAGACTCCTCAGAAGATGCCGAGGAGATCATCCAGCCCGCTGAAGAAGAAGAGGGCTGGGGGATCCAGGATTGGTATGACGAACGAGACCGCCAGCTCGACGATCTCGAGATCAAGTACACGATCGAGATCGCCAAGCGCCGCTTGAGGATCGACCCGAATGATCCGACAGCGCTGTCACTGCTGTCGTACTACCAGTACCTGGGCGAAGACTATGCGGGTGCCGAGAAGACCTACGACAAGTACATCGAGATCCTCCCGGATGATGCCGCCGGCTACAACAACAAGGCGCTCATCTACAAGCGACTCGGCCAGTACAAGAAGGAGGAGTCGCTCTACCGGGTGGCGCTCTCCCTCGAGCCCCTCGACGTGACGGCGATGAACAACCTCGGGGTCAACCTCGCACACCAGGGCCGCTACAAGGAGGCCGTGGCGGTCATGGAGCAGCTCGAGATCCTCGACCCGGACGACCCCTACGCCGACCTCCACCGGTCCAAGATCTACGCCGCGATGGGGGATGACGAGGCCGCCTATCGCTACCTCGAGAGGTCTCTGGAGGGCATGGCTGCCCTCGATACCCTCCACCATATCGAGTTCCGGCAAGACATCCGCCTCGACCCCGCACTCGCAAAGCTGCGCGAGACCCGTCGATTCCGCGATATACTTGTCCAGTACTACGGGGACGACTCCCCGTTGCAGGAGTAACCGTGCTCCAGATCGCCATCACAACCCGACTCAATCGCATCCCGGTCGACACCTGCGTGGTCGCACTGGACCGCCGTCTCGTGGTGGGAGATACAGTCGGTTCATCGGCGATCTTCCCGGGCCCTGCGGTCGAGATTCTTCCAACCGAAGGCGGCGCGCTCATCGGCTCGGTCACCCTTCGACCGGGAGGCAAGCTCACCTTGGACCTGGGCGAGGTGGAGGTCGAGTTTACAGTGGTCCGAAGGGTTCGTGCCCCGCGTGACCGGCTTCCAACCGGTGATATCAGGCTGCTCGTAGCAACAGGGGCCATGCTCATTCTGGGCCTGTGGGCCGACACGGCCACGCGATGGTCCCACACCCCGGTGGTCTCGGCCGAGCTCGAGGCGCTCCCCGCAATGTGGCAGCGCTTCCGCGGCGAACCCGAAGCCAAGCCGCCAGAACCGCTGCGTGTCGAGGCTCCAGAGGTGCAGCTGCAGATCGAAGAACGGAAGCGATAGACTGCTGCATCGAGCAGGAGGGCTGTTGAGCACCCGAGCGATCTACGCCGGTTCATTCGATCCGATCACCAATGGGCATGTCGATGTCATCCGCCGCGGCGCTGCGCTCTTCGACGAGGTACTGGTGGCGGTGGGGGACAACCCCGCCAAGCGGTATCGCTTCGACCGGGCCGCCCGCCAAGCGCTCCTGGACGAGGCCATCGCAGATGTGCCCAACGCACGCTCGATAGGCTTCAGCGGGTTGCTCGTTCACCTCTGTCAGCAGCACCAGGCCAACGTGATTCTGCGTGGCCTGCGGGCGCTCTCGGACTTCGATCTGGAGTTCCGCAATGGGCTGGCCAACCGCGATATGACGGGAATCGAGACCCTGTTCCTGCTCTCGGACCCCGACAATATCTTCGTCAGTTCATCGCTGGTCAAGGAGATTCACAGCAACGGCGGAGATGTGTCTCGCTACGTTCCAGCCGGTGTGCTCGCCGCTCTCGACGCGTCCGGATAGCGACACACCTGGACTCTCGGAGGGTTTGATGCTGCTCATATGGGTTTCTCTTACATGGGCGGGCGATCTCGATCTCGCCCGGGCCCAAGCGGCGGGTTCCGAAGGCCGCGCCGCAGATGCATTTCATCATGCCCGGGCAGCCCTCGACGACCAGCCCGATATGGAGGCTTGGCTCACCTGGTTATCGGCGTGCGAGGTCTCTGGGCTGGCGGATGCATGCCGCACCGAAGCCTCGATGTCCGCCGACGAAGACCCCATGGTGGCCCTGGCCCTGGCCTGGCACGACATTCAGGTCGAGAGGGTGCCCAGGGAGGACGTTGCCTCGGCGATGCCGCAGATCACCGAGCTCGACGGCGGCTCATGGCAAGACGAGGTCGTGCCCCGTCTCATGGCCGTGTCACTGGCCGACTCCGCGGCGGCGGACCCCGACGCGGCGGCCCGACGGGGTCTGGAGATCTTTGCGGGCGACCCCACCCATCCGGAGATTCTGGTCCCCCTCTTCGCCTCCGACCTTCCTCCCCGCGCCCGGCTGGGCAAGGCCAAGAAGAAGCTGTTGAGCTCGGGCGCAAAGGCTCTCCGCAATGCTACGATTCCGGAGCTGTATCGCTGGCATCGGGTGTTCGTGGCTGCAAAGGACATCGACCTGGCCACGCAATCTTCCGATCTCCTTGTCGAGCACGGGGAGCCAAGGCTTCTCGAACGCCTACCGTGGACCCGGGCCCAGACCGTGCGTGCCACTCAGGAGATGATGTCGGGTGAGGGCGCTTTTCCCGACGTGATACCCGCCGAGAGAGAGGCGGTGGCGCTGCGGCTGTCCGAGATGCTCGACTCCGCGGGTCGCCAGGAGGAGAGGGTCGCCAAGCTCGAGCTCGCCCGCAGCCGCCTGGACTCGGTATCCATGGCCTTGGCTCATGCGGACGCCCTGCTGGAGGCGGGGAGCCTGGAGAGGGCCTACTCCGTCGCAACCGAGGCGATGACCATGGCGGTAGAGCCTTGGCCGACCGATCTGGCTGTGCACTCCAGGCTCGCCCGCAGGCAGGGCGTGGCGACCGCGCTCGCGCTTCGCGGCGAGGTGGCGCTGGCCAGCGGAGACCTCGCCGATGCGGTGGTCGACCTGATGGTAGCGAACCAGCTCGCGCTCCAGCCCATCTCCACCGGGCCACTCGAAAAAGCGATGGCGAAGGGCCGCTATGCCTTGGAGGAGGTGAAGCTCCGGCTGGAGACCCGCAAGCTCGGGGCTTCTCAGGTCGCCATCGCCGCAGCCCGACAAGCCAGCGAGTCCGAGGACTGGGCAGAGGTGCTCGTGTCCGCGACCGACGCAATCAGCGTGCTCTGCCTGCCGGGTCACCGGGGCGCCCGGCTCACCGCCACCATGGCGTTCACCCCCGAGCTGGCGAATGCCTACGCGCTCAGGGCTCTGGCTCTCTCCAAGTCGGGCAAGCCTGCCGAGGCGCTGGTGAACATCTCCACGGCGGTATTCCTCCTTCCCTGGGATGCGGACCCGGACTGGTGGAGGCTCAAGGCCCAGCTCCACGAAGCGTCCGGCCAGGACGAGGCGGCCTTCTTTGCCAACGCGATGGCCGCGAGCACGACGGACTCCCCGGCGAAGCCCTGGCGAGGGAGCGTACCGATCGGAGAGGCTGCCGGCGGAGCCCTGGTCTCGGCGTGGATGCGCGGGGATGAGGTGGAGTCAGCGGAGCCCCGCGCGAAGATCGAGCGCGGGAGGGTCATCGCGTTCCGGGCACCCACCGGAGGCGGTGGCACGGGGGCGGCCCGTCCGGTCATCAACCAACTCTTCCCGAGCTGGTCTGTGACCGATGACAAGGGCACCGTGAAGCATCAGGCGGGACGTATCGAGATCCTCGCTTTCTTCCGCACGGACAGTCCGAGTTCGTTGCGCATGCTCGATGAAGTGACCTCGCTGGCCCAGGACCTCCGAAAGCAGCGTGGGATCAATGTCACGCTCATCGGGATCAGCATGGACCCCGAACAGAGTGCCTTGGACGCCGTAGCGGTTCGCGCCGAGAAGTGGGGGACCATCAAGTGGGACCCGGCGCTCGGGGCGAGGATGGGCGTCAGCGCCTTCCCCACGGCCTGGATCGTGGACAGCGATGGAATCGCGCGCTTCAAGCACGTGGGTTACCTCGGCGGGTCCGACTACAAGGCTGAGGTCCGCTTCATCGCGGGCATCTGAGCCTCCACCATCGGCCGGCACCAGAGGATAGGACCAGATGTGCGGAATTATTGCATATGTAGGGGATGAAGCTGCTCTTCCTCGGCTCATCGAGGGGCTCCGCCGGATGGAGTACCGGGGCTATGACAGCGCGGGTGTCGCCTTGATCGGGGACCACAGCCTGTGGGTGCGCAAGAATGTCGGGCGCGTCGCCAACCTCGCGCAGGCGGTCGAGGGGGGGCCCGGGGCTCAGGTCGGTATCGCCCACACCCGCTGGGCTACGCATGGGGGAATCACCCAGACCAATGCCCACCCCCATGTGGACTCGTCGAGTCGCATTGCGGTTGTCCACAACGGCATCGTCGAGAATATGAACGCCTTGAAGGCCCAGCTCGTGGCGGACGGAGTGGAGTTCATCTCGGACACGGACACCGAGATCTTCGCCCACCTCATCCGCAAGCACTACACCGGAGACCCTCAGAAAGCGGTGACCGATGCCCTCAAGAGCATCCGCGGAACCTACGGGCTCGCGGTCGTCTTCGCAGACCATCCCGGGCAGGTGATCGCCGCACGGAACGGGTCACCCCTCGTGATCGGGCTTGGCGAGAGCGAGACGATCCTCGCCTCGGATCCCCAGGCCATCGTCGCTCATACCCGTCGGGTGCTCTACCTGCGCGACCGCGAGATCGCAGTCGTCACCCGAGACGGGGCCAAGGTCCACCTGATGGACGGCTCGACCGTCGGGCGCGAGGTCGAGCTCATCGACAGCGAGTACCAGGTGGCCGAGAAGGGTGGCTTCGACCACTATATGCTCAAGGAAATCCACGAGCAGAGCGAGAGCATCGAGAGGGCGCTGCGGGGCCGTCTCCAGTGCGCCGAGGGCAACGCCAAGCTGGGCGGGCTGGAGATGTCCCCAAGAGATCTGCGCGCTGTGGCCCGGGTGATCGCCGTGGGGTGTGGCACCAGCTACCACGCAGGGCTCACGGCAGCCTTGGCCATCGAGGATCTCGCTCGTGTCCCCGCTCGCGCAGAGATCGCGAGCGAGTTCCGCCATCGGCACCCAATCGTCCCTCCCGACGCCTGCTTCTTCGCGATCTCCCAGTCTGGCGAGACCGCGGATACCCTCGGTGCGGTGCACGAGATCATGCTCAAGGGCGGCGATGTGCACGGCGTGGTGAATGTGGTGGGCTCGACCATCGCGCGGACCTGCGGCAAGGGCACCTACGTCTACAGCGGCCCCGAGATCGCGGTGGCTTCGACCAAGGCATTCACCTCCCAGGTGACGGCCATGCTCGTGTTCACGCTGATGCTCGCCCGCACTCGCAACCTGTCGTTGGATGAGGGCAAGCGCGTAGCAGATGCTCTCCTGAAGGTCCCGGGCTGGGTGCGGGAGTACCTCCAAGACCCTGGCCCCATCGACGCTGCGGCCGATCTGGTCGCCAACGCCGGCTATGTGCAGTTCTTGGGCAGGGGCTACAGCTACCCGGTCGCTCTCGAGGGTGCCCTCAAGCTCAAGGAGATCGCCTACATCCCATGCGAAGGCTACCCGGCTGGGGAGATGAAGCATGGCCCGATCGCGATGCTCGAAGAGGGCACGCCGGTCATCCTGATCGCGCCGAGAGGAGCTCAGCGCGACAAGGCGATCGCGAATCTGTGCGAGGTCCAGGCTCGGGGCGCGCGGGTGATCCTGGTGCACTCTGCTGGGGACACCGAGCTCTGCGATATGGCCGACGTGTCCATCCCCGTGCCGGTCACGCCCGAGTTCGTGAGTCCACTGCTCACCGTCATTCCATTGCAGCTGCTGTCGTACCAAGTTGCATTGCGGCTCGGGCGCGATATCGACAAGCCACGCAACCTAGCGAAGTCCGTCACCGTGGAGTAGCCGCCGTGGGTCTCGAGATTCGTCCCGTCCAGCTTCCGGGCGACGCAAGCAAGTTCATCAAGTGCTGGTGGCCGATTTATCAAGGCTGCGAGGAGTGGGTTCCCCCGCTCATTTTCGAGCGAAAGAAGTTCTTCGATCCAGCCAAGAATCCGTACTTCAAGGTCGCTAGGGTCCAATGCTTCATGGCCTTCCGAGACGGCACCGCTGTCGGTACGATTGCGGCTACGGTCGACCAGGAGATGCAGAAGAGCGAGCCGGGAATCGGCCTATTCGGCTTCTTCGAGTTCCAAAACGATCCCGAGATCGCGAAAGCACTGTTCGATGCCGCAAGCACATGGCTTGCTGCCCAGGGCATGTCCCGCGTGCGTGGGCCCTTCAACTTCAACAGCAACCACGAGTTCGGGTTGCTGATCGATGGCTTCGACACGCCACCAGCCATCGCCAACCCGCATAATCTCCCATATTACAAGGATATCTACGAGGAGGCACTCGGCCTCGAGAAGGCGATGGATTGGTACGCCTACTGGATGGACAAGGGTCCGATTCCGGGCACGATCGAGCGCATCGCGAAGCGCTTCATGGACCGGCATCCCAACGTAGAGATTCGCAACCTCGACCTGAAGAACTTCGAAGAGGAAGTCGCCCTCGTCAAGGAGATCTACAACGACGCGTGGACCGAGAACTGGGGCCACATCCACATGACCGATGAGGAGCTGGACTTCATGGCACAGGGGCTCAAAGAGGTCCTCGACCCGCGGCTGTGTTTTTCGGCCTATGTGGACGGAAAGCCAGCGGCCGTGTCCATCACGCTGCTCGACTACAACCAGGTCGCCAAGAAGATGAACGGTCGGGTGTTTCCGTTTGGATGGTGGCACTTCCTTCGCGGCCGGTCCAAGATCGACGCGCTTCGTATCTTCATCCTTGGTGTGAAGAAGGAGTACCAGAAGCTCCCCATCGGAGCGCCGCTCTATCTCAAGACCTGGGAGAACGGCATGGTGATGAATATCCGGGGTGCTGAGGCCTCCCTCATCCTCGAGACGAATACGCGCATGCGTGGCGCCCTCGAGAAGCTGGGGGGCAAGATCTACAAGACCTACCGGACCTACGAGTCGTCGCTCGACACGAATCGGTAGCCTACGCCTCGCACGGTCTTGAAGTGCTTGGGGCCCGTAGGGGTGTCGAGCTTCTGGCGTAGCCGGTTGATGAAGTTGTCCACGGTGCGGTCGGTGCCGAAGTACCCGTGGCCCCAGACTGCAGAGAGGATCGACTCACGGGTGAGGGCCCGACCCTCGCGCTCCCACATGAACTCGAGCAGGTCGAACTCCCGGGAGGTGAGATCGACGGGCACGTCCCCCCGACGGGCGGTCTGTTCGTCGAAGTCGACCACGATGTCGCCGAACCGAGCTCCGGTGCTTGCGGGTCGTCTGCGGAGGTGGGCCTTTACGCGCGCGAGGAGCTCCGCGACCCGGAAGGGCTTGGTGACGTAGTCATCTGCGCCGAGATCGAGCCCTCGAACGATGGCCTCCTCATCGGTGCGGGCGGACAGCAGGATGATGGGGACCTCGTCCTTGCGGCGGCGCAATCTCTCGACGATCTCGAACCCATTGATGTAGGGCAGCATGATGTCCAGAATGACCAGATCGAGCCTTTCGCCCAGCAGCTCGATGGCTCTTCGACCGTCTGCAGCGAGCAGGGTCTCGAAGCCCTCGAGCTGTAGGTTGAGCTCGAGCCCCCGGCTGATGGCCGGGTCGTCCTCGACGATCAAGATGCGGTATGCCATCGTCCTACGACTAACCTCTTCAGGGAGCACGACGCTTGTTCGCACTCTGCTTGGCCGCTTGGTCTGGACCTCCAACCGTGCCCTGGGCTCAGGACTCCGAGGCGGATGAGTTCCATATCGCGATCATCGGTGGACTCCCCGACCTCCCTGGAGGGCTCGTGGATTCGGTTCTGCAGCGGCATCCGGACATCCTGATGTTTACTTCTATCGGGAAGAATACGGACCTGGAGCCGTGGGGGATCAACGATGCGATGCCGGTACTGGCGGTCTCGGACCGGCCGGCGACGCGGGCTTGGCTCAAGCGCTTCGACGGCGTCGGGGTGGAGGCTCTCCCCAGAGCGGTTCCCTATGGGTCGGTCGACCTGGTCACAGAAGGGATCCGCTGGAGGGTGGTCTATGCGACCGCCCGAACGGAACCGCAGAAGAGGTGGGAGGAGCAATCGTATTGGCTGCCCAAGGTGCTCGACCGGGGGGCCTATGACCGACTCCTGATTCTGACAGATGCCCCACCCAATAGCCTCGGAGCCTCAGCACAGCCGGAGCGAGGGGCGGATGCGTTGCTTCGCCAGGCCCAGGAGAGCGCCGACCCGCTCTCATTCGTCGCGATGATATCCGGAAACACCGGTACCAACGAGGTGCTCACGCCCGGTGGCCGATTTGGTGAGCTTCAGCTGGTCGCGGGAAGTGCGGGTGGTGGCGTTGATGTGTTTCGCCAATCGGCCGGTGGCGGGCTGGTCCGCCATCGAGAGCTCGAGCCGGCTTTCGCATCCGCGCTAGAGGCGGTGACCCATGGACAGGGAGTCTACCGCGATGTGCAGGGCTATTGGATGCTCGAACTCAGCGGTGGAGAGGCCACACTCGACTTCTGGATGCGCGGAGAAGGGGGCTATGAGGTCGTGTACCGCTTCGTGCGAACCCAACAGGGATGGGGGCTGCCGTAGCACGACGCGCGCACCTATTTGTCCGTGGCGAGACACCGAGACTGAGCGGCCTCGCAGGTGATCAGGACCTTGGCATCGGCCGCAAGGGTGACCTTGCCGGCAACGATGGGGGCCTTGTCCTCCTGGAAGGTGGCGAGGATTTCGTAGCTACCGGCAGGCACGATTCCCGGGACGGGGAGACGCTTTCGGGGGCCCGCGACGAACACGCGAAGAGCATCGCCGGCGATATCCACGCTGCCCTGCGCACCGGGCTCCGCCGGTACCTTGTTCTTGGCCTTGGCCTTACCGCGCCCCCGCTTGCTCTTGACCTTGCTCTTCGCCTTGGCCGGGCCGCCTTCGAGCGAACGAACCCGCCTCTCGAGCGTGCTGATCCGGCGCTTGAGGTTGTCCATCTCGGCCTGGCTGGCCCCACAGCCCGAGAGCAGCATCGAGGTGAATAGACAGGTGAACAGAGTGCGGGTGAACGGCACGGACGACCTCCAACGGAGGTCGGTATGGCGCGAGATCCCTGCGGTCAAACGGCGATGGGTAGCCACAGCGTGAATGTGGACCCCTTACCGACCTCGGATTCGAGCGACACCCGGCCGCCGTGGCCGCGAACCACGGCTCGCACGATCGAGAGCCCCAGCCCGCTACCTCGATGGGCGCCAGTAGGGGAGGAGAGCCGCGTGTCCGCTTGATAGAACTTCTCGAAGATCCGCTTGCGGTCCGCCCCGTCGATTCCAGGGCCGTTGTCGGAGACTGAGATGCCCACAAAGCTACCGTCCCGGCGGGCCCGAACGACGATCTCCCGTGGGGGTGGGGTGTACTTCACGGCGTTCTGGAGGAGGTTGACCAGGGCCTCGACGATGGCGTCGGGGTCGACGATGACGGGCGGAAGGTCGGGAATCTCCGTCTTGGGAGCCTCGGTGGGCACCATCATCGTCTGGGACCGAAGAGCCGCCAGGGAGCTGGCCACCAGCTCTGGCACACCTACAGGCTCGACGTCATAGGTGCGACGCCCCGCCTCCATTCGCGCCCAGGACAGCACCCGTTCGATCAGACGGGAGAGCCGATCGGTCTCCTGGCCAAGCAGGTCGAGACACTCTGCGACGCGCTCGGGATCCTGGAGCCGGCCAGACTGGAGCGTCTCGACGAAGATGCGGATGGAAGTGAGGGGCGTTCGAAGCTCGTGAGAGACGTTGCTCACGAAGTCCGTCTGGAGTCGCGAGAGGCGAATCTCCCGGGCCGCGGAGTTCAGGGTGATGACGGTCCCCGCCATGACGGTGGCCACGAGAGCGACGAGCCCGAGCGGGTAGAGCCACCGCGTGGGACCGAGGATCGCCCGGACCGGATCGTCGCGGAGATAGGTGAGCTGGACCTCCCACCCGGCCAGCGGGCGCTCGAGGGCGAGCAATGCCTCGAAGCGATCGGTCTCCCACCGCGCCATGATCTCCTCGACGGGTGTGGTTGGACCGATTGGGGAGCGGCGAAGGGTGAGCCGAATATCCGGAAAGCGCTCGCGTCCGCGGATCAGCGTGCGCTCTGCGAGGCGATCCATCACGGCCTCGTCCAGGAGCCAGGCGCCGTGACGACCGTCGACGGTGAACACCCCAAGGGTACCGTTGGAGATGGAGAGCCACACGGTCTGTTCCCCGCGGAGTGGCAGGGTGTAGGCCGCGATGTCGGGGGGCACTGCGTCTGCCCAGCCCCATGCATTCGAGACCCCGTCGGGCTGTGGAGTGCAGGGAAGCTCGCAGGAGGCGACGGCAGACCGAACCGCCCGATCGAGGGAGTCGACCTCCTCGAGCAGCACGGAGGCGGCGAAGCGGAGGCGAGCCTGCTGCTCCCGCCGAACCTGATCTTCGATCGCGGCCTGCTGATTGCGGATCGCCATCACCCCATAGAGAGTGAGCAGCACGGTCGGGACGATGACCGTACCGACGAGCAGCCAGAGCAGCCTCTGGAACGCATATGCGTCACCGATTCCGCGAATCGCCATGAGCCTCACTATCCGGCCGGAGGTTGGCGCGGAGCCTTCGCACCGCTATGGGGCGGTGCCCCAATCAGGAGAGTCGGTTGAGCGTTCTCGAAGACATCCTCTCGCGGGTGGATAAGCCCTCTCGCTACCTCGGAAATGAGGTGAATAGCGTCCACAAGGACCCCGACACGGTCGACGTCCGGATCGCGCTCGCGTTCCCCGATCTCTACGACCTGGGTCTGGGAAACCTCGGCGTGCACATCCTCTACGCCGTACTGAACCAGCTGGACTGGGCGTGGTGCGAGCGGCTGTATGCCCCGGCTCTGGACATGGAGGCCCAGCTGCGTGCAGCGGGCCTGCCGATCTTCGCGTTGGAGTCCAAGGACCCGGCTGGTGCGATGGATGGGCTCGGGTTTACGCTCCAGTCCGAGCTCACCTACACCAACATCCTCAACATCATCGATCTGGCGGGTCTTCCACTGCGAACCTCGGATCGTCGAGAGGGGGATCCGCTCACATTCGCCGGTGGTCCCGCGGTGTTCAACCCCGAGCCACTCGCTCCCTTCATGGACTTCTTCCTGATCGGAGATGGTGAAGACGGGATCGTGGAGATCGCCGAGGTGCTCCGGAAGCACAAGACCCGCTCGGCGAGGCTCGAGGCGCTGTCCAAAGTGGATGGGGTCTATGTCCCCGCCCTGTATCCCTTCGAGACCCTTCCAGACGGGCAGATCCTGCCCGATCCCAGCGCCGCTCCCATCCGTAAGCGGATCACCAAAGACCTCAACGGGGCTACCTTTCCGGTGGACTATATCGTGCCCTACACCCAGCAGGTACACGACCGGATCTCCCTCGAGGTCCTGCGCGGATGTACCCAAGGGTGTCGGTTCTGCCAGGCGGGCATGACCACGCGGCCGGTAAGGGAGCGCAGCCTCGAAGAGGTGGACAGCCTGCTGCAGCGGACGCTCGATACCACTGGCTACGAGGAGGTCTCCCTGGTCTCCCTGTCCACCTGCGATCACAGCCGAGTCCGTCAGCTCGTAGAGAACTGCGTAGAGCGAGCACGTCCCCAGAATGTGTCGATTTCGCTGCCCTCGCTGCGCCTCGACAGCTTCAGCGTGGAGCTGGCCGATATGGTCGCGGAGACCCGGCGCACGGGCCTGACGGTTGCACCGGAGGCGGCCAGCCCTCGGCTGCGCGCGGTGATCAACAAGTGGATCCCGGACGAGGACCTGCTCAAGATGTCGAACGGTGCTTTCCAGCGTGGCTGGGGGCACGTGAAGATGTACTTCATGGTCGGGCTGCCGACAGAGCGCGACGACGACATCCTGGCCATCGCCGACCTCGCGAATCGGGCGCTCACCCAGGGGAAGGAGTTCAATCGGCGGGCCAAGATCAACCTCGGCGTAAGCACCTTCGTGCCCAAGCCATTCACGCCGTTTCAGTGGGCGCAGCAGATCGATATCCCAGAGATCGAGCGTCGCCAGAGTGTGCTGTCGAGGGAGCTCCAGCACGCCAATGGCATCAAGTTCGGCCGACACGATCCGGCGGAGACCTTCCTCGAAGGCTTGGTGTCTCGCTCGGATCGCAGGGCGGGAGATCTGATCCAGCTCGCTTTCGAGAAGGGCTGCCGGTTCGACGCCTGGCGTGAGCACTTGCGCTTCGATCTGTGGAAAGAGGCCATCGAGGAGCTGAACTTCGACGTTGCGTTCGCTCTGAGGGAGCGAAAGATCGACGAACGTCTGCCCTGGGACCACATCGATGTGCTCATCGACAAGAGCTGGTTCGTCGATGACTGGAATCGCGCCAAGCGGCTTGAGCACGCCGAGGATTGCCGGCACCGTAAATGCCACAAGTGCGGGGTGATCGACCACGAGCGTGCGCTCTGTGCGTCTATGCTCCGCAAGTCGATCCAGGGCCGCAAGCCGGAGTCGGCCTGGGAGCGCAAGCCTAGCCCCGAGAGGCCCGTCGTGTTGCCCGCACAGCGCCTGTGGTTCCGAGTCAGTCGGGTCGAGTCGGGCAGATTCCTCACGCACCTCGAGGCGATGAATGCCTGGATCCGTTCGCTACGCCGAGCGGGTTTCCCGATCGCCTACTCCAACGGGTTCCACCCGCATCCCAAGGTCGCCTTCAGCTCGGCGATGCCCCAGAGCCAGGCCAGCGTGGGCGAGTATATGGATGTGACCCTCACCGAGTGCAGGGATCCTGTAGAGCTCCTGGAGAGCCTCCAGGCCACCGTGCCCGCGGGATTTGGAGTTCACTCTGTCCAAGAGGTCCGGCTCAACGCGCCCGCCCTGATGTCGATCGTCGGCGGGGCCGAGTACACGGTGTACTTCCCGCAGCTCAATCAAGCGGAGCTCGAGGAGCGTGTCGGTGCCATCGTGTCCGCTCCGCAGCTGTTGGTGGAGAGGCGCCTGAAGGCCCGCAAGAAGAAGGGATGGCGCGGCAAGCCCGCCCCCCGGATGGTGGAGCTCGACATCAAGCCGATGATCGCATCCCTCGCCATCAAGCCGACCAAAGAGATCCCCGCCATCGACGTGCGGATGGTGAACCACGAAGGGAAGGGGGGCAAGGTCCGGGAGCTGGTTCCGCTGCTGACAGAGCACCCCGAGCGTTGCCAGGTGCTTCGCCGCGAGACCCTGACTGTCGACGGGGAAACGGTGGTGCCCTTGTCGTCGATCTGGGAGCGATTCGCCCCGGCACCGTCTCCCGAAGGGACACCGGCTTGACAGGTGCGTCGGGAAGGCTAACCCTCTCGCTCTCTACGCAGGAGATTCCAAAATGAAGCGCCTCATCTTCGCGCTCCCGCTGATCCTCATGGCTGGCTGTACGTTCAAGTACCACACCATCCCCGAGGCCGCTCCAGAGTTCGCCAAGGCCGACTACCGCGTGCTGGGCAAGACCAACCACGAGGAGTGTGGCACCTACATCCTCGGGTTCGACTTCGCCCATCTGTTCGCGAACCAGCGTGGCACCCGGATCTCCAGCAGCCCGCTGGGCGCCATTCCGCTCATCGGTGGTGGCGGAAGCCCCGAAGAGGCCCGGTCGCTGTACCACGCCCTCGACAAGATGCCCGAGGCCACCCACCTTCTCGCGCACCGGGCACACACCACCTCGACCGGCTTGGTCGTGTTTGGTCAGCCCATCTTCGGTCAGCGTTGCTCGGCCGTCGAAGCCCGCGGTGTGAAGATCGGCGAGAAGCCCGCAGCAGGCACGCCTACTCTCTGATCGTCGCATCACAGACCAACGTCTGCAATGGCCTTCGTCCACCTCCATACCCACTCGCAGTTCTCCATCCTGGATGGGACCGCGACGGTCAAGGCGCTCACCAAGGCCGCAGCGAAGCTCGGCATGCCTGCTCTGGCCCTCACGGACAGCGGCAATATGTATGGGGCGGTGGCCTTCTACAAGGCCTGCAAGGATGCGGGTATCAAGGCGGTCCTTGGCGCCGAGCTGTTCGTGCAGCCCGAGGGTATCGACTTCAAGGATCCGGCGGGCATCGAGGGGGGCTACCAGCTCATCGCTCTGGTCGAGAATGACACGGGCTACACCAACCTGTGCCGCCTGATCACGGGCGCGATCTTCGATGGCCTGCAGTACAAACCACGGGTCGATCTGGACTGCATCAGAGCGTATTCCGATGGCCTGATCTTTCTCACGAGCGGCCTCAAGGGGCCCTTGGGAAAGGCCCTCATTCGTGGAGACCGGGCGCTCGCTACCCGCCGACTGGCTGATCTCGAGGAGTGCATCCCCCGGGGCAGTCTATTCCTCGAACTCTGCGACCTGGGGCTCGATGGGCAGTCCGCGGTGAATGAACAGATCCGGGAGATCTCTGCGGAGACGGGTCTGCCCACCGTCGTCACCAATGCGGTCCACTACCTCGAGCCCGAGGGCGCTGCGGCCCTGGAGGTCCTCAACACCATCAGCACCGGGGGGTCGCTCGCGGGGGACCAGCGGGTCGTCAGCCCGACCGACCAAGCCTGGCTCAAGACCGAAGCCGAGCTGGAGGCGCTGTTCCCCAACGACCGGGCGGCGATGGACCGCACCGTCGAGATCGCGGATCGATGCGACTACCACTTCGACTTCAACACCTATCACTTCCCGGCGACGACCCCTCCGGACACCGAGGAAGGAGCCGACACCGACGCCAACTGGACTTACTTCTACAAGGCCTTCCCACCTCCTCGGGACTACGGACTGCCCGACCCCGAGGTCGAGGTCCCGCCCCGGCCGGAGGGTGCTGGGAATATCGATGGGTACTTCCGCTGGTATGGGAATGAGGGACTCAAGCTCCGCCTCCGCACCCTGACCGAGGCCGGGATCGAGCATGACGCAGCGGCCTACTGGACTCAGCAGGAGTACGAGCTCGGCATCGTGCTGCAGATGGGCTTCCCCGCTTACCTGCTCATCGTCGCGGAGTTCATCAACTGGTCCAAGGACAACGAGATCCCCGTGGGGCCTGGGCGTGGATCTGCTGCTGGAAGCGTGGTCGCCTGGGCGATGCGTATCACCGACATCGATCCCATCCGCTTCGGGTTGGTATTCGAGCGCTTCCTCAACCCGGAGCGGGTGTCGATGCCGGATATCGACGTCGACTTCTGTCAGGACCGGCGCGAAGAGGCGATCGAGCATGTACGGGTCAAGTACGGCACAGAGTATGTGAGCCAGATCATCACCTATGGCACGCTCAAGGCCAAGGCAGCTGTGCGGGATGTGGCCCGTGTGCTCGATCTGAACTTCGGCGAAGCGGACCGGATCGCCAAACAGATCCCCGAGGCCCTCGGCACCACCCTCGACGACGCGTTGGAGCAAGTAGAGCTGCTGCGGCGGATGCGGGATGGCGATCCCAAGGTCAGGCGCGTCCTCGACATCGCGATGGCGGTCGAGGGGACCATGCGCCAGACGGGCGTCCACGCAGCAGGGGTGGTCATCGCGGACCGCCCGCTGGTGGAGTACGCGCCGCTGTACCGCGATGAACCCGAGGGGGGGCCGGTCGTCCAGTACGACATGAAGTCCGCCGAGAGCATCGGTCTCATCAAGTTCGACTTTCTGGGCCTGAAGACCCTCGATCAGATTCGGGATGCGGTGAAGTTCATCAAGGAGAACCACGACATCGAGATCGACATGGCGCTCATCCCGGTGGATGACCAGGCCACCTACGACATGCTGGAGCGGGGCGATGCGCTCGGCGTCTTCCAGCTCGAGTCATCGGGGATGCGCAAGCTGCTGTGCAACCTCAAGCCCAATGTCATCGACGACATGGTCGCCCTGGTGGCGCTGTACCGTCCAGGGCCTCTGCAGTCGGGCATGACCGACGACTTCGTCGAGCGAAAGCACGGTCGCCGCGAGGTCACCTACGCACTCCCCATGCTCGAGCCGCTCCTCTCCAACACCTATGGCACCATCATCTACCAGGAGCAGGTCATGCAGATCGCCCAGGTGATGGCGGGCTATTCTCTGGGCGAGGCCGATCTCCTCCGCCGCGCGATGGGCAAGAAGAAGAAAGAGGAGATGGACAAGCAGCGCGATCGGTTCCTCTCGGGGTCCGTCGCCAATGGCATCGACGAGCAGACCGCCGCCGATATCTTCGATCTGATGGCCAAGTTCGCGGCCTATGGCTTCAACAAGGCCCATTCCGCTGCCTATGGCTGGATCAGCTATCAGACGGCCTACCTCAAGGCGCACTACCGGCCGGAGTATATGGCCGCGCTGATGACGATCGAGTCGGCGAACACCGACAAGGTGTTGCTGTACGTCACCGACTGTCGCAACGCGGGGATCCGAATCGAGCCCGTGTGCGTCAACCACAGCGTGCGCCACTTCAGCGTGGCCCGACCCGAGGACCGGCCCGTAGAGGACGGCGTGGTCATCGATGGGGTCCGGTTCGGCCTCGGCGCGGTGAAGAACGTGGGCAGCGCGGCGATCGAGGCCATCCTCGAAGCACGGGAGAAGGTCGGCGGCCGGTTTGCTGGGCCCTTCGAGTTCTTCGAGGCCCTGGACTACAAACGGGTCAACAAGCGCGTGCTCGAGAACCTCGTGAAGTCTGGCGCCCTCGACTGTTTCGGTCTCAATCGCAGCGAGATCTTCGAGGGAATCGAAGGGGCGGTCCAGCTCGCTACCCGCCGCCAGAGGGACGAAGCCGCGGGTCAGGTCGGACTCTTCGCAGCCCTCGCCCCTGCCGCTCGGCCCGTGGACTTCCGTTTCCCGGAGAAGGTGGAGTGGCCATTGTCGGTCCGGCTGGGATTCGAACGTGACGTGCTGGGGATCTACCTCACCGGCCACCCGATGGACTCCCATGGCAAGGACGTCCAGCGATATGCAACCACCACCATCACAGAGATCGACCCGCGCACCCGCGAGGAGGTTCGGTTGCTGGGGCTGGTGGGGGAGTCGAGGACCACCAAGACCCGTTCGGGGGACCGCATGGCCTTTGTCCAGCTCGAGGAGCAGGGGGCGTCCATAGAGTGCGTCTTCGGCCCCGAGGTGTGGGGCACCTCACAGCGGGCGGTGCAGGCGGGTGAGCCCATCCTCGTCACGGGTACGGTCGACACCCGCCGCGAAGATCCGCAGATTCGGGTCACCTCTGCGGAGCCGCTCTCGGAGATCCGTGCTCGAACCACCGGGGAGGTGTGGTTCCGCCTCGACAAGGACGAGCTGCTCGACAAGCGCCTCGATCCCTTCAAGGAGATCCTGGCTGGACATCGCGGCGGGTGCCGTGCGCGGCTGGTCATTCAGGATCCGCGCTGGGAGATTGAGTTCCTGCTCCCAGAGCTCCCCGTAGAACCTTCGTCGCAGATGGAGGAGCGAGTGAATGCGCTCTTTGGTCGCTCCGTGGTGACCCTTCGATGATCTGGATAGCCCTCGCATCTGCCGCGAGCTTCGAGCCGGTCATCACCGAGCTCTCCACGAATGCCCACATCGACTGGTCGAGCATGTCCCTCGTCGTCGAAGCCTCCTCGGTGCGACGGGGTTCCGAAGGCACGAAGGCTGTCGAGGAGCTCGCGAGACGGCTGGTGGACCAACGGATCCTGCCCGCTGCTGAGCAGATTCCGGTGGCGCCCGCGGACAAGCTCGTCGACCTCCGAAGCTCTCCGGAGCTCTGGCCTGCACTGGAACCTCGTATCGGAAGATGGGTCGAGACGGAGAACCGGTACTACTCCAGCGGGAAGGTGACCGTCGTCGGCAGCTTGAGGTTGTCCGAGTTGCTCAAACCGATGGTGATGGCGACCGCTACGAGTCGCAGTGGGCCCCGCTCGGAGTACACTGGAATTGTGCTCGATGCCCGGGGAGTGGAAGGCATCGCTCCCTGTTTCGCACCGGAGATCCGGGGGCCGAGCGCCACGCTGATCGATGGCCGCATGTGGTTGGATGCGGCAATCGAACGTTCCCCCGCAGCGTGGGTATCCGATGCAGCGCACCCGGCGGCGGACCGGGCGGGGTCCAACCCCCTCGCTGCAGCGATCGTCGCGGGAAAGGGGTGCGTGCTCACCGTGGAAGCCGCTACCGAGGCCAAGCTCTCTCCCCTCCTGGAGACCCAGCTCGGCGGCGAGGGGCGCCTGGTGATCGTGGTCGACCCATGAGCCTCGGTTGGCGCTGGGTCGGTCACAGCGACTACCGGTCCATACTGGCCTGGCAGAGAGCACGCCGTCATGGGGTCATTGCGGGCACTCAGCGCGAAGTCCTGGTCTTGGTAGAGCACCCGCGGGTGGTGACGACCGGACGTAGGCCCCCTGGCGATCTCTCAGGGGTCCGCGCTGCGGGGATTGAGATCGTCGAGACCGAGAGGGGAGGCCTCGCCACATGGCATGGCCCGGGCCAGCTGGTTGGCTACCCGATCATCGATGTCGGCACCCGGAAGATCGGGGTGCGGAGCTTCGTGGGCATGGTGGAGCGAGTCCTGGTCGATTCCCTCCATTCGCATGGGGTCGAAGCACACACTCGCCACGGCTTCCCGGGCGCGTGGGTGGGCGAGAAGAAGCTCGCGTCGATCGGGCTGCACTTTGCGCGGGGAGTCTCCATGCATGGATTCGCGATCAATCTCGACCCAGACCTGTCAGACTTCGGGAAGTTCACGGCATGTGGGCTCGATGGTGTGGAGTTCACGAGCATGGCGGATCAGGGAGTGGCGGCCTCCATGCCGATCTTCGCGGCCCAGGTGGCGACGCGATTCGCCCAGGCCGTTGACACCATGACCGGGCTTCATTAGAACTTCCGTGTCCTGCAGGCACGTAGCTCAGTGGGAGAGCATCGCCCTGACACGGCGAGGGTCGACGGTTCAAATCCGTCCGTGCCTAATTTACCTTCCTTCGGAGTATGCCCTGCGTCACCGGTTTCCCCGCCCATGAACGAACACGTGGTCGAGGTCGCCCAACGCACGGTGCCATCGCAGATTTTGCGATACTCCATGGCAGTACGAGTCACTCAGATGCTGAGTGGCCTCGTTCTGCACTACACTATCACCCCGTCCGGGGATGTCTCCCGGACTTCGCCCCACGTCGTTTCGAGAGGATCTGCTTGAGAAGAGGACCGCGTCGCCGCCCACAACCCGAAAAGGAAGAAATCCGAGTCAACATGCGCATTCGCGTTCCTCGCGTGCTCGTCATCGACGAAGAGGGGAACAAGCTGGGTGAGTTCCTGACGAAGGATGCCGTCCAGCTCGCCGAAGATCGCGGACTCGATCTGATCGAGGTTGCCCCGCAGGCAAAACCACCTGTGTGCAGGGTCGGGGACTATGGGCAGCTCAAGTACGAGCGCAAGAAGAAGGCTGCGGCTGCTCGAAAGAACCAGGTGCAGGTACAGCTCAAGGAAGTGAAGGTCCGCCCCAAGACGGACGATCACGACATGGGCGTCAAGGTCCGGCATGCGCGCCGCTTCCTCGAAGAGGGCAACAAGGTGAAGGTCACCGTCCGCTTTCGTGGCCGCGAGCTCGCCCACCGGGACATCGGCGCGCAGCAGTGCTACCGAATCGCAGAGGCCTGCGAGGATCTCGGCAGCATCGAGTCTCCGCCTCGAATGGACGGAAGACAGATGTTCATGGTCATGGCTCCGCACAAGCGGGACTGATCCCCATTGACACCGCCCACTCGGAAGTTAGTTCGGCTGGGTTGAGGAGTGCCTGATGGCGAAGTCAAAGATGAAGACCCACCGCGGAGCCGCCAAGCGGTTCAAGCGTACGGGTTCCGGTAAGATCAAGTTCAAGCACGCGTTCCTGCGTCACTGCCTCGAACAGAAGCAGACGACGACGAAGCGTGGGCTGCGTAAGGGCGGCATCATGAAAGAGTGTGATGCCAAGGTCGTACGCAAGATGATCTAGTTCAGCTCCGCTGAACCTTCCGGGTGCAAGGCCCGGTTCAACCCACCGTGACCGCGGCATTGCCGCTGGGTATCGGTACAAGAGGAGATTGAGATGGCTCGAGTAAAAGGCGCCCTGAACCGGCGTACTCGTAAGAAGAAGCTCTTTCGTCGCGTGCGGGGATTCTTCCTCGGACGGCGGAACCTCCGGCAGGCGATCGCTGCCCGGATGCACGCTGACAAGAACGCCTACATCGGCCGCAAGCAGCGTAAGCGGCAGTTCCGGCGTCTCTGGACCCAGCGAATCAACGCCGCGGTCCGTCAGCACGGCTTGAACTACAGCCGCTTCATCCACGGCCTGAAGAAGCAGGGCGTCGAAGTGAACCGCAAGATGCTGGCCGACCTGGCCGTGCGTGAGCCGGTCACCTTCGAGGCGATCGTGGAGACGGCGAAGGCCGGCCTCGCGTGACTCTCGGACGACTGGCTCTGATCCTCTCCCTCGCAGCCTGCAAGGGTGGCGATGAGCTGGTCGTGCGGCCGTTCAACAATGCGGCCGACTCGATTCAGATCGAGGTGGCACCCGGTGATGTGGGAGACCCCATCACCGTGAACCTCACCTCCAATACGGGCGCTGTCGTCATCGGCAGCGCCACCGTTGATCCGGGGCGCGGACCCGTCGGCACCAACCACCTGTTGCTGGTAGAGGTGGCTGACGATTGGGAAGATCGCATCGACTTCGTCAGCATCACGAGCACCGGTGCTCGGGGCGAGGAAGAGTATCAGATGCGCCAGGATGCGGCGGATCCGGGGTTCTTCGACCTCACGCTCACTTCTCTGGGCGCGCCCGACGAGGTCCGCACGGACACCTGGAAGATCATCTTATGGGAGCCTACGGAGACTCCAGAGGTGATCTTCGAAGGAGACACCGACCTGTGAGCGAAGAAGAAGACATCGGCTCCGAGGTCCCAGACAAGCTCTTCTTCCGCATCGGCGAAGCCGCTGGGCTCGTCGGCGTGGAGGCTCATGTGCTTCGGTACTGGGAGAGCGAGTTCAAGATGCGCACGCAGCGCTCTTCGACTGGCCAGAGGATGTACCGCCGCAAGGACATCAGCGTGTTCATGCGCATCCGCAAGCTGCTCCACGACGATGGATTCACCATCGCCGGCGCCCGCAAGGCTCTGGCCGAAGGGGTGTCTACGACGTCGGGATCCGGTGGCGGAGACACAGAGCGGATCCGCGAGGCGATCGCCCGTGTGAAGGGCATTCGCGAGCAAGTTGGCACGCTTCGAGAGCAGTACCGCGCTCTTGGCGTTGCCTCGTTTCAAGGGGATGGTTAATCCCACGGCGTTCGGGGTGTAGCGCAGCCTGGTAGCGCACCAGACTGGGGGTCTGGTGGTCGCTGGTTCGAATCCAGTCACCCCGACCATTCAGAACAAGCCCCCTCGGATTCGTCCGGGGGGGCTTCGTCGTTGGGGGTCCCGTCCGGCCGAGAAGCCAGGAAGTCGAAGGGGTTTCGCCACTCGACTTCGAGGTCGGTACCCGTCAGGATGGAGTTCGAGAAGAGCACATCGAGGAGTTCGCGCTGCTGGAGCGCCGATCGCTCAGAGAGCAGGTCATAGGCCCTGTTTGCGAGTTCTAGAAGCGCGATGCCCTGATCGAGGTTTCGGGCGCTCACCTGGGTCAGCCGCTCGATGTCCTTGGCGGCCTGGGTCCGCAGCCGCTCCCAGGCCGTGCGCTTCTCGCGGAAGTAGTCGTCGGTGATGCGGCCCTCGAGCTTCTCCTCGTAGGCGGCGTCGATGAGGCGGCCGTACTTCTCGACCCGTGCCTGGGCCTCGGCCATGCGTCCGCGCACGTCCTCCTCGATGATGCCGCGCTGCTCCTTGAGGGAGCGCGTCAGGGCCTCCCGGACCGCGTCGGGCATGCGCAGCAGCGCGACGTGGGCCAGGAACGCCTCGCTGATCTTCTCTTCGCGGACGTAGCGGTTCCCGTCGCACGCCTTGGCGCACCGGTAGTAGGTGTAGGTCTCCTTCTTGCGCTCGGCGGTGATGGCGGACCCGCAGTGGCCGCAGGTCATCATCCCGGTGAACGCGAACTCCCGTCGTTGGGGACGCGTGTAGGGGTGGCCGTCGAGGCGGTCCTGCACCCGCTCGAACAGTTCCCAGGGGATGAGGCGCGGGTCTCGGCCCTCGTAGAGCTCACCGCCCCACCAGAAGCGGCCGCCATACAGGGGGTTGCGCAGCACGCTGTGGACCACGCTGGGCGAAATCTTCCCGCCGCGCTTGCCCCGGAGGCCCTGCTCGTTGGCGTACTTGGCGAGGCGCGACACCGACCAGTCCCCGGTGTCGTAGAGCTCGAACAGGTTGCGGATCATCAGCGCGCGCTCGGGATCGGGCACGATGTAGCTGCGGCCGGCCTCGCGGTGGTTGAGGTACCCGATGGGCGCAGAGCTCGGCCAGTGGCCCTCGGCGGCCTTCTGGTTCATGCCCTTGCGGACCTCCTCGGAGAGGTTGTCGACGTAGTTCTTGGCCATCAGCACCTTGATGCCGTGGACGAACTTCTCGGACGATCGGGACTCGTCCGAGAGGACCACCCCCTCCTTGACCAGGTGGACGTCGGCCTTGATGCCATCGACCGAGACCCAGTCCTTGAGGTTGCGGTAGAGGCGATCGGTCTTCTCGACCAGGATCGCGGGCGGGTTGGGCCGCTTCTTTCGGAGGAAGGTCAGCATGCGGTTGAAGTGCGTGCGCCCGGTGCGCTTCGCTGTCTCGACGTCGGTGAACTCCTCGACGACGTCGAAGTTGTTCTCGGCGGCGTAGGCGCGCAGCAGGTCGAGCTGGGCAGGGATCGAGTAGCCCTCCCGCTCCTGCTCGCGGGACGAGACGCGGGCGTAGATGACGGCCTTGCGGGCGGGGCTGGTGGAGGACGAACGGGGCGTGGCGCGGCGACGAGCGCCACGACGCGAGGGGCGACGGGGCATGCCAAGATCTCCTGGCTACTGAACAGGTGAGCAGGGTATATGGGATGTTGACGTAATCCCGCCTGTTCTGCCACCCCCGCCAGGGCTTGACCTTCATGTGCCCCGTGGGAAGTGGAGATGCAACCAGGAGTCCACCCGCCCCATTCCGCCCCTCGGAGCCCACCTCATGAGCACCCTCCGCCTTCCGCGCTTCGCCGTGCCCGCCATCCTCAAGTCCATCGAGCTCTCTGCCCTCGTCGATCTCCTCCGCCAGGAAGGCGGGGACTACATCGCCAACGTGGTCGACCTCGACGCCGCGCCCGACGCCTTCGACTACGACGAGCTCGCGTTGCTGCTGGCCAACCCCCGGGACGGCTACCCGGACCGCCTCGCCGACGCGCTGCACCACATCCACGAGGTCGCCGACGAGCACGGTCTGGAGGCGATGCTGGACCAGATGCACGCCCGCGGGATCCACCTCTCCGTCGAGCCAGAGGATCCGACGCCGGCGGATCTCGCGGTGCGGCTGTGGCTGCTCGACCCCGACCTGGTCGAGACCACCCACGCGGAACGGTTCATCAGCCGGCCCAAGTCCTTCGAGTCCTGGCTCGGCAAGGGCAAGGGCCGCGAGCGACTGCCAGCTCCCGCAGACGCCAAGCTGCGCGCCCTCGAGGCCGCCTTCGACGACTACTTCGAGAAGCGCAAGCGGGGTCGGCACAGCCGGGTGTTCGTGTTCACGCGCCCGGAGGCCACCTACTTCCTGATCCGCCACGGCATGCCGATGGACCGCCGCGGCATCATCAAGGACGGCGAGTCCACCAGCAGCTTCGAGCGGCCCGAGAAGTACGACGTGGTGAGCTACTGGCCGGCGTGCGACGAGCTGCGGGTCAACGCCTCGACCAAGGGCGAGAAGGCCCTGTACCGGCGGCAGATCGGCAAGCACATCTTCGGCGACGAGGACTACTTCCCCGACAACGGCACCGGGAAGTTCACGCTTCAGCCGCTCGTCGATCTCGGGCGGGACGCACTCGCGTGCGACGACATCGAGGGCATCGACGCGATCACCCTCCAGGAGATCAAGCTGTTCTTCGGGGGCAACGCGGCGGAGGTGGTGACCCGGCGCGCGGTGGGCAGCGACCTGTTCGCGGTGCTGGAGGCGCAGGGGCGCGACCTGCCTCGGGCTCCTTTCCAGGCGAGCTTCCGCGTGAAGTTCACCGGAGCCAAGGCCGCCCGCACGGTGCGGATCAAGGCCCCGAACGTGGCGATGTACACCCGCGAGTCCGACGAGGACGTGGTGTCGCGCTGGCTCACGGCGCGCGGCTTCGTGCAGGACTCGGCGAGCGATGAGCAGGCCGCTTGACCCGCTGTGGCGGCTGCTCGACGAGCAGGCCGACCCGGCGCATCCTGTGGAGGGCTGGCGGCGTGAGCTCGGCGAGGCGTTCGACCTGGCCGAGCCCTGGTTGAGGGCTGCGCGGGGCCGGGCGACCACCTGGCCCTGCGGGCTGCCCGGTGGCGTGGGATGCCTGCGTCGCGTCGTCGAGCACGCGCCCGACGACGTCGTCGCGGTGTGCGGGGACGAGCCCCCTCGGTGCGCCCGGGTGGAGATCGCGCGGACCGACCTGGCGCTGCGCCGCCTCGACCTGGAGGCGGTCGCCGAGGTGGTCCGTGACACCAGCGGCCTGCCGCCTGGCGAGCTTCGCCGGCAGGGTCGTGAGGTGGTGATCGGCCCGCTGACGCTGGGACGACGACGCGTGGTGATCGCGCTCACCCGAGAGACCTCGACGCTGGCGCTGCTGGAGCTCGCCGAGGGGCTCGGACACCGTCATGGCGAGGTTCGGGTGGTGCTCCTCGCGCCGATCGCCGAGGCTCCCGAGGCTGCGCACGTCCGGGCGTTCGAGCGGGTGAACGCGGACGTGCTCGCGTTGCGCGACGTGGTGGTGCTGGACGGCGGGAGGCCGGTCGCCGACGTCTCCGACTGGCTGCTGCATCGGCGGGGCGAGCTCGCCGGGTTCGACCCGCTGCCGCTGTTGGCCCGTCGGTACGACCTGGTCATGGACCCGGCGAGGGATCAGGCTGGCCTTGGAGGGGCCTGGGTACGGTTCGGCAAGCGCCGAGCGCCGTTCCGTCTGCTGACTGCTCTCGCCACCACTGGAGACGCGTTGGTGACCAGGATCGAGCTCTTCGGGTGGGTGTGGCCGGGGGACGACACCGCGGGCAACGAGACCTGGGAGGCCAACCTTCGTTCCCACAAGCGCACTCTCGCGAAGCTGATCGGTGACGAGTTGGTAGAGGGGGTGGAGGGGGACACCTACACGGGCGGCTACCGCCTCCGGCTCGCGCCGCACCGGATTGCCTGGTGGTCCAGCGTGGCCGGCTAGGTCGACCTCCTGCCCGGACCGACAAGGAGCCAGATGAAGATCACGTTCAAGCTGGACCACGCCACATTCGCGGACGCCCTTGCGCGGGAACTGCGCTCTGGTGGAGTGCTCGTCGTCGAGGCGGTCGAGGCCCTGCTACGGTCCGCGATCGAGGACTCCGTTCACGCAGCGGCCGGCCCGCGGCTCGTGAAGGCCGCCAGGGCCAAGGTCCATCCGGTCTACAACAAGAACCGCTTCTCGACGCTCGGCGCGCTCTCCGAGTCTGGATTCGAGACCTGGTACCCGGAGGTGAAGTTCGCCACATCGCTGGACGACGACCTCGGGTTGGTTGGGGTCGAGGTCGAGGGCTTGATGCTCGGTTCCATCCGGTACGGCGGTGGAATCGAGCGCGATCACCGCTACACCGCCAAGAGGTTGAAGACTCAGGTGAACCACATGGTGCGCCTCAACCATGTGCTGATTCCGGGTGAGGTGTTTCGGGAGGTTGCGACAGATCTCTCACGGAATCCGCCTGCGCAGCCGCTGATCGCGAACCTGTCAGCGGGTCCGGGAATCCGCGGCTTCGGGATCGTCACCTTCGACCACATGGTGGATGGCTCCCGCGTGCGCTGCTCCTGTCACGCAGCGGCCCATGAGCAGATGCGTCGTGAGGCGACGGCCCGGGCCCCGTCGTTCGTTCCTGGCTCGTGGCCGCATCAAGTGCTTCGCGTCTTGGACACGCCGGAGGCCGACGGCGTCTGCCACCTCTGTGTCGCCGCGGCACATGGCCATGACGCGCTGCCGGACTGGTTCGGGCGACACGTGGAGTCCAGCAAGGGCTCGTACATCGACCTGTTGCAGCGGGCAGAGGACCTGGACAAGCGCACCGCGAGGGCGGAAGTCGACCGTCGGCTCGGCCTCAGCCGGTGGACGCGCGAGGCCGAACTCCATCGGGTGATCTTGAAGCTGTTTCCTACTCACCGTGTTCGCCGCGAGGCGAGCCCTCCGTGGCTCGGGAGACAGCGGCTGGACATTTACCTGCCCGATCTACGCCTGGCGCTGGAGTACCAGGGCGAGCAGCACTATCGGCCCATCGAGCACTTCGGTGGTGTGGCTGCGCATCGGCGCACGGTGGAGCGAGATCGCCAGAAGAAGGAGCTCTGCGACGCGAACGGCGTGAGCCTCATCTATGTGCGGTACGACGAGAGTCTGTCGCGAGCACACCTTCGGGCGCGGCTCCGGCGATGGCTCGACGACTGACCAAGGTGCCCACCTGATCGTCGGTCACACCGCCAGATCACAGCCATCCCACAGCCCGATCCGCTGCTGACGCGCACCCTCGCTACGGCCCTCTGGCCGACCACGCCGTCGGCCCGGATCCGGCCCACAGCCAGCCAACAAGGGGAAGGTCGAAGGCCAAGTATCCCCGGAATGTCTCGCCCACCGGACCACTCGGGCCGGGGGGACGAGCGTGCCGGAACGCCCCCATGTCCTTCGTCCTCCTCCATCACAGCTCCCGCCTCGCCGCCCCCGCCAGGACGGTGCGTCGATGAGCCGCCCACCGATCTCGACACCGGTGCTCCCCTCCCAGGGAGTCGTCGACGAGATGCAGGGTGTCCTCCAGCGCCTCGCCGGCCGGCCCTACAGTCGGTCGGAGACGCAGGAGGCCATCTACAACCTCGGGCGGTTCTTCAGCGTGCTCGAGCGCTGGGCTCAAGAGGATGCGGTCGAGGACCTGGGCTCGCCGACCGGCTCGCACGGAGACGTTCACCCTCCCGAGTCGCGAGTCACGTCATGAACCAGCTCTCCGCGCTCACCCTCCCGTTCGAGGGCGAGCCTCTCACCACCCTCACCTGGAAGGGCCAGCCCGCCTGGATCGGTCGCGAGATCGGCCGCCGGCTCGGCTACGCCCGCAACGGCAAGCGCCTCGTCACCCGGATCCGCCGGGAGTGGTCCGACGAGTTCATCGAGGGCACCGACTACGTCGTGCTCAACGGCGACGACCTGGCCGCCTTCAAGGAGATGCTTGGACCGGGTACCCAGGAGGTACCTGGTCGCACGGCCTCGCTGGTGCTCCTGCTGGAGCCCGGTCTGCACCTGGTGCTCACGAAGACGGACAAGCCCGTCGGTCGTCGCCTGCGCCGCTTCCTCGTCGACGACGTGCTGCCCCAGCTCGTGCGCACCGGCCGCTTCGAGCCCCGCGTCCACGCGGGCGTGGTCGTGCTCGCCCGGCCGGGTGGCACGCCGTCGCTGGCCGAGCGCCGGGAGGCCCGCCTGCTGAGCCAGGCCGAGACCCGCCGGCAGTGGGTGGACTTCTGCGACCGCAAGCTGAAGGTCGCCACGCTCCACCGGGCCATCGACCGCTACCGTGCGTCCGTCGACCTGCCCGACGACGTCGCCACCGCGCTGGAGGTCACCGCCGCCGAGATCGCCCTCGGTGCCGACCTCGCCGCCATCAAGCCCGAGACCGAGCGTTGGGTCAGCCCCACCCAGATCGCGAAGCGCTGGGGGGTGTCGGTCCAGAAGGTCGGGCGGGTGATCTCCGCCGTCGGGATCCGCGGGGACGAGCGGTACAGCAAGCGGGTGGTGAACAAGGCGCGTGGGCATGACCGGGTGGTGTTCACCTTCGTCTACAACGACGCCGGTGAGGCCCTGATCGACGACGCGCTGGCCGTCGAGGGTCGCACGCCCCTCGACGCCGCCTGATCGGGGGTCTCGTGGCCGACGCACCCGTCGATGTGGTTCGCCTTGCCGAGGCGACCCTGCCCGCCGTCCGGTTCAAGGATGAGCGCGCTCGCACGCCGGTCCCCTGGGAGGGGCCGGTCCTCGAGCTCGTCGGGGCGAGCCACGTCGCGCGGGTCGAGAAGAAGGGCACCCCGGCCTACTCGGCGGTGGTCTACGAGGAGGGTGCCCACCGGGGCAAGCGCGGCGTCCTGCACGCCACCGCACTCGTCCTCGACTTCGACCACCTGACCACCGAGCAGGCCGAGCTCGTCCAGCGGAAGTTGCGAGCCGCCGGCTGGGCGCACGTCGCGGTGTCGTCGTTCAGCCATCTCGCCGACGGCGCGGACGACCACTGCTTCCGCGTGCTCGTCCTCGTCTCCCGGCCCATCCTGGCGCGCGAGTACGAGGCCGTGTGGGTTGCGACGAACGGTGCGCTCGGCCGCCTGGCCGACGCCAACGCCCGAGACATCAGCCGTCTCTGGTTCGTGGCCTCCTGTGCTCCGGAGCGCCTCGACCACGCCTGGGTGCGTCCGTTCGACGGGCGGCCCCTGGACGTGGACCGCGCCCTGGCCGCGTCGAAGCTCAAGCCGAAGCAGAAGCGTCGGCGGCGGCGGAAGGGCGACGGGGAACCCCTGGCCTCGGGGGAGCGCAACGCGGGCCTGGTCCGGCTGGGGGGCTCCCTCCGCCGCAAGGGTGCGGGTCGCGACGAACTCCTGGCCGCCCTGCACGCCGCCAACGTGGCCCGCTGCCAGCCGCCGCTCACCGAGGACGAGGTGGTCGGCATCGTCGACAGCCTGCTCCGGTACGACCCCGCGTCCGAGCTCCTCGTGCTCAACCTCACCGACGCGGGCAACGCAGAGCGCTTCGTGGCCCATGTCGGCTCCCGCTTCGCCTACGTCCACACCTGGGCGACCTGGCTGCACTACGACGGCACCCGGTGGCAGCGGGATGGTTCCGGCGAGGCGGTGCGGGCCGCGCTCGCCACGCTGCGGTCGATGGCGGCCGAGGCCGAGAAGGTCCCCGACGAGGACCACCGCAGCGAGCTCCTGAAGCATGCCCTCGACAGTGAGTCCTCGGCGCGGCTCTCCGCGATGCTGACGCTGGGCCAGTCCATGCTGCCGGTGTCGACCGACGCCCTCGACCAGAGCGTCGACCTGCTCAACGTCGCCAACGGGACCCTCGACCTGCGGACGGGCGACCTCCTTCCGCACAGCCGCGACCACTGGCTCACGCGGCTGTCGCCCGTCGCCTACGACCCCGACGCCGCCTGTCCCCGGTGGGAGGCGTTCCTCGACCGCGTCATGGGCGGCAACGAGCGGCTGATCGGCTTCCTGCGGCGGGCCGTCGGCTACTCGCTGACCGGCCACACCAACGAGCAGGTCCTCCTGCTGCTCTACGGCGTCGGGGCCAACGGGAAGAGCACCTTCCTGGAGACGATGCGGGCGCTGCTCGCCGACTACAGCGCGATCACCGACTTCACGACCTTTCTGAAGCGAGACAGCGAGGGCGCGCGCAACGACCTGGCCCGGCTGGTGGGCACCCGGTTCGTCTCGGCGGTGGAGGCCGAGGCCGGCAAGCCCCTCGCCGAGGCCCTGGTCAAACAGCTCACGGGCGGCGACACGATCACCGCGCGGTTCCTGTTCAAGGAGTTCTTCGACTTCAAGCCGCAGTTCAAGATCTGGCTGGCGGCGAACCACAAGCCCGGCGTGCGCGGGAGCGACCACGGGATCTGGCGGCGCATCCGGCTGGTGCCGTTCACGGTCACCATCCCCGAGCCCGAGCGCGATCCGCGCCTCACCCAGAAGCTCGCCGAGGAGCTGCCTGGCATCCTCGCGTGGGCCGTCCGGGGGTGCCTGGAGTGGCGCGAGCACGGCCTGGGCGTGCCCGAGGAGGTGCGTGCCGCGACCGCCTCGTACCGCGACGAGATGGACCTGTTCGGCGGCTTCCTCGAGGACGGCTGCGTCACCGAGGACGGGGCCTGGATCACCGCGAAGGACCTGTACGCCGCCTACCAGCGCTGGTGCGAGGCCAACGGCGAGAAGCCCCGGTCGCAGAAGGCACTGTCGATGGGGTTGCGGGAGCGCGGCTTCGAGAACTTCCGCACGAAGAAGGCCCGCTGCTGGCGGGGGATCCGCCTTCGCCGCGAGGACGAGCCCCTGCCCGCGACGGGTGACGGGTGTCGGATGGGTGACGCGAGTTCGGGGTACTCCGCCCGTACCGACGAACAGGGGCATGGTGCGCAGGCACCATGCGAGAGTCCGCGCCCACGCGTGAAGTACCCCGGAGACACGTCATCGACGCGTCACCCGTCACCCCCAGCCGACACCGGCTGGGAGGAGGGCGAGCTGTGATCGCCCCCGACGTCCTGGTGGAGCTCGTCGAGGCGGGCGTCGTGCTGTGGGTAGCCGAGGGCCGGCTGCGGTTCCGCGCGCCCCACGGTGCCGTGGACGAGGACCTACGAGCCCGTGTCGCCGCCGTGCGCGGTGGCCTGGTGGCCCTGGTGAAGGCGGGGGCGGTGCTGCCCGCCGACCGCGCGGCGTGGCCGTCGGAGGCCCGAGAGGGCTTCGAGGAGCGCGCCGGGATCATGGAGTTCGATGGGGACCTGCCCCGCGAGATCGCCGAGCGCGAGGCCGAGCGGTGCGTGCGTGTGGACCACGCGCGCCGCTGGCTGGAACGCGCCGCGATGCGGAGCCCCCCGTGAGTGTGTCTGCCCCGAGGCTGTCAACGCTGTCGCAATCGCCAAGGCCAAGGGGTGGCCCCGGCCCGGTCGTCCGAGAGGGCGGCCGGGCCACATGGGCTCCGGCGATCGGACGTCCTTGCGCTCGGCGCGATGTTATGTAACATATGTGACCTGGAGGTGCCCGTGGCGGTGAACCGGCAGTCCGGCAGGGTGGTCGTTGAACTCGAACCCGAACTCAAGTTGGCCCTGCACGCGGCCCTTGCCGCAAACGGGCTGACGCTGAAGGAGTGGCTCGTGGCGCGTGCCACCCAGTACGTCCGTGAGTTCCAGCAGCCGGGTTTGGCCTTCGCGGCAGAACCATCGAGCCCGCAGTACCTCGCTGGTTCGCAGGAGGGCGAGTGAGTTTCCAGGAATCCCTGCCGTTCGAGCCCACGCAGCCTGGCGACGTTGGCGCAAGCTTCACCACCGCCCATTCTGCACTGGAGCGCTCGGCCGACGATATCGAGGTGGAGCCTCTCGACGCGACCTTTCGCGACAACCATGAAGCGCCGCTGCACTCGTGGTTTCCGTACCTTGAGGGGTACTCGCCACGCTTTGTGAGACGGGTCCGAGACGCATACCTCCGCGATGCGACCTCCATCTTTGAGCCTTTCGCCGGGTCGGGCACGACACCGGTAGTGCTCGGCCAGGATGGAGTTTCGTGTGGCTACGCGGAAGCGAACCCCGTCATGGCGCTCGTGGCCGGCACCAAGCTCCAGGTCATGCGGCAAGACACGAACCGGCCGGGGGTCGCATCAAGTCTCGACGCGTTCGCGCGTGAGATAGAGACGAGTCTTGAGCAGTACGCTCCCGCAGATGACCTCGCTTGTTCATATCCTTCCGCGTTCGGCACAAGCACGTACTTCCGGCCAGACGGGATGGACGCAGTCCTCCGCCTGCGGTCGATGAACGATCAAGTCGAGGAGATGCACGGCACGCTGCTGCGGAACTGCCTGTCGGTCGCGATCATGTCGTGCCTTCTGCCGTGCTCGCTGCTGAAGCGGTCCGGCGACGTTCGCTACAAGACCAAGAAGGAACTCGCAGCCGGCGTCCCGAGCCTGCTCGACGAAGTGCCATCGACGTTGCGTCGCATGGCTAGAGATCTGCGTGTCATTGAACCGATGCGTGCGGACGCCCGCTTCCTCGGGTCAGACGCCAAGACACTCCGCTCCCTTCGGGCACCTTTCGACGGCGTGATCACCTCTCCTCCCTACCTGAATGGGACCAACTACATCCGGAACGCGCGCTTGGAACTCTGGTACCTACGCCTTGTAAGGTCCAAGGCTGACCTTCGTCAGCTCCGAGACGTGGTGGTGACGTCTGGAATCAATGACGTGAACAGGAACACGTCGTTCGCTCCGGTGTGTCGTGGGGTCGAGCAAGTCGTCAGGGACCTCGCCGAGCAGGCGTACGACCAGAGAATCGCGAAGATGGTGGGCGGCTACTTCGTCGACATGCAGGCCGTCTTCAGGAAGATCAAGGAGGTCGTTCGGCCCGGCGGCGTCGTATGTGTTGACATCGGCGACAGCGTCTACGCCAACGTGCATGTGCGCACCGATCTGCTGCTCGCCGAAATGGCGGGCGAGATGGGGTACACGCTTGGCGACCACGTGTATCTCCGCAAGCGCCGGTCGATGCGAGGTGCGGAGCTCCGGCAGACCCTCTTGGTGTTCCGCACGCCGAGCACGCCCAAGAAGACCGCAGCCACGCCCGGTCAGAGTGGCAAGGATGAGAACGTGACGGATTCGAGTTCCGAAGTGCAGCACGTGGAGCACCGTTGGGAGTCGTTCAAGGCCACCCTTCCCCACCAGGCCAAGCCCTACTCAAAGCGGAACTGGGGGAGTCCTCTGCATTCCCTTTGTTCGTACCAGGGCAAGCTGAAGCCGAGCCTCGCGCACCATCTGGTGTCGGTCTTCAGCTCGCCAGGTGACGTCGTAGTCGATCCGTTTTCAGGGGCGGGTACCTTGCCGCTCGAAGCCAGCTTGATGGGCCGCATTGGGGTCGGCCTGGACATTTCCAAGCTTGGGTATGTACTCACGCGCGCCAAGGTTGAGCGCCCCAGCGAGGACGGGCTGACTGCACTCCTAGAGCGTCTCGGAAAGTACTTCGAGACAGTTGAACCATCGTCTGCAGACCACGAGAGCGCCAGCGCAGTCAGCTTCAACAGCACCATCCCCGACTATTTCCATCCCGATACTTTGCGGGAGGTCTTGTTGGCACGGCGGTTCTTCGCCGAGCACTGGGACGAATCTGTAGAATGGGCGTTCGCGTTCGCGTCCTGCCTTCACATCCTGCACGGCAACCGCCCGTATGCACTGAGCCGTCGCAGCCATCCGATCACGCCCTACAAGCCAACGGGGCCGACTGAGTACCGGGCGCTTCTTCCCCGACTTCAGCAGAAGATCGAGCGGTCGATGAAGGACGCCTACTCAAGTGACTTCACCCCTGGTAGGGCAATGATGGGGGATTGCACCGCGCCCTGGGGGCTGGAGACGCCCGCGGATGTCGTGATCACATCACCGCCGTTCTACGATTCCACCAGGTTCTACATGACGAACTGGATGCGGTACTGGTTCACGGGGTGGGAGAAGCCTGACTTCTCTGAGAGCACGGAAGACTTCGTCGAGACGAAGCAGCGGCGTAGCCTCGACGTGTACCGGCTGTTCTTCGACCAGGCGGTCGCCTCGATGAAGCCGGAGGGTCACTTGGTGCTTCACTTGGGATTCAGCAAGAAGTGCGACATGGCAGCCGAGTTGCTCGAGCGCATCCCCGGTGCGCTCACGCACGTCGACACCTATTACGAAGGTGTCGAGCACTGTGAGTCGCACGGCGTGAGAGACAAAGGCACCGTGACCGGGCATTCGTACTTGGTTCTTCGGAAGGTCTGACTGCTACCGACTGCTACCAGTCGTCATCCCGTTCCGCTGCGAGCGGGAGCTGACTTCTGACACGGCGACGGTCGTACTCATCCACGAGGTCGGGGAAACCTAGGTCTGGTGCCGCTTCGACGACCTTCTGTAGAGCGCGAACGACAAGTTCTCCGGCAACCTTCCCGTCTCGCTCCTTGGTCATCTCCGGCCGAGTGAGGAACGAGCCGAAGAACCAATCGAGGTTGCTGAGCAGCTCCGTCAGTGCTTCCACATTCGGTGCAGGATCCGTCAGGTCTTCCTCGGGACAACCAGTGATCTCGGCGAGCTCCCGGAGTTGGTGGTCGGTGTAGAACTCGACTGGTGGCCGATCTCGCTTCTGTGAGTTGCATGACTTGCAGAGGGCAGTCGCGAACCCGTCCAACGGCCAGAGCAGCTTGAGCGGCCGCGTGTGATCGAGGTTCATGCTTCTCCTGGTCTTCAGCTTCACGTTGCAGTTGAAGCAATGACCTCCAAAACGGTTCCAGACGTCGTCAGTGAGTTCACGCTTGTTGACTTGCCTGTAACGGAGCTGCGGCGATCCCTGGTAGAGGTCGGCCAGAAGTGCCTCGAACGCGCGACGGCGCGTTCCGTCCTCCTTCATCTGAGCCGCCGTGCGCTGCGGGTTCAGAGCGGCGTTGACGAAGTACTTCTTGCAGAACCGACACTCAAGCTGGAATCCATAGTCGAGCTGAAGCGTCTCGCCTTCTTCGTCGGTTAGACGCCCGAACCCGGTGTGCTGGCAGGGGCGTTTGTGATCCGCGCTGCAGTGGTTGCTGAAGGAGAGATGGGCGCGCTCGCCTGGCGGAGCGTTGACTGGCAGATAGCGACCGCAGCGATTGCAGGTCTTCAGCAGAATCTCAGCTGCCGAATCGCCCTCCGTGGGCCCGTTGAGGACGACAGACCCATCCCCCTGGTAGAAGCACGCCTCGGGGGCGATCGTGTGGTTCTTAGATAGAAGGCGACCTATCCGTGCGAGAGCCTTCTTGGCGAGGGTGGCGCTGGCGGCGATCGAGTCGGCGTCGTCTGCGAGGAAACGCTCAGCTCTGGTAAGTTCAACCGGGACTTCACCGGAATCGGTGATTCCACTATCCAACCGCTGTTCCAGGACGGCACGTGCTGCGCAGAGGATTTCGAGCGCATCGTGCGTAACGGTTCCCGCGTCGAACTCGTACAAGGCGAGCCAGGAGGGAGAGTTGGCGATGAACTTCACCTGTACCTGAACGTCGACCGGGCCGTCTTCTTCCCAGAGACACCCCACCTTGTTCCAAACTCCTGGCCCATATTCCGTAAGCGTCCGCTCGTCGGGGCCGCCCTCGACTTGGACACTCACATCGCCCTGATACTGGAACCACCCGCCGTATCCCAGCCAGCCGGGATCAGAGGCTTGGATGTCCACTGTCAGTACAATGCTCTCGCCAGTTTCCAGCGAGATCCGTGGCACGTGCTCCGTCCTGCACTGCCCGCCCGTTGCGTCGGGATGTGACTTGAATCCCGAACGGCGCGTCGTGTTCCTGCGGCGCCCGGAGTAGGTGGTCTTCCCTGGCAGCTTTCCGCCACCACGCGTGCGACTTGCCATGTTCAATGACCCCTGGCCGTGTTGTTGGGCGAGGAATCCCCGTCGACCGTGAGGAGCTCTGGGAGCGCGACGCCGAGTGCCTTGGCTACGCGGGCCAAGGTCGTCACGGTCGGATTGCGAGTCCCGCGCTCCAGGTCGCTCCAGTAGGTCCGGTGAACCTCGGCGACATGCGCGAGATCTTCCTGGGATCGCCCGGTGGCTTTGCGAAGGGAGCGGATGCGCTCCCCAAGCAACACGAGCAGAGGGTCCGGCTGGGCGTTGGGTTCCATGCCGGGCATTGATCGGCCGATGTTGCCTAGAAGTCTACAGACTATGAGTCACACATCTGGCCTCCGTGCCCGCGAGTTCGCTGAGGACTCCATCCCCGCGGTCCAGAACCACCTGCTTCCGGCCACCCCTTCCGACCGCGCTTCTGGACCCCTCTACGCGGCTTCCTCGCCGCCGACCTTCTGGACCCCCTCGGGGCGCGGCCATGCTCCGGCTTCAGTGAGCCGACGGCGGAGCGTGGCGCGCGAGACGCCCAGCGCCTTCGCCGTCATCTTCAGCCCGTGCCCCTGGTCGAGCATGGCGATCGCCGGGCGCAGGTCCAGCTCCACCCTCGGCCGACCGCAGTGCTTCCCTGCCGCCTGCGCCCGCCGCACCCCGGCGACGACCCGCTCGCGGATCAAGGACCGCTCCAGCTCCGCCACGGCTCCCAGAATCTGCAACGTGAACCGCCCGGCCGGCGTCGTGGTGTCGACGTGGGCATCCCGCACCGACACGAGCCCGACGCCCCAGGCGTTCAGGCTGTCGGCGAGGTCGAGGAGGTGGCTCACGCTCCGGGCGAGACGGTCCAGCTTCCAGATCGCCACCACGTCGATGCGGCCCTCCCGGGCGTCGACGAGCATCCGGTCGAGCGCAGGCCGGGTCGTCTTCGCGCCCGACACCCCGGCGTCGACGTACTCCTCGGCGACCTGCCAGCCGCGCTGGGCGGCCACCTGGCGGAGCTCGTCGATCTGGAGCCCGACGTCCTGGCCGTGCCCGGTGGTGGAGACGCGGGCGTAGAGGGCGGCGCGGATCGGCGTTCCCATCTCACCCTCCCAGCACGGTCCGAAGCAGCTCCACCGCCCCGGCACCCCCGCCGGCACCGAGCGCCGTGAGCCCGAGCGCCACCCGCCACGACCTCGCCTCGACCTGCTCCAGCCGGTCCTCGATCTCCTTCAGGGTGTCGAGGACCTGACGGTGCCGCTCGGCGCTCGCGGTCTCGTGCGCCTCCCCGCGCGTCTCCAACCGCGCCAGCCGCTCACGCACGTCGGCGAGCTCGCCGGTCCAGGCGGGCGGGTGGTGGTCGGATGGGCGCGGGGCGGCGGGAGGCACGTCAGGCGGCCTTGGGGACGACGCGCTTGCGCCGGGCGGCCTTGCTGCGCAGCTTCTTCGGCTTGTCCGGGCCGCCGGGGATGGGCCACTCGAAGCGCTCGGTGAACACGGTCACCTGGCCGAGCTTCAGCGTGAGCTCGACGGCGACCGCGCCGTCCTCGATGTCGAGGTCGACGTCCACGTCGACGCGGTTGCGGATCCAGCGGGCGATGGCCTTCCACCACATGGGGTGCTCCTGGTCAGGCAACGCGGGCGCTGGGGGGCGCCCACGGGGTGTAGCCCCCCGCCGCAGGCGCATGGAGCGTCTGCCGGCGGTTGGGGCGGGTCACGGTGAAGCTGATGTGGACGTGCCCGCCGCGCTCGGGCGCGTACCAGATGAGCTGGTCGAAGGGCAGGCCCAGGCGGACCACGGCGGTCGCGAGCGCCTCGGCGGCCAGGCCGTCGGCCTTCATGTCGACCGCCTCGCCCTTCATGTGCTGGCTGGTCGGCGATCCCCTCACCGCCTGGTTGACGGCGGGCGCGCGGTAGCCGCTGGTGATCCGCACCGGACGGCCCAGCGCCGTGCGCAGCGGGTCGAGAACGTTGACCACGAGGTGCTGCATCGCCTGCTGCGCCTCGGGGGTCGGGGTGTTGTCGAGGCCGAGGCGCTTGGCGGCGCCGCTCACGGTGAGTTCGGCCCAGGAGAAGAAGCGTCCGATCTGGCCCTGCACGAGCCCTCCCACGCGTTGTGCGCCCTGCACCGGGGAGCCACCGCCGGCGGCGGCCAGCAGGACCACCGTGCCGACGCCGAACAGCCCGAACAGGACCAGGGGTGCGTTGCTCTTGGTCGCCATCCGTCCCTCACTTCGCCGCGATGGCGTCCGCCTCGCGGGCGGCCGACAGGAGGTTGCGGGGGATGCGACGGTTCCACCAGTACAGGCCCGCCTGCTCGAGCTCGCCGAACTTGAGGCCGGACGCCGGGGCCATCGCGAGGAAGTCGTGCCACCCCGCCAGCGTGGGCGGCAGCACGACCACGTCGGCCCCGCTGAGGCTCGCACCGCGCAGGATCGCGAGCTTGCCGGCCTGGAGCGCGGGGACCTGCTGCTGCTGGGCGTACCAACTCGATGCGCTGGCGAGCCGCTCGACGACCTTGACGCCGAACCGCGCCCAGGCCTGGGCAAGCCAGGTGTCGCCGGCCCACGTCCACGACAGGGCCGACCAGTTGCCGCCGTAGCGAAGGGCCTGGTCCACGCGAAGCGCGATGGCCGCTTCCGTGCGGGCGTCCTCGTCCTCGGGGAAGTCGGCGTCGAGGTGCTCGGGCTCGATGCCGAGCGCCGCCACCTTCTCGATGAGCTGCTCGCTCCAGACCGCGGTGCCCGCCTCGCGCATCCCGATGGACGTGCCCTGGAGGCGGCCGAACTCGATGTGGTCGATGCGGTCGGGGTTGTAGGGGCTGGGGATGCCGACGCGCAGCCCCTCGTAGACCGGGGCCTCGCCGCCGGTGGGGACGAGCACGTCCTGGTCGCGCACGGCGTACATCCACTTCGCCCACGGCCACGCCGACGGGTCCACCGTCGCGAGGTCCTTCAGGCGCTCCTCGCCCTCCTGGCGGAGCCGGGCGGCCTCGGCGGGGTCGTCGGTGCGCTCGGCCTTGCGGAAGCGCGCGTTGGCCCCTCGGAGCATCCGGGCGGCGTCCTCGGCGACCTTCTTGCGGGCCTCGGCCTCGCGACGGGCGCGCACCTCGGCGAGCCGCCGGGCGGTCTTCTCGGGGTCCCGGCTGATGAGGAGCAGGATCTCCTCGGGGCCGAGCTCCATCTGGGCACCGGGGTTGTTGGTGTCCCGTGCCTGGCTCTTAAGGAGCTCGGTCATCCAGCCGAGCTTGCCCTGGATGAGGTTGAACCGGAGCCCATCCTGCGACCGGCGGGCGAAGTAGTAGTTGATCTCGATGTTCGAGAGCGTGTTGCCCTGACGCACCCCGCGGCCGTTGCGCTGCTGGAGCGTGGCCGGCTCCCACGGCAGGTCGAGGTGGTGGATGGCGCAGGTGCGCGTCTGGAGATCGATGCCCTCGTAGGCGATCGCGTTGGCGATCACGACATCGTACTTGGGGGCGATGCCCTCCTCGGGGTCGCCGTTGAAGTCGCGGGCGATGCGCTGACGGTCCGCGGCGGCCTTGGCGGTCGAGGCGTTGAGCACCGCGATCCGCTTCTCGGGGATGCCGGCCTTCACCAGCGTCTGCACCACCCAGCGGTGGGCCGCCGTGTTGTCGACGAACACGATGTGGCCGCAGGTGCGGTTGGCGAGGACGCGCCGGGTCATCGCCGCGAACTTGGGCGAGGACGGGTCCACGCCGGCGTTGCCGGCCGTCTTCCAGGTGTAGCCCTCGTCGAGATCGGGGTGAACGGCGACGAGCGCCATGCGCGCGAGCAGGCCGAGGATCTTGGCCTTGTCGGCGGGGTTGGTGCTCGACAGGGCCGCCTCGATCTGGCCGACGTAGCGGTCGTACTTGGCGTCCTGTGCCGCGTTCATGTCGACTTCGAGGACCTGGACCTTGGGGTCGGGCAGCGTGAGGCCGACGTCCTCGGCGGTCTTGAACTCGCCGTAGCGGAAGATCACGTCGCGCAGCTCGTGGAGGTTCTGGAAGCCCACCACGGCCGAGCGCTCGACCACGTCCATCTTGCTGTCGACGACGGCCTTGAGCTCGATGCGCAGGTAGCGGTCGATGAACTGCTCGGGGTCGCGGATCCCCATGCGGGACCACGCGTCGTGGTCGACGTACTGGATGAGGTTGTAGAACTCGAGCGGGCTGTTCTTCGCGGGGGTGGCCGACAGCAGCACGACACCCGCCCCACCGGTGTTGCGACGCACCGACGCGCAGCGGAAGTCGAGCTGCCAAGCGCGCTTGGACCCCGACCCGGCGTTGCCCATGAACCGGGGCACGCCGCCCTCGCGGGCCTCCGGCAGGTACAGGTTCTTGAAGTTCTGGGCCTCGTCGACGATCAGCAGGTCGACGCCGATGTCGTCCCAGGCCACGCCGGGGTCGTAGGCCCACGACGCGGGCAGCTCCATCTGCTCGGCGATCCAGGCGGCCACGCCCTCCTTGAGGATCGCGGCTTGGCGCTCGGTGAGGCGCTTGGTGCTACGGGCGTTGCGCTGCCGAAGCCGGACCTCGCGACGGATGGCCTCGGTCTGGTCGGCGTAGGCGCGGATCGCGCCCTCGTTCATCCGGGTGCGGGCCAGCGCCGTGTAGGTGAGCAGGACGACGTCGGACTCGCCGGCCTGGAAGCGCGTCCACTTCTCGGCGCGCTCGGCAGGCGTGTCTGTTGCGCTGGTGACCATGCCCTTGCGCTTGCCGCGCCGGATCACCTTCTTCTTCGAGCCGATGACCGCGATCCGGTAGTCGGGCAGCACGCGCCGGACGTCCGCCTCCCACTTCCACACGATGCTGTTGGGCACGAGCACGACAGGCCGGCGGCACCAGCTCTCCTGGCGGGCGCGGGCGAGCACGGCGATGCCCGTGTAGGTCTTGCCGACGCCCACATCGAAGGCGAGCAGCCCGCCCCGGTTGGCGAGGATCCGCCGGGCTCCGGCGACCTGGTGCGGGTGGGGGCGGATCCCGTCCTTGACCCACCGTGCGATGGGCAGGGGCTCGGCGTCGTAGGTGGGCGCGACGTAGCCCTTGAAGTGTCGGTTGTAGGCGTGCTCGATCTGGGTGCGTCGGTCGTCGTCGCTCGCGACCCAGGCCCGGAACGACTGCTCCCACGCCTTCGCCTTCTTCAGCCGCGCCTCGTCGAGGCTCTCGTCCTTGCGCTTCTTCGGCTTGAAGGTGGTCTTGTCGTGGTTGATCCAGCCGATGCACCAGCGGGTCTCGCTGGACAGCTCGCGGGCGTGCTTCAGGTCGTCGTAGTCGCGGTGCGGGACCTGGACGAGCCCGTCCTTCCGCACGAGCTCCACGTCGCCGTAGTGCTGGTTCAGGGTCTCGCCCATCCACACGGCGACGAGCGCCAGCGGCACCCAGCCCTGGCGGGGTGACACGCCCTGGATGTCGTCGAACACCGCCGGCTCGATGGCATCGACCAGATTGCGGATCTGGGCCGCGATCCGGTCCACCGAGACCGTGCCGTGCAGAACGGCCTCGTCCCCGCGCCCCACGAACGCGGCGGCGCGGTCGTGCTTCGGCCACAGGTTGCCCGACAGGTAGTCGGCCTCGGGCACGAGCTGGTCCCACTGCGCGCCGTCGAGCGCCCAGCCCGCGTCGAGCAGGTCGGGGAGCTGCGTGCGGACGTGCGCGCGGGCCTTGGTCCGGCTCGCTTCGGTCTTGGTCGTGCCTGCGGTGTCGAGCCACGCCGTCGCGAGATCCTCCAGCGAGCAGGCGCGGTGGCTGCGGTAGATGCTCTTGCCAGACGATGGCCATGCGTCCGGAGCAGTGAAACCCCGAACAGATCAGGGTGCCGACTTCGGCGCACGAGGTCGCCGACATGGCACGAACATCATCACCGAAGAAGTACACCTCCGAG